>Ga0307488_10000532_pt1 | contig 31556 bp, 28 predicted proteins | sample SB02metaG_FD_202248 | JGI IMG/M metagenome (GOLD analysis project Ga0307488, IMG submission 202248) | Sea-ice brine microbial communities from Beaufort Sea near Barrow, Alaska, United States - SB 0.2 | ecosystem: Environmental > Aquatic > Marine > Coastal | place: USA: Alaska | collected...
ATACTAGGGCAAGATGATTTACCTACAAGTAATCATAGAAACAGTATTATGAAGGGTAAGACGTATACAGACAAAGTTCTTATAACTTCTATTAAAAACGTAAACAAAGATAAAGAAAGATAATATGAATCCACTAACACAAGCAGGAGCAATTGACCCAACAACTGGAATGACAAATGTACCACCTAAACCTTCAAGTTTAGTAGATCCTTTTAGCATTCAAACACAACAAGCAGCCCAAGGGATTTACGGAGGTCTTGAACAAAGACAGAACTCTGTAAACGCTACTCCTATGTTTAAGAAAAAATGTAACAAAAAATACTAATATGAAAAAAGATATTAAATCATTAGCTAATCAAAAGCTACAAGGACAAGTAGGTGAAAATGCTGTATGGGATGGACCATTAAGCAAAGAAGGTTTTCCAATGGGTGTAGGATCAAGCTCAGGTATAACAGGTATGCAAGTATCTAAATATCCTTGTGAGTACAAAGCTGGACCAATTACTCAATTAGCTAAAGCATACAAGTAATGAGTTCGCCATTTCAAAAAAACTTTTCAGCTAAAAGTCCAATAACAACATCACCTCTTAAAGCAGGTGGCTATGCTTCAGGAGTAGACGGCATGCGATATGTTTCGCCAAAGCAGCCAAAGTCTAACACACTACCGGCTTCAAGACCTAAAAAAGATAAAACTCCTGAAAGAGAAAAAATAAAGCCAATGGAAAAAACAATTGAAACCAACATTGTTACTCCTGAAACCAAAATAACAACAGAGGGTTTTCCTAGTGAAAAACAAATAATAAGTTTTAGAGGCGTATCTAACGAAAGACTTACCTATAAAGAAGCTTGGAAACGTGATTTAGAGGGCGTGCGCGGTAAATATAAAGATTATAAATCATATGTTGCCGATAGAACTGGGCAAAAGAAAGCTGATTCAAAAGGATATGAAGCAGATTTACTAGAAAAAACTGGCCGAGAAGATATTGGAGCGAGTGCAGCTATTTTTTATGACAAACAAGATGGCGAAGGTGAACAAATATGGGGCGGTATATTTAATAAATAATATAAATAATTATGCATAAAGGACATTACGGAGAATACAGCGGAAACGCAAAGCACTCAAAAGTTACAGCTTCTAATATGGGAGCTACAAAGAAAGACGACGAAGCACATATGAAGTATCTTAAAGAAGATATTGATTATGATAATAAACACGGGCATAGCGATGAAAAAATGACAGCTGACGAAAAGCATATTTCAAAATTAGCTGGTGATTTAAAATACGACGAAAAAAAACACTAACTAACTAAAAAATACAATTATGCCTTACGGAAAAAAAGACTCAGCAATGAAAATGAAAGGATCTTGGATGTCAAAGCACGTTCAAAACCTATTTAAAGAAATGCCAATAGATAATAAAGCTTCAGCTCTAGAAATGGATAAAGGATCAGCTGCTTATATGAAAGACGATAAAGAATTAACAGCAGGTCAAAAAAAACTTGACAAAAACGGAAATGGTAAAATAGACGGAGAAGATTTCTCTATGATGAAATAATAAAACAGAGAGGACTGTACAAACCTCAGCCAAACATAAACACTAACATAAACTTAAACAAAACAAAAAATGGCAAAATTTTTAAAGATTGTATCTAGCGATGCAACAAACCCAGAAGTATTAATCGGAATTGATCAGATTACTCACATTAAAAGAGACGTTACAAATCCAGACAGTGAAATTGAAATAGTCTATGGATCTGGAGCAGGCGCGGCTACTTGCACAATAACTTTTACAGGAGGAGCAGGAGTTGCGGTTGACGTGTTAAAAGCTTTTAATGCAGCCTTAACAGCAAATCCAGGTGGAATTGTTTCAACAGTAGGATCTCCGCTAGTATCAGCTCAAACATTTGTGGGTGGAGCTATTGACGGAAGAATGGTTATTGACGATGCGGCAGTATACGTAACTTATACAGTCGTAACATTCGCGTAATTATGAAATCAACAGGTTTAGGAGACAGCGTAGAGAAGTTTACTAAAGCTACTGGTATCAAAACAATGGTAGACACAATAAGCAAGGGGCTGAACGTTCCTTGCGGTTGTGCTGCTAGAAAAGGAGCATTAAACAAGATATTTCCTTACAACAAATAACATATGGCTTTTAAACTATCAAACCCTCCATACAATTGCGATAACACACCAGTGTATAATGTAGACATGGAAGATGGCGTAATGGGTAAAGCTAATAATAATGGTACTATAATCATTAATAAAGATTTAGATCCAAGTAAAGTTCACGATGTAATCGCTCATGAAAAAGTTCATTTAGATCAAATGAAAAGAGGTGATTTAGATTACGATGATGATTTTGTATATTGGAAAGGTAAAAAATATTCACGAGCTGATATGGAAGAAGGGGCAAAGAATTTGCCTTGGGAAGCTGAAGCATATAGAAAAGCTTAAATGAAAAAGATCTGGGAATGGTTAAGCGGTAACGTTATTAAAGACGTTGGCGATGTAATCGATAAACTTACAACTACTGATGAAGAGAAACTTGAAATCAAGAAAGAGATACAGGTTATAGTTGAAAAAGCTAGTGCAGAAGCTGAAGATCAAATAAGCAAACGCTGGGAATCTGATATGACATCTGATTCGTGGCTTAGTAAAAACACGCGTCCTATGGCGCTTATATTTTTGTCATTTATGGCTATAGCTTTTATATGGGTTGATAGTCATCATGAAATATCATTTACTGTAGAACAGGAATGGATAGAATTATTAAAACAACTATTAACAACTGTGTATGTAGCTTACTTTGGTTCACGCGGTTTTGAAAAATATAAATCAATAAGTAACAAATAAAAAAAATGGGACAATATCCAATAACAGCCGGAGTATTCGGCAAAGCTTTAGCAATACCTGGTACTGGTAATGGTGGTACAATCACTACGCCATCTGCTTGGTTATTTGAAAATCAATCAGGAACCTTAGGTACAAATTACAATAGCTCTCAAATATATGTTGGAGTAACAGGTGATGTTGTTGCTATATTATCAGATACTGTAGGAGCTCAAGACACAGTAACCGGTTTAAACTTACAAGCAGTATTTACAGGAGCTAATCCTTCTTATACAGGTTTTGCAGCAGGATCAGGCTATGATGCGGCAACAAATGTAGCTACAACAGTTACTAGTTCAGTACATAAATCACCAGCTAAACAACCAACTGGTTTAACAGTAGATATAACAGTACCTGTGCCAGCAGCTATTGCAAATCCAACAACAGCAGGAACTGGGTATAACGCAGGAGCAGTTACTTCAACAGCGGTAAATCCAAGTGTTGGAACAGGAATAACAGGAACTGTAACAGTTACAGCAAATGAAGTTACTGGGTTTACATTTACTTCTGGAGGTACAGGATATGTGATAGGAGATGTTGTAACTTTAGATCAAGCAGCTTCTGGAAACGATGCTACTATAACTTTAACTGAAGTAACTAATGGAGCTGTAACAGCTGTAACAATAGGAAACGCTGCAGGAGCTAATTACTCTGTAGGAGATATTATAACAGTAGCTCAAGGCGGTAGCGGATTAGACTGTAAGCTAGTAGTTGCTTCAGTAAGCAGTTTACTACCTGTTATAGGAGATGCTATAACATTTAAAGACGTTCAAGCGGGTTCAATTTTACCAGTAGCAATCGATTACGTGGTAACTTGTCCAGCTAATTCAGTAGCGTTAAAATAATAATAAAACGTGTAACTATATCAATATAAACAATTAAATAAAATCAAATTATGAGTAAAGAAAAACAAATGGTAAAAGCAATGATTACTGAAGAGCAATTAAAAACTGTTCAAGATCAACAAGCTAAATTAACTGAAGGGTTGAGAACACTAGGAGTATTAGATGTTCAAAAACAAAACGTTCACGGGCAAATAGCTGAGTTATCTAAAGAGATTGAAGATACAAAAAAAGAGCTAGAAGATGAATATGGTCAAGTAAACATTGACTTGAAAGACGGTTCTTATACTGAGATCGAAAAAGAAGATGACAAATAATATAAGAAAAATCAGCATAGGTTCTGATTATAAAAATGATGCTATGCATTATTCTGTAGGCCAACAGGTTTATGGAGGACATGAGATATCACATATTTTATTAAATGAATCTGATGGTTCTTATAACATTCACATTAAAAAAAACAACGAGGTAATGCCATGGAAGAAGTTTAATTCTAACATGGCAATATCCGTTGAATACGATTTAGAGTATTGATGAGAAGCTTGTACGATTTTATTGTTGAGCCATTAGGTGAAAAATACAGTAATAAAGTCAAGGTTGGAGATAAAGAGTTAATTATAAATACAAAAATAGAAGATTTTAAATTTGTAAATAGATTAGCTAAAGTTTTAGAAACACCCAAGGCATTTAATACGGGTATTGAAATAGGTGATATAATTGTTATACACCAAAACGTGTTTAGAGTATTCTATGACATGAAAGGAATTAAAAAGAAAAGTAGATCTTGGTTTAAAGATGACTTACATTTTTGTGCTATAGATCAAATCTATTTATATAAAAATAAAGAAGGTTGGCATTCATTTGGTGACCGCTGCTTTATAACTCCAATAAAAGACAATCAGTCTTTAACGCTAGATAAAGAACAAAGCCTTATTGGTATATTAAAATACGGCAATAGTTCCTTAAAAGCACTCGGTATTAATCCCGGTGACCTTGTAGGTTATACACCTAATGGTGAGTGGGAATTTTTAATTGATGGCAAGCGTTTATATTGTATGAAATCTAATGATATTGTAATTAAATATGAATACCAAGGAAACGAAGTTGAATATAATCCAAGCTGGGCAAGTAGCAGTTGAGGAACTGATCAAGGTAGCTAAAGAAGCTATTGTTGATTCAGGAGACGATATAACGGCAGATAGATTAAAAAATGCAGCAGCTACAAAAAAGCTAGCTATATTTGATGCTTTTGAAATACTAAGTAGATTAGAAGCTGAAGAAAACTTGTTAAATGAAAAACCTGAAGAAGTAAAAGAAGAAAAGTCTTTTAGAGGTTTTGCTGAAGGAAGATCTAAGTAATGTACGAGCAAACTTTATATGAAGTCTTAAAAGACTACGTTAAACCTAAAGTTCTTAATAGAATGAATAGGTATAAGAAATGGGAATATGGTTACAATGCTGAGCATGATTTAATAGTTATTAGTAAAACAGGTGAAATAGGTGAGATATATAAGATACAAAACCTTGTAATTGCTTTACCTAAAGAGAAAGATGTTGTAGAGTTTAAAGACGACAAATGGTCTTACACACAATATCCTAAAGAATTAAGTGTAATCAAATCCGTATTTGATTGGGAAGAATACCCTTTGGATTTTAAAGAAAAATGGTATGACTACATCGATAAAGAATTTACAAGACGTGAAGAAGGTTTTTGGTTTGTTAACAAAGGTAAGTCTACTTATATTACTGGTACTAACTACATGTACTTGCAGTGGAGTAAGATTGACGTCGGGCAACCGGACTTTCGTGAATCAAACAGATTATTCTACATATTTTGGGAAGCTTGTAAATCCGATGTTAGATCCTATGGAATGTGTTACCTTAAGAACAGGCGATCCGGTTTTTCGTTTATGGCAAGTGGGGAAACCGTTAACCAAGCAACGATATCTACAGATGCTAGATTTGGTATACTCTCTAAATCTGGACCCGACGCAAAGAAGATGTTTACTGACAAAGTTGTCCCGATATCGGTCAATTACCCTTTCTTTTTCAAACCAATACAGGACGGTATGGACAGGCCAAAGACAGAGCTTGCGTACAGAGTCCCAGCCTCCAAGTTTACCAGAAGAAAACTTGATTCAAATGAAAAATTACAGGAAATTACCGGTCTTGACACGACCATCGATTGGAAAAACACCGGCGACAACTCCTATGACGGGGAGAAGCTTAAACTTCTCGTCCACGATGAATCGGGGAAATGGGAAAGGCCGACGAACATCCTCAACAACTGGCGAGTAACAAGAACTTGTTTACGATTAGGTTCTAGAATTATAGGTAAATGCATGATGGGGTCAACCTCAAATGCTTTAGATAAAGGAGGCGGTAACTTTAAAAAACTATACAATGACTCAGACGTTACGCAAAGAAACGCCAATGGACAGACACGCTCAGGACTCTATTCTTTGTTCATACCTATGGAGTGGAATTACGAAGGATACATTGATTCTTATGGCTTTCCTGTATTCAACACACCCAAGAAAGAAATTGAAGGACCGTTTGGTGAAAAAATAACACAAGGCGTAATAGAGTATTGGAACAATGAAGTAGAAGGTTTAAAGTCTGATCAAGATGGTTTAAATGAATTTTACAGACAGTTTCCACGCACAACTAAGCATGCATTTAGAGATGAATCAAAACAATCTCTATTTAACTTAACAAAAATATACGAGCAAATAGATTTTAACGAAGATCTTAAAAACTCAATTAAAGTAACAAAAGGAAGTTTTCAATGGGAGAACGGACAGCAAGATACTAAAGTTATATTCATACCAAACAAAGACGGTAGATTTTTAGTTAGCTGGGTTCCATCTGAAAACTTACAAAATAAAAGATATATAAAAAATGGCACTAATTATCCTGGTAATGAACATTGCGGAGCATTTGGTTGTGATCCATATGATATATCAGGAACTGTGGACGGTAGAGGATCCAAGGGCTCTCTTCATGGTTTAACTAAGTTTTCAATGGAGGATGTACCTCCTAACCATTTCTTTTTAGAATATATAGCTAGACCACAAACAGCTGAGATATTTTTTGAAGATGTTTTAATGGCTTGCGTTTTTTACGGCATGCCAATACTAGCTGAGAACAATAAGCCTAGATTGTTATATTATTTTAAACGAAGAAACTATAGAGGGTTTTCAATTAACAGACCTGATAGAAAATACAACAAGTTGTCAGTCACAGAAAGAGAGTTAGGTGGTATACCAAATTCAAGTGAAGACATAAAACAAGCACATGCTGCGGCTATAGAAACTTACATAAACGATTTTGTAGGTTTAAAAGAAACAGGTTATGGAGATGTATATTTCCAAAGAACATTAGAAGATTGGGCTACGTTTAATATTAATAATAGAACAAAGCATGATGCATCTATAAGTTCAGGACTTGCTTTAATGGCTTGTAATAAACATAGATATGCTCCAAGCAGTCAAAGACCAAAACCTCAACCTATGGATTTAGGTATTAAAAAGTACGATAACAAAGGTTCAACATCAAAAATAATAAGTTAAATGGGTATATATACTAACACCAATAGCGCTTTCCCTAGTCAAGTAGTTAGCGATGCAGAAAAAGCAAGCTGGGAATACGGAACGCAGGTTGGACAAGCTATCGAATACGAGTGGTTTGGCCAAGGGCGTACTAATGGTAATAGATACTTAACTAGTTGGAATCAATTTCACCAATTAAGATTATATGCTCGAGGTGAGCAATCAATACAGAAGTACAAAGATGAATTGTCTATTAATGGTGATTTATCTTATTTAAACTTAGACTGGAAACCAGTACCAATTTTATCTAAGTTTGTAGATATTGTTGTTAATGGTATATCAGCTAAAGCTTATGATATTAAAGCTTACGCTCAAGATCCTCAGTCAATAAAGAAAAGAACTGATTACGCTTCTATGCTTTACGAAGATATGGTATCTAAAGAATACTTGGATAGTCTTCAACAAACGCTAGGTATTAATTTATATCAAACTCCAAACATTGATACAGTACCTGAATCTAAAGACGAACTAGAGCTTCACATGCAGTTGAGCTATAAGCAGTCGGTTGAAATAGCAGAGGAAGAAGCTATAGCATCTGTACTTGCGCAAAACAAATTTGATCTTACTAGAAGAAGATTAAATATGGATTTAACTGTATTAGGTATGGCAGTGGCTAAAACTAGCTTTAATACTGCAGAGGGAATTACAGTTGATTACGTAGATCCTGCTTATGTTGTTTATTCTTACACTGAAGATCCAAACTTTGATGATGTATACTATGTAGGTGAAGTAAAGTCTATAACAATACCTGAGCTTAAAAAAGAGTTTCCAGACATTGGAGAAGAAGAACTTGAAAGAATACAATCAATGCCAGGCAACAGTCAGTATATAACAGGCTGGGGTAATTATGATGAAAACACAGTTCAAGTATTATACTTTGATTACAAGACATACCATAACCAAGTATTTAAAATAAAAGAAACACCACAAGGATTAATGAAAGCTTTAGAAAAGCCTGATTCATTTAATCCACCAGAAAATGATAACTTTGAAAGAGTATCAAGATCTATTGAGGTATTATATAATGGAGCTAAAGTATTAGGTTCTAATGAAATGATAAAGTGGGAGCTAGCAGAGAACATGTCTAGACCTACCGCTGATACAACTAAAGTAGAAATGAACTACGCTTTATGTGCGCCTAGAATGTACAAAGGTCGTATTGAATCTATTGTAAGTAAATGTATTGGCTTTGCTGACATGATTCAGTTAACACATTTAAAACTGCAACAAGTTTTATCTCGTATGGTACCAGACGGTGTTTACTTAGACATGGACGGGCTTGCGGAAGTTGATTTAGGTAACGGAACTAATTACAATCCAGCGGAGGCATTAAATATGTATTTCCAAACAGGTTCTATAGTCGGTAGATCCCTTACTCAAGACGGTGATATGAATCCAGGTAAAGTACCTATTCAAGAACTTAACAGTTCATCTGGCCAAGCTAAAATATCTGCTCTTATACAAACGTATCAATATTATTTACAAATGATACGTGACGTAACCGGGCTTAATGAAGCAAGAGACGGCACGGCTATGGATAAGAACTCGCTTGTAGGGCTTCAAAAGATGGCCGCTAACGCGTCCAATGTAGCGACTAGACATATTAATCAGTCTAGTCTTTATATCACTCTTAAACTAGCCGAGAACGTTGCGCTTAAAATAGCTGATGCATTAGAATTTCCACTAACTAGAAGTGCTCTACAAAATTCTATATCTACATTTAACATTAAAACTTTAGACGAGATAGTAAACTTAAATCTTCATGACTTTGGTATATTCTTAGAATTAGAACCAGATGAAGAAGAGCAAGCTCAGTTAGAAAACAATATACAAGTCGCACTGCAACAAGGGGGTATTGATCTTGAAGACGCTATAGATTTAAGAAATATTAAGAATCTTAAGCTAGCAAATCAAATGCTTAAGATAAAACGTAAAGCTAAAGCTAAGCAAGATCAAGTTAACCAACAAGCTAATATTGCAGCTCAAGGGCAGTCGCAAGCTGATACAGCAGAAAAAACTGCTATGGCTGAAGTTCAAAAACAAGAAGCTATAATGGGTGCAAATGTTCAGTTTGAACAGTCTAAAAATCAAATGGAAATTCAACGTATGGAAATTGCAGCGCAATTAGAAGCGCAAAAAATGCAAACAAAATTTCAATACGATATGCAGCTTAAGCAGCTTGATGTTCAAAACACACAGCAAAAAGAAAAAGCTATTGAAGATCGTAAAGATACTCGTAGCAAAATGGAAGCTTCACAACAAAGTGAGCTTATAAGTCAAAGGCAAAACGATGGTTTACCTATAGACTTTGAAAATCAACCCGACCAGGGTATGCAGGCTTTCATGTAGAAAGTAAACAATTATTTAATTATATTATATTATGTCAGAAGTAAAAACAAATGAACCTGTTAAGCAGGAAGGCGAGTTTAAAATTAAAAAGAAAACTCCTAAAAAATTAACAACACCTAGTGACGAACCGGTAAAAGTAAATATCAAAGAACCTTTGGTTGAGCTTCCACCAGAAGTTACAAAAGTGGTAATACCAAAAGAAGATGCCATTCAAGTCGGAGAAACAAAGGAAGTATCTGTGGAAGAACCATCCGGAGATAGCGCAGAGGTGGGAGAACCTGTACAAGAGTCCAACGAAACTCCTGAAGGGTTTTCTGCAATCAAAGAAGTAACTGAAAAAGAAGTTAAAGAAGTTGAAGCTCAAGTAGAAAAAGCAGTACAAGATGAAAGAATTCTTGGTAAAGCTTTGCCTGAAAACATTGAAAAACTAGTTTCATTTATGGAAGAAACAGGTGGGACAATAGAGGACTATACTAGGCTTAACGCTGACTACTCTAAAGTAGATGATGTTACATTATTAAAAGAATACTATAAAAAAGAAAAACCTTATTTAGAAGGTGAAGACATTGATATGTTACTAGAAGACTTTATCATTGATGAAGATATCGACGAAGATAGAGATGCACGCAAAAAAAGAATTGCGTTTAAAGAAGAAGTTGCAAAAGCCAAAAACTATTTGGAAGAGACGAAGAGTAAGTATTATGACGAGATCAAGTTGAGACCGGGCACTACTCAAGACCAACAAAAAGCTATGGACTTTTTTAACCGATATAATAAGCAGCAAGAAACAGCTGAGCAACAACATGCACAATTCAAGGAAAGTACTAAAGAGCTTTTCAACGACAATTTCGAAGGTTTCGATATTAAAGTCGGCGAAAAAAGTTATAAGTACAATATTCAGAATCGTGATAAAGTTGCAGAGAGCCAATCGAATATTAACAACCTTGTCGGGAAGTTCCTAGACTCAGATGGTAATGTTAAAGACACGAAAGGTTATCACAAAGCTATGTACGCTGCTGACAATGTAGATAAGATCGCAGCTCATTTCTATGAGCAAGGAAAAGCGGATGCCGTAAAAGAAGTTGTAAACAGTTCAAAAAACTTAAGTAATACCAAAGCTAGGTCTACTCAAGGTGATGTGTTTGTAAACGGACTTAAGGTTAAAGCAATAAGCGGTTTAGACTCTTCAAAACTAAGAATTAAAACAAAAAAATTTAACTAAAAAAACAAAAAATTATGGCTTTAAGTCCTCAATTTGGTAGTTTAATTCCTTCTGGAACTCAGGAAGTATTAAATAGTAACTACCTACAATTTAACGGTGGCGCTGCTGCTGGACCAGGCGCTGGTGGTGATTCATTCGCTCAGCAGTATTTACCTGAAATTTATGAACAAGAAGTAGAGCGTTACGGAAACCGTACAATCTCTGGATTCTTAAGAATGGTTGGCGCTGAAATGCCAATGACTTCAGATCAAGTAATTTGGTCAGAACAAAACAGACTACACATTAGCTACGCTGGCGTATCTGTTGTTAACGCTGCTGGATCAACTAGCACTGTTACATTATTTGCAGCTGGTACAGCCGGTTTACAAAATGTAATATCAATCAACGATACTATTGTTTTCTTAAACCCTACAACTGGGGCTGAGAGTAAAGCAATTGTAACTGATTCTGGTGCATACACTGGATCTGCTCTTGCTGCTACTGATATTGTTGTACAACCTTTTGACAATAATCAAATTGCCGGTATTGGTGCTGGAGCAGCTGCTGCTACAGGCGCTAAGGTATTTGTATACGGTTCTCAATATACAAAAGGACAAAGTACTGATGGAGCTTTTTTAGTTGGCGGACAAAACCAAGGAAGAATCTCAATTGATCCTCAGTTAACTCAATATTCTAATTCGCCAATTATATTAAGAAGCCAATACGTAGTTAATGGTTCTGACATGGCTCAAATTGGATGGGTTGAAGTTGCAACTGAAGATGGAACATCTGGGTACTTATGGTATTTAAAAGCTGAATCTGAAACTCGTTTACGTTTTGAAGATTACTTAGAAATGTCTATGGTTGAAGCTGAATATGATCAAGTAGGTGGTGTTACATCTCCAGGATCTGAAGGTTTATTTGCTGCCATCCAATCTCGTGGAAACGTAGAAGTAGGATTTACTGCTGCTGCTGGACTTGACGAATTTGATGCTATTCTTAAAAATTTAGATACTCAAGGAGCAATTGAAGAAAACATGTTATTCTTACAGAGACAAACATCTCTTGATTTTGACGATATGTTAGCTTCTATTTCTGGCGGATTTGCTGGAGGTACTGCTTTTGGATTATTTGAAAATTCTGAAGAAATGGCTTTAAACTTAGGATTTAGCGGATTTCGTAGAGGATCTTACGATTTCTATAAAACTGACTGGAAATACTTAAATGACGCTTCTACTCGTGGCGCTGTTACAGGTATTAGCTCAATCGAAGGTGTATTAATACCAGCTGGAACTTCTACAGTTTACGATCAGATCTTAGGAACTAATATCCGACGACCATTTTTACACGTGCGTTACAGAGCTTCACAATCTGATGACAGACGTATGAAGTCTTGGTTAACTGGTTCTGCTGGTGGTGCATTTACTTCAACTCTTGATGCTATGGAAGTAAACTTCCTATCTGAAAGATGTTTAGTAACTCAAGCTGCTAACAACTTTGTATTATTCAAAGGAATCTAATTGATTCAACATTAATGTAATTCTTACCCTCGTTGAACTGACGGGGGTAATTATTACTTTTATAACTATTTAATTTTATTATATTATGGCTAAACAAGCTAAAGCACAACAAGTTGAGGTTGCACCTCAAGAAGAAGTGGTAACAAAAGTTGCTGCTCCAGTAAAACCCGCAAAACCAGAGTGGGAAATTAAAGATAGAATATATTATTTAAAAGGTAATAAATCACCTTTAACATTAACAATACCAGGCAGGCATACAAGAAAGCATGCTTTGCTCTATTTTGACAAAATAACTGGAAAACAAAGAGAAATAAGATATGCAACTAACCAAAGCTCACCTCTTGTAGATGAGCAAAAAGGAGAATGCACAATGGGTCACATTAGATTTAAAGATGGATCTTTATCAGTACCAAAAGAACAACAAAATTTACAAAAACTAATGTCTATATATCATCCTTTAAAGGATAAACTGTATCAAGAATTTAGTGCTGTTACTAAGGCTACGGATGATTTAGATATTTTAGACATGCAAATAGATGCATTAAATGCAGCTAGAGCTATGGATGTAGATCACGGTGAGGCAATTTTAAGAGTTGAACTTGGATCTAAAGTAAATTCTATGAGTTCTAAAGAACTTAAAAGAGACTTAATGTTATTTGCTAGGCAAAACCCAGCATTGTTTATTGAGCTAGCTAATGACGATAATGTGCAATTAAGAAACTTTGCCATTAGAGCACAAGAAGTTGGTATTATAAGTCTATCACAAGACCAAAGAACATTCATATGGGTATCAACTGGTAGAAAATTAATGAACGTTCCTTTTGATGAAAACCCTTACTCAGCGTTTGCGGCTTTCTTAAAAACAGACGAAGGAGTAGAAATCTATAAGTCTATAGATAAAAAACTATAAAAACAAGTAATACTAATACAGGGCTCGTCTACTCGGGCCCTATATTATAACAAAAATAAAAAATGGCGGTAAATATAAATACAGTATATCAAACAGTCTTGTATATATTAAACAAAGAACAAAGGGGTTATATAACACCTGCTGAATTCAATAGTTTAGCAACTCAAGTTCAAGACGAGATATTTCAATCATATTTTCCTGACGGTAACCAGGTAAATCGTCAAAACCAAAACAATACACAAAACGATACGGAGTTTTTTAATATGTTTAAAGACATTTCTTATAAATTATATCCTTTCGAAAAAGAAGCCGCATTTACTTATAATGCTGCTAACGATGGTTTTATATACACTGGAGGAGGTATTATATATAAACTAGGTGAAATTATTTCTACATATAACACCACTAATCCTATTTATAATTCTATAACACAATTAGCAAGCAAAAGCGATTATTCTCAAATAACAAGGTCAAATCTAACGACGCCAACTGTTAATTATCCTATATGCTTTACTACAAACGCGATTATTGCACCAGCAACTATAAGTCAGCTTTTGTTAAAAATAGCGCCTACGCCTAACGCTTTAAACGTGAATTGTTTGTTTAAACCAACAAATCCAGCTTGGGCTTTTACAGTAGGAACTTTAGGTCAATATTTATTTAATTCATCTTTATCTGCAAATTTTGAACTTGATATATCTGAACAATCAAATATAACAACAAACATATTAAGATATTGTGGTATTATAATAAACGATCCTACAATTATACAAACTGCGACTCAAGAAGCTCAGCGAACTTCAATTAACGAAAAATCATAGTAACAAATGGGTTTAATAACTGAAACAAATCAACAATATTACCAAGGGTCCCAGGGTTTTTCATCGCTAGCGGTATTACCGACTCCTCCGACTCCTAACACACAGGCATTTACTACTACTTTCGATACGGACTTAATATTTGGTAGTTGGAATCCAGCAGATGCTAACTACGCTTTAAACAATTTTAAAGTTTATACAAGCCCTACCGGAATTCCAGGTACATATAGTGAATATGTATTAGCTTATACCGTTGTAAACAACATTATAACGTTAACAGGTTTACCTTCTAGCACTAAAGTTGTAATACAATTAAAAGTATTAACTGGCGGTAAGTACGGTCAAACAGAAGCTGAGAAAGCTTATGGAGATACTGTAGAAGATAATTACGGAAGCTATGAATATATAAAACTAACAGATGCTATAGACAACTTTATGGTTGGTTATGTGGGTGATGGTAAATTAATACAAAACGCTAAAAAATCTGATGTATTGTTTTTTGCTAAAAGAAGTTTGCAAGAATTTAGTTATGATACTTTAAAAAGTATTCACTCTCAGGAGCTAAATATACCAGCTAGCTTAAGCGTTATATTGCCTCAGGATTATGTTAACTATGTAAGAGTGTCTTTTATAGATCATTTAGGCGTAAAAAGAATTATATACCCAGCAAATAATTTAACTATAGCCCCTTTTGAAACACCTATACAAGATCAAGCAGGTGTACCAACTCAAGATAACTTTGGAGAAAATGTCGAAGGAACTTCGCTAACCGTCGAAAGATGGAAAAAAGCTAACGACAATTTAATAAACGGTCAGCTAGTTAACAATATAGATGAAGCTGTTGACTTTCAAAATGCTTATGGCTTTGAAGGTAGCTGGAACTGGGGAAGACAATACGGTCTTGATCCACAGACGTCACAAATGAATGGCTGGTTTAATATGGATGAAAGAGAAGGTAAAATGTCTTTCTCTAGCAATTTAGCCGGAAAGCTTATTGTGTTAGAATACATCTCTGATGGTTTAGCTTATGACTCAGACACTAAAGTACCTAAACTAGCGGAAGACGCTCTATACGCTTCTATATTACACTCTATAATATCCACAAGATCTGGTCAACAAGAGTATTTAGTTCAAAGATTGCAGAAAGATAGAAGAGCTAAACTTAGAAATGCAAAAATAAGATTATCAAATATTAAGCTTGACGAAATAGTTCAAGTTATGAGAGGTAAATCTAAATGGATTAAACACTAAAATTTAATGGCTAAAGTTCAAAATACTTTTTTAAAATCCAAGATGAACAAAGACTTGGATGCGCGTATACTACCTAATGGTGAATACAGAGATGCTAGAAATATTCAAGTTAGTAGATCAGAAGGATCTAAAGTTGGAGCTTTAGAAAACGTATTGGGTAATAAAGAAATATTAAACTTTCAAACAATTACTGGCGTAGCGGGGCTGAAATGCATAGGTCAATTGGCTGATGAAATAAACAACACTGTTTATTTATATTTAACAACTAACATTAAGGACGGTTATGTTCCAAGTGCTAGTAATTTTATTATATCTCATAACACTTTAAATAGTCAAACGCTTATACTTGTTAAAGGCGCTTATCTTAATTTTTCCACTTTAAATCCTATATATGGAATAAACATATTAGAAGGTTTTTTGTTTTGGACTGACAACAGAAATCAGCCAAGAAGAATAGATACTACTGTTGCAAATCCTACTGGTTTAGCCAATCCTATATACTATGTAAATGAAGACCAAATATCTGTAGCTAAATACAATCCTTACCAATGTATCGAACTTTACCAGTTTAGCAATGAAGCTCCTGACAACGCGATTCCTTACGAAACCACAATGAAAGATGTAACTAGCAAAGCATTTCCAAACGGAGGCGTTGGGACAGTGGCGGGTGACGGAACTACTGGAACAACCACTTTAAATATATTAGCTGGAAACGTAGAAGGGGACATAGTAACTGGTAGTCCTTATGGCTCAGGAGCAACTATTGGGTACATAGCTTCTTTGTCGGCTAGCATAGTAATGATTGAAACTGGTGGCGTAAACGCTACTGTAGCTTCTAGCACTTACGTTGTACCTACAACTCCTGTAGGAAATCCAGATCCTCCGTACTTTACAGTTGTAATAACTGGAGGAAATTTTCCTACTATACCAGTGGGCTCTTCATACGACATAGTATTTAATCCAAACCCTTATTATAACCCTCAGTTTTCTGGAGATCCTGATTACCTAGAAGATAGGTTTGTAAGGTTTAGTTATAGATTTAAGTTTGAAAATAACGAATATTCTATATTTGCGCCATTTACTCAAACAGCCTTTATTCCTAAGCAAGATGGTTATTTTATGTATTTGGACGAAGATGGGTTGCCTAAAGTAGATGACCAAACAAACACATATCGTAGTACAGTTGCTTCATTTGTTGAAAACAAAGTGGATGACATAAAATTAAGAATACCTATACCTTTTAAAAATTATAACTTAGTTAATAATTTAAAAATAAAAGAAATAGACATATTGTATAGAGAGTCTGACGGAGCCTCTGTTAAAGTTGTAGAAACGTTAGATTCAAACTTTATATTAAACGCAGCAGCAACGTGTATTTCTTCTCAAGTTGGAGGATTGGCTACATTTGCTATTACTGGAATTCTTGGAGGTATAAAAGTTGGTGACAGCGTAACCGGGCCTGGGCTAGGGTCAGGAGCCTTAACAACGTATCCAGCTAAGGTACTTTCTTTTGCACCTACGGACCCAAGTAATCCGGTTGCTGGAAATATTACTTTAGATCAAAATGTTACTATTCAATCGGGCGTTACTTTAACTATAAATGATCCTGATTATTTAGTTTATGATTATCAATCAACAAAACCTTTTAAAACATTACCAGAATTTCAAACTACTAGAGTTTATGACAAAGTTCCAGTAAGAGCTTTTGCTCAAGAAATATCAGGAAATAGAGTTATATATGGTAATTACCAAGATAAACATACACCTCCGGCTGCTATAAACTACAATGTAGCATGCACCGATAAAAATCAATTCTCCATAAACGAAATAGGAGCAACCGCTTCCGCTACTTATACAAACGTTAATAGTAATATTATTTTAGACATAACAGACGCTAAAGATGTTTCATCGGTTGTGGCGGGTATGATATTTTTTTCTGATAGCATCTTAGTTAATATACCAGAAGGCACTTTTATATCTAGTGTTGTTGCTGGACCTGGTGGAAATCAAGTTACAATAACTTTAACTAACAACGTTACTATAGCAAGCGGCGATATAATAATACTACTACCTGGAGGCAATGTAGAGAATTCAACATCTATAATAGAATACCCAAATCATTCAATTAAAACAAACAGAAACTATCAAGTAGGTTTTGTTCTTTCTGATAGATATGGAAGACAATCAAGTGTTATACTTTCTAATAACACAGAAGAGCTTTTAGCTCCTGGAGGAGGAACTTATTCGGGTTCAACTTTGTACTCACCTTATATAAGTGAGTCAACAGAACAAGATATATGGCCTGGAAATTCTTTAAAAGTTTTAGTAAACGATCCCATAACTACAAACCAATATAATGGAGATGTAACAAGCACTAAATATAATCCAACAGGATGGTATTCTTATAAAGTTGTAGTTAAACAAACAGAGCAAGAATATTACAATGTATACTTACCTGGAATTATGGCGGCGTATCCTGACAAACCAACATTGGAATTAGGAAATACATCTCATGCCGTGCTTATAAATGATAATATAAACAAAGTTCCTCGAGATTTAACAGAAGTAGGTCCTCAACAAAGACAATTTAGAAGTTCTGTAAAACTATTTGGAAGGGTTCAAAACACTTCAGTGCCTGTCACGTCTTCAATTTTTGGAGATTCAAATAAGCAGTATTATCCTGGCCGTAATTCAGATACTGTTTCTACTATATCTACTGTTAATGATTTATTTGACTACGATCCTATTAGCCCTAATCAGCCTGATTATTTTCCTCAATTTTATAACTTAAACTCAAACCCATTAATAGCTAGAATAAGCACTCAAACGCAAATAGGACAAGTAGCAACAACTAATTTTTCGCCTTCAAGCGCTACAGTTGAACAAGCTGTTGATAATTTTTGGAAAATACCTTTGACTAGCATAACCGGAGAGCCCGGAGTAGGTTCTAACCCAGACTTAGTTTCTGGTAAAGGAATTCCTGACAATATATACGTAAATTCTTTTACTGCTCCAATTGGTAGTAACGGTACTGCTATAACAAATGGAGCTGTTGGTGGAAGTGGAAATAGAGATGTTGTTTTGTCTTCAGGATCTATAACTGGCGGAGATCCAACTCCTGGGTCTTCTGTTACAGGAGAAGGCGTACCTCAGTACACTATAGTCGATGAATACGTTATAGCAACAAACACGCTGCGCTGTGAACAATCTATACTTGGTGTTGTAGAAGGTACTGTTTTAACATTTACTCAAGGGCCTGGTGAAATTGAAGTAAAAGATGCCGCAGGTGCTCTTTTTAGATTGTCTGTTGATTCAGGTGTTTCTTTAACTTTTACAGAAACAATAGGAGGTTTTCCCGGTGTTGCAAATGTTCCTGGCATACAATACTTAGCTGTTTATGAAACAGAACCTGTGGAAAGCTTATTAGATATATTTTGGGAAACAAGCACAGCTGGATTGATAAGCGAATTAAATGACGCTATATTAAACGCTAGTGATGCAGCAGCCACATTTAGTGACTTTAACACTAATGCATTTACAGAAGGGCTAGTTAGCGGAGCTGCTATTTTACAAGCTCCTTTTCAATTAACAACTACATTTGGAGATGTAATAACGGGTGGAACGCTAGTTTTAAACTCTGTTACTGAAATGCTAAATGGGGTTCTGGGTGCAGACGTGCAACTTACTGAGAACGGAGGACCTTTCTTTACGTTAGACGGATCAGTTACTGATTTTTGGACAATAAAAACAACGCCTGCTTACTATAGTGAAATATACTATTTTAATAATGAAGAAGCTCAAAGAAGACAATTTAGATTTAACTTTACAGCAACAGTAGCAGGTCAAGATAATGTTATAAGCCAAGATGCAAATTTAGAAAACGTAGAGCCTGTAATAACCCAATGTCCTAGCGCAACTATATATACAAATATAAATGCTTCAGGGCCTTTACTTCCGCAACCTGTTAAAGGAGTTAATGGAGCAAATAATGTAAACCTTAGAACTTTGCAGTGTGATTTTAGCGTAGGTTATGTTAGAAAAGGAGTTGATTCTGCAGCTAATGACGTAACTTCAGATCAATTTTTCTTGCTAAGTCAAACTATAAATGGAACGGATAATACAATAGAAGCCCAAATATCTATAAATACACAAAGCCCAACTGAAATAGAACCTGACATATATTATATAAGTTTAGATTTAATAGATGGTGGAGACAATGCAACACCTTGCTTAATAGTTATAGACATGAGCTTTTTTATTCCCCCTGGTAATATATGTAATGGCAATATATCTGGAATTTGCCAAGGAGATGAAGAAGAGGGTTTAGTTAGAGAAGGGGTAACAATTATAACAATTGATTCTAATGTTACCGGCGCGGATCCAGCTACACAGTATGGTGTTTATGTTTATACTGGAGGTTTTTTTACGGACTATAGCGCATTACCAGATTGTAGTGGTTATTTTGGTCTTGGTACACCTTTAGACGAATATTCAGGCGGCTCTAATGCTGTTATAACTATACCTAGAACAATAGCAGATGGCGCTGGCAATGTATGCGTGACAGCGGCTGGAGTACCTGATACTTGCCCTGTTTGGTTTTTTGCTCCTACGTTTAATTTAGTAGAAGCGTTAATAATTGATTCATATCAATGTAATTGCACATACGGAAACACCGGAGGCTTAGGTTGCGGAACAGGTAGTGGATGTTCATATCCTACTACCCCAGAAACAAGTTCATCTGTTTTTCAAATAACATAGGGGTGTAATTTAAAATAAAAATAAGTAATAATTAAATATGGCTGGAGCGATAATAGAAGTTAAGTATTTTAATACGTTCTTGTTGAAAAAAACAAGTAAGAGCAGTGAACCTATCTGGAATGGTTCTTTTGGTATTCCCGGCGGCCTTAATGGTCTTGGTGGTTATCCCGTTGTATCTTCAACAGATACGGATAATTGGGTCATAGAAGAGTCTAGAATTAGAGGTGGTTACAACAACACAACGGTTGATTTTGGAGTTAAAGCTTACTTGGTTGAAGACGAACCGAATGCAGCTTTTAGAGTTAATTCTTTAATATATTCAGGTATATTTAATTCAAGAACAGGTATAAACCAAACAAATGTTTTTTCAGTTGCTGAAGATATAACTAAGTCTGCAGATCCTGTTAATGGATCTATACAAAAACTTTATGCTGAAGATACTAATCTAACTATACTTCAGGAACTTAAATGTTCTAGAGCGCTAATAGACAAAGACGCTATATACTCAGCTGAAGGTGGCGGTACTGTTACTTCTAGTAATTTAGTTATAGGAGTTATACAGCCTTATGTAGGTGAATATGGCATTAGTAAAGATCCTGGAAGTTTTGCTGTTTATGGATATAGAAAATATTTTTCTGATAGAAATAACAACGTAATATTGCGACTGAGCAGAGATGGCTTAGAAGAAATATCAAAATATGGAATGAATGACTTTTTTAGAGATGAGTTAAACAGCATAGACACTCAATTCAGCGTTGGTGAAATTATAGGCGGATATGATATACATAATAGCCAGTATGTTATATCTACACAAGGAAGAAGCGATTATGAAACACTTGCGTTTGATGAAAAACCAAAAGGCTGGACTAGCTTTTTTTCCTACAAGCCAAGTCAAATGTTTAGTTTAAGAAATAAGTTTTACACTATTAAAGAAAATAAACTTTGGCAGCATTATTCTACAGACGTTAACAGAGGTAGTTTTTACAGCGTTAACTACAAAAGCTCTATAACATCTGTTTTAAATCCAAACCCTACAAATTCTAAAAACTTTCAAACCATTGCATACGAAGGTAGTAATGGCTGGGAAGTGGAAAGCATGATATCAGACTCCACAGGAATGGATAATAGCTCTAACTGGATAGCTACTAATGATAGTATTGCTTTTGTTTATAGTTATTATGACGGGGAGTATGTAATAAATCCAGCTACTGGAAATGCGGTTTCTAGGGCTAATTATTTAGCTGTTTTAGGAACTTCAAATCCACCGTACCCTAGAGAACATGCTGGGTTTGATAGAAAAGAAAATAAATACGTAACAAACGTTGTCAATGTAAGCACCGCTTCTGAAGGTGAAATAATATGGGGTAATTCAATGAGTGGTATTAAAGGCTTTTATAGCACAGTGAAATTATCAACAGATAACACTACTGATTTTGGAGGTGAAAAATCTTTATTTTCAATAGAAAGTTCTTACACAATGAACAATGGATATTAACAACAAAAAAATAAAATTATGATACCATTAGTAGCAGCTGGTATAATCGGCGGAGCAGGATCTGTACTTAGCGGTCTTTTCGCTAGTGGAGCAGCAGGAAAAGCTAAAAGAGCAGCAGAAAGAGAAAAAGCTAGGCTTCAAAAGAAATTAAACCATCTAGAAGCTAATAGGCAAGAAATAATAAATCCTTATGACGCTGTTGAAGATTTAAGCGGTTTAATAAGTAATCCTTTTGCTAATCTATCAGTAGCTACTGGGGCTGCAGAAATGCAAATTGAAGAAGCTGACATATCTTTAGCTAATACTTTAGATACAATGAGAGCTACAGGAGCGGGTGCTGGAGGAGCAACAGCTTTAGCTCAAGCTGCATTGAGATCTAAAAAAGGCGTATCCGCAAGTATTGAGGCTCAAGAAAAATCTAACGAAGATAAAAGAGCGCAAGGACAACAATTTATGGAACAACGTCAAGTTGGTGAACAAAAAAGACTACAACAAGCAGATGCTTCAGGTAGAGCTTTTGTATATGGTGAGCAAGAAAAAAGAGAGCAACAGCAATTAGATAGAACCGCATCTTTAATAGGTATGGCTGAAACCGTAAGGGCTCAATCTCAAGCAGACCAAACAAGTGCAGGACTAAGTATGTTTGGAGGAGTTACAGATGCTCTTGGTGGAATTGCGGCCGCCGGCGGTTTTAATAAACCACCATCAAATCAATAAAAAAAAATGGAAAACGAAAATTTATCTAAAAACCTTTACTTAAGGCAATTTAACGAAAGTAACGCTATTGCTTATAGTAAAACATTTGTATCTAACGCAAGCGACTATAATTTTCAATTATTAGACAATGCTTATAGAAACGCAGGTAAGATATATGCAAAATTAAAAATAGCAGTTGAAACTAATAAGTGCCAATCAGAACATTGTTCTATAGAGTTATCGCAATTAAAACAACTAGAAGAAGCTCCTCAAGTTTCTTTAGATTTTTTATCTTCTTTAGTAGCGGATTTAGCTATTACAGACGAGCCTAATTTTGATTTAAATAATGACTATAGATATACAGTTGCAAATAGCTTAATGAATGGTAAGCCTGGTTATTCTAAAACAGATGGTTATAATGCTTATTTAGATATTATGCCGGATGGTTCTCAGCAAGTGGTTTTTACAGGTCCTGCTTTTTACATACCTTTAATTATTAACAGCTCTGCGCTAAATTCATTAACTGCCTCTGGCACTTCACTTATTGCATCTACTCCTGATATAAACTCTGAAATGCTAAGACTTTTAACTGAGATTGGTGTTTTTGCTGCAGATGCAGTAGATCAAGAAGGAGGATTGAAGCCTGGAGCTAAAATTACTGAAGAATATGTAATGATGAATACAGATGGTTCTGTTGATTACGAGATAATAGACTTAGGTAACGGTAAGGGTAGAAACGTGTTTAAATATGACATAGATAAAATAGAGAAAAAAGTTACTCCATTTATAAACGCTGAGGTTGCTGGTTTAATGAGCTCTGAGCAAGACGCAGTTGCTGCTTGGAACGTTTATATATCTAAAGGCACAAGCGTTGAAGAGAACGCTCAAATGGTGCAAGACGCTAACGCTGGGTCATCTAGCTGGAGCTATGAAGAAGACTTACCACTACAGCAAGACAAAAAAGTTTTATTTGAAACAAAATACAAAGAATACTTTATGAATAATTATCTAAAACAATTTATTACTAACCAAATACCTACGGTTAAAGAAGATGCAGCTGTTTTTGATTTAGCAGAAGCTAAAAAGGCAAAGGCTCAGAAGTTTTTAGATGATAACGATTTAAATTAAATTAAATGAACGAATTACAAGCATACGTAGATTCACTGCCTTCAATGTTACTTGAAGAGGAAAAAAAGAAACTTGTTAAGCAGTGGAAAATAGATAATAAATGGGGCGAAGAAAAGCCTGAGCCAGTAGGAACTGGTACTGTTCTTAAATCTGAAGACATAACATACGGAGGAGAAGCAGTGAAAGAGGTTATTGAGGCGGTAAAGACGGAGGGCGATGCAGCGGGTGCAGGTGTGGAGCCAGTAAAAACAGAAGCACTGGTAGATCTTACGGATTCAGCATCGGAAGATGGTTCATCGGAATTAAAAGAATCTAAAGAAAAAAATATATATTCAAGATTTGACACGGATGAAGAGCTTGACAAAAAAAGAGAAATAGCTACCATGTCTTTTGGTGATAAGCTTTTAGTTGATATAAAAAAAGGTAGCACGACTCTTGGTGAAATGATAGCTTCTGTTCCCGAAACATTATATGACATTTTTGCTTTACCCCAAAACATTTTAGCTAAAGCAACAGGTTTAAATATAGAAGCTAGTTCTAAAAAATTCAAAGAAGACAATAGTCTTGGGAATCCAGTATTAGAGTTCTACGAAGCTGAAAGCACTAAACTTGGAGAAACACAAGATATTTACAATAATGCCAATTATGATTATCAAGGTATTTATAATAATTTTTCAAAAGGAAATTACGCAGATGGATTTAAGCAATTAGCTAGTGGTATAGTAGAAAGTGCTCCAGTGAGTATGTCTATGATGGTTGGAGGCGCTGCTGTTAGTACGGGAAAACTAGCAGCTGGTAGTACAGTAGCTTTTGCTGGTCCTGAAATAAAAGAACAACGCGAAAAAAATCCTGGACAATCAGAAGCCGAAAGTATAATAAAAGGATTAGGGCTAGCGGGTGCTGAAAGCGTTTTTAGCTCTATAGGTACCGGAACAATTGGTAAAGTATATAAAGATATACTTTTAAAAGAAGGAAAAGAAGAAGGTGTTAAAATTTTTAGACAAGGTCTTATTGACATGTATAGATCAGCACTAACTAAATACGGAGCCCCAGCTTCTATGCTAGGTGAAGGTCTTGAGGAAGTTGCTACTACAATAACGCAAAACATGATAAATGGCGTGCCGGCGTTTAATAACGTAGCGGATTCTTTTATACAAGGTGTTGGTGGAGGTGTAGTCTATGGAGCGCCAGTTAATGCTGCTCAAGCAAAAAGAGCTATTAAATCAGGCATAACTAATTCTAAAATAAATAGCGAGTTAGGTAATTCAAATTATAACAATATTACTGATGCTTTTAACGTTGAAACAAGTACGTCATCTACGGAAATAAATATATCTCAAATAGCTGGATCTCAACAAGCTATTGACGCTAAAGTTGATAAGCAGTTAGAAGCTGGTGAAATAACTGTAGATCAAGCTAATAGTGTTAAGTTAAGAGCTAGAGAAGTTCAAGGATCTGTAAATAGATTAAAACCTTTAAGTATTAGTATAGAAAATCAACCAGCTTTGGTTGACTTAATGATTGAGCAAAAGAATTTAAAAAATACTATAAAACAAGTAGATAATTCTAGTTTAACAAAAGCAGAGTCTGAAAGATTAACTGAAATAGACAAAGAGTTAAGTGACATAGTTGTAGCCGACAGAACAGCTAAAGTAGAAAAAGGAGCCAAGGTTATAGCTGAACAAGTTGGAACTGGTTTTGAAACTTTTGATAACGAAGCTGACATGGCTTCTGCTATAGAAACTTTAAAAGAACAAGGCGGTAAGGTTGATACTAAAAACTCTCAAGACTACGGTAGCTTTGTTGTTATGCCTGACGGTAAAAGAATTGTAATTTTAAACAAAGAATCTGCAGCTGAAGACAATGTAATGGACACGGCTGGTCACGAGGTTGGTCATGCTGTTTTATTTGAAACTGTAAAAAATAAACCCGAAGCTGCAATAGCTTTAGGTACTTCTCTTTTAGAAGAACTAAAGAATAGTAAAGATATTACATTCACAAACTCTAGGTTTTTAGATAGATTTAATCAGTACGTTGAAGATATAGATATATCTAAAGCAGATACTATGGAAGAGGTTTTAACTCTTGCTAGTGAAGGTTTAAGTAATGGTGATATAGTTTTTAATGAAAAAGCTTCTACTAAAATAGGTGATTTTATACGTAGAGCTTTAAGCGCTATGGGTTTAAATGTTAAGTTTAAAACTGGAAAAGATGTATTAAACTTTGTTAGAGACTACAATAGAAGCGTGCAAAAAGGTAAAGGTCTCTCTAAAGGTCTTGAAAAAGCAGCTACAAAAGGAGCTGAAGTAGATATAAAAATTCCAACAGATATAGAAGCTGAAGTTGCAGATGTTGTAACTAAGGAAAGTAAAAAAGATACAGGCGTTGAAGCGTCTGCTAAAGTGCAAGAAATATACGACACGCAAGGTGAAGATGGAGCTTTGGATATTATAGAACAATTTAAGCCTATAGTAAAAAGAATAGTAGAAAAAAGAAGTGAAGCACCTAATTTTGATCGTCAACTTTTAACAGACGAAATTGAAACAGGTAAGCGTGGAATATTTGATTTAATAAAAGAATATAAGCCAGAGTCAGGTGTGCCACTAGCTGCTTATATAAATAAGTTTTTACCAGCTAGAGCTATTGAAGCTTCTCAAAGAGTTTTAGGTGAAGAATTTACTAGCGACGTTACAGAAGCTAGAAACGTGATGGCTGAAGAGGTCGAAACTGAGGTTGCTGCAAAGCCTACTACTAGAAAAATAAAACCTAGCTCACTTATATCTAACGATGCAGCAAGTAAGATTAAAGAACAAGTACAAGATAAGATTAAAGGCATCGATACTAAAAACTTAACGTTTAAAAAACTAGGTGACTTAGCTCCTGAAATTATTGCAGCTGAAATTGGAATACCAGTTAAAAAACTAACTAGTCCAACAGCTAACTTATCTAAAGGCGATGCGACTGCTATTCAGCAATTTGTCAATAAGAACGCAGATAAGTTATTAAAGATATTACCAGAAGGTGCAGTTGTAGAAGCTGCAACAGACAAGCTCTTAGGCACATCTACTGGCGTGCCAAAAGGTTTGCTTAATGCTTTTTACACTAAACAAGCTAGATTAGGTAAAGGAGCTGGACTTGCTCCGTTTAAATTAAACAAAGGAATTAGTAAAGCTGATTTCTTAGAAACTTTTGGTATTGTCGAAGGTAAGAAAGCTGAAGGTTTTGACGCTAGGTCACCACAAGCTCAAGCTTTAAAAGGTATTGCTAGTTTATACGGAAAGCTTGTAACAAACGAAATTGTAAGATCAGATACTGATTTAAGTTTAGAAGCTAAGCAAGATGTTGCTGCTGGTAAGAGTAAATCTATGGCTAGCAAAAGAGACGCTGGATCTCAATATAACGTAGATTCAAATGTTGTTAACGCAGGTTATAAACCTATAAAACCTGGAGTTGAAGGTGTTAATGATTTAAGTAATTTTCTTATTGATGATTTAACTAAAGTTTTTGGAAAAAACGCTAGCTTATTTGCGGTTGCATCAAACTTAGCGGGCGCTGGGAATTCTTACATAGGCAGCAAACCAACTAGTGGAGCTAAAGGTAGAAAATTTTTGTTTATAAGTGATGCTAATAAGACTAAAAGATATATAAAAGAAACCAAAGAAGCTTTAGAATCTGGACAATTAGGAGATTTAAAAGTAATAAACAATACTATAAGTGCTTTAGAAGGTTTAGATGCTATATCAGAATCAGATTTAAAAGCTATAAAGCAAGCTATATCTAGCCAAACCATAAAAAACATAGAAGGTAATCTTAAAAATAAATCACTACACAACAAAGGCGTTAGACTTATTATAGAAAAGTTTGCTGAATTATATAAATTAGATCCTAAAAACATTAGAGGTATAGCCTCTATAATATATAATCAAAACGCTAACTATAGTTTTGGTAGAAAAATGGCAGCTGTTCTTGGTTTAGAACAGGGTGTAGAACCTGGTTCTAAATCTTGGGAAGAACATGTTTATCAATTTGGTAATTTTGCCAATAGAACACTTGAAGCTATATCTAGCGATAACCCAAAAGTTTTAGATGGCTGGGTTAAATGGGTTAATGATAATTATTACCAAGAAGTTACAGGTAAAGAAACTCAAGCTATAGTAGATGCTACTTATTTTAAAGATGGTATTACGTGGAAAGCTAAGTCTGAAGAGCATCCGTATCTTAATGAAAAACTAAACGAAGCTTTTAAGACCGGCGATTTCAGTGAAGTACCTCCTGCAGATATAAGAAAATACAATGAATACTTTGCGTTAAATCCAAACAACAGATCTATAGATAATGTTTCAGACGCTGCTAAATACAATGTAGAAGTTGACGCTAAGTTTAGAGATAATTTAGATGTTCAAGCGGAACAACAGAGATTAATATACGAGCAGTTCATAGGTGAAACTACAGCTGAAAAAGCTAAGCAAGACATTAAAGCATATACAGAGTTAGCAACAGGAAAAGCAATGGCTTCTAAGCGTGATAGCAATTTAATTCCTGACGCTATAAAGTATAGCGAACCTATAACTGTGCAAAAAGCTATAAACGCTTTAGAAAAAACTGACAAAGCTTTAAATAACGCTAGGAAATTAGATCAACCTGTTAAGAAAATTAGAGTGTTTGACTTCGATGACACATTGGCAAAATCAAAAAGCATGGTTATCGTTAATATGCCTGATGGTTCTAACACTCAAATAAACGCTACGCAGTTTGCTCAACAAGCGTCTGATCTTGAATCACAAGGCGCTGAGTTTGATTTTACTGAATTTAGTAAAGTAGTAAAAGGAAAAAAAGGACCTTTGTTTAGTGTAGCTCAAAAAATAGCAGATGCTCGTGGTACTGAAGATGTGTTTATACTTACAGCAAGACCACAAGCTGCCGCAGGACCTATAAAAGCCTTTATGGAAGCTAATGGTATTAATATACCTTTAAAAAATATAACCGGCTTAGGTGACGGTACAGCTGAAGCAAAAGCAGGTTGGATAATGGGTAAAGCAGCTGATGGCTATAATGATTTTTACTTTGCAGATGATGCTATTAAAAACGTTAAAGCCGTTGAAGATGTACTTAGCCAAATAGATGTTAAGTCAAAAGTTCAACTAGCTAAAGCTAGTAAAAGACAAACCTTTGATACTATCGTAAATGATATGATTGAAGACTCTTCTGGCATAGCTACATATAAAGAATATTCTGCAGCTAGAGCTAAAACAATTGGCGCTAACAAAGGCAAATTTAATTTCTTTATTCCACCATCTGCAGAGGATTTTACAGGGTTATTATATAAAATGATAGGTAAAGGTAAAAAAGGAGATTCTCAAATGGCTTTTCTTAAGACAAACTTACTTGACACTTACGATAGAGCAGAGTCTGCTGTAACACAAGCTAAGATAGCCGCAGCAAATGATTTTAAAGCTTTAAAATCAGAGTTAAAAACGCTACCTACAAGTTTAAGTGTACCTACCGGTATTGGAGGTTTTACTTATTCTCACGCAGTTCGCGTAGCTATATGGTCAGCTCAAGGTATGGATATACCAGGGCTGTCTAAAAGAGATATTAAAGAATTAAATGACTTTATACAAAACGATACTGAGCTTAGAGTTTTTGCTAACGAGTTAATTAAAATACAAAAAGGTAAACCTTACCCAAAGCCAGGTCAAAACTGGTTAGGTGGTAACATCACTAGCGATATTATCAATGATATTAACAAAGTTAATAGAGCAGAGTATCAACAAGAGTTTAGAGAGAATGTGGATATAATATTCTCAGAAGATAACATGAATAAAATGGAGGCTGCGTACGGAAGCAGATGGCGTGAAGCCTTGGAAGATTCTTTACGTAGAATGAAATCAGGTAGTAACAGACCTCCTGGGGGCAATAGAGTTACAGATCAACTATTAGACTGGTTAAACAACTCTGTTGGTGCTGTTATGTTCTTAAACACACGTTCTGCGCTATTACAGACTATATCCGCGGTAAACTTCATAAATTGGGGTGACAATAATATAGTGAAAGCAGGTTTAGCGTTTGCAAATCAAAAACAATTTTGGTCTGACTTTATGACGCTTATGAACTCTGATTACTTAGTTGAAAGAAGAGAAGGTCTTAAGATAAATGTAAGTGAATCTGAAATAGCAGACGCTGTTAGAGATTCTAAGAATAAACCTAAAGCAGCTATAGCTTTTTTACTTAGCAAAGGTTTTGTTATGACAAGGTTTGCAGATAGTTTTGCTATTGCAACTGGTGGCTCTACTTTTTATAGAAATAGAGTCAAAGCTTTAGTAGGTAAAGGTATGGAACAAAAAGCTGCAGAAGCGCAAGCGTTTGAAGACTTTAGACAAATAGCAGAAGAAAGTCAGCAGTCAAGTAATCCAAATAGAATTAGTCAACAACAGGCATCAGCTGCTGGTCGTGTTGTTTTAGCTTGGGCAAATACGCCTATGCAATATGCTCGTATACAAAAAAGAGCTGGTCAAGATCTTATAAATGGTCGTGGTGATTGGAAAACAAATGTATCTAAGATAGTTTACTACGGTGCTATTCAGAATTTAATATTTAATTCACTACAACAAGCGGTGTTTGCTTTAGGGTTTGGTGAGGATGATGAAGATGATGATGCTAAGAAAAACGAAAAAATATCTAGAGTAGCAAATGGTATGATTGATTCTCAGCTTAAAGGATTAGGTATAGGTGGCGCAGCAGTGGTTGCACTTAAAAATACTTTAATGACCTTAGGTGAGGAACATGCTAAAAACCGAGCTGAATATGAAAAAGCTGTAGCTGATTTACTAGGCTTTTCACCGCCTCTTGGATCTAAAGTACAAAAAATAAAAGGTGGTCTTAGAAGTTTTAGCTGGAATATGAAAGATATTAAAGAACAAGGTTTTAGCTTAGACAATCCAGCTTATTTAGCAGGTGCTCAAATAGTAACTGGTCTTACCAATATACCTCTTGATAGAGTAGCTAAGAAAATAAATAACGTACGTGGTATGATTAACGAACAGTCAGCGCTTTGGCAAAGAGTTGCTTTAGGTCTTGGTTGGTCTACCTGGGATGTAGGTCTTGGTTATTACGGAGGGTTTGACGCGGCAAAAGTTTTAACGCCTGAAGAAGAAAAAGTCAAAGAAATTGACGATATGAAGAAGTTAACTAAAACTAAAGAACAAGTTGATATGCTTCTTGATTTAGGATTAACTAAAAAAGAAATAAAAGCTTTAGGTAAAGAACAAGCTAGAGTTGAAAAAATAATTGAATTACAAAATGCTGAGTCTAAGCCTAAAGAAGAGGCTAAGGTTAAGGAAGAAATAAAAGAAGAAACTAAGCCAACGCCAAAAGTAGAAGCAAAGCCTAAAACCGAAAGCGCTGAGAGAAGACTTAGAAGACAGTTTGATTCTATTAAAGATGAAAACAAACCTGATCAAGTAAAAACATTACTTAAATTTGGACTGTCTAAAAAAGAAATAAGAGATTTACAATACGAAAAAAACAGAGTAGAAAAAATATTAGAATTAATGAATAAAAATAAAAAATGAGCATATCAGACATCAAGCTATACGCCATGAACGCTGGCGCTATAGGAGTTACAACTTTTACACAAATTGAAGACGGTTTGAAAATATTTCTACTCTTAATCACCATAGGGTACACATTGACTAAATGGGTAAAACTTAAAAAAAAGAAAAATGAATAAGCAATCACCATTTCAAATAAAAGAAGCTGCTTACGAAAAGCAAAATAAAAAGATGCGTAAAGACTACACATCTGAAACAGGTAAAAAACTAGGATCAAGACAAACTTCAGGCACAGGAAAACGTAGAGTTTCATTTGCATGTAGATTTGCGGGCATGGCAGGCGCTATGAAAGATGCTAAAGGAGAACCAACAAAGAAAGCTATGGCTTTAAAAAAATGGGGTTTTGGTAGCGTTGGTGCGGCTAAAAGCTTTTGTAATAAAAATAAATCTAAAAAATAAAAATATGGAATCAGGACTTTATAATAAATATATAGGATCACCTTGTAAAAAAAATATAGACCCTAAGTTAATAGTG
>Ga0307488_10000533_pt1 | contig 31531 bp, 33 predicted proteins | sample SB02metaG_FD_202248 | JGI IMG/M metagenome (GOLD analysis project Ga0307488, IMG submission 202248) | Sea-ice brine microbial communities from Beaufort Sea near Barrow, Alaska, United States - SB 0.2 | ecosystem: Environmental > Aquatic > Marine > Coastal | place: USA: Alaska | collected...
TGAATTTTTTAAATAACCAGATACGATACTCTTTTTGAAACAGCGCTTTATACGCAACGATTAATCTGGATTTTATGTACAGAAAGCTTTTAATTCTATTGTGCCGTCTTTTAGTTTTATTCCTATCGCTAAACTGCCCGTTAAAAACACTTAAATAGGAGGCCGCCTTTTTTGTATTGTTGTATTCTAAACTATCTACGGTATTAAAAACTTCATAACAAGCTGCTAAAAAACAATTTAAAGGATTGGTTAGTTTGTCTAATGCATTCACCGCATCTTTTGCATTTGTTTTTTTGGATAATAAAAAAACATCATAGGCATTTCTTAAAGCCATTGTTTTATAATAAAAACCACTATCGTTTATTTGATTGGCAATGATGGATAGATTTAATTTGTTTGCATAACTCAAAACTCGAAACCCATGTACCACCTGAATGTCTTTTTCTACAAAAGGATAATTAAATTCGTTCGCGTACTTTTCTATTAAAAGTTCTTTATGAATCTCTATAGCTGCTATTGAATGCTCTTTTTGAAGTCTTCTGTAATGTTTATGCTCAGGAAAATGATAGTTATTCTTTGATACATTAGTATACCCAAACGCTCTTAAGATGGTTACGGCTTTTGGATAGTCTTCTTTTGAGAAGATAAAATCAATATCCCCCACCATCCTTTCGGCAATATCATCATAAATTCCTGCTAATAGATTGCCAGTTCCTTTTAAAAATATTGGCCTAATGTTATTTGCTAATAATAGGCTGTTTAGTGCTTGTGCTTGTTCAAGGATTTGTGTATTTCGATCTCTATTTAAATCGGTTATGTGTTTCATATACACAACCAAATCAACAGGAAGGTATTTTAAAAAAGCAGCTCTTTTTAAATTACAATACAATGCCGGAAACACATAATGACTGGTACTTACTTTTACAACAGTATCCCAGTCTATAGACTTTGATTTTAATTGCTTTTCTATTTCTTGTCTATTCTTTTCTTCCAAAGAAATTGTTAGAGATTTGGCAACAAAAAATAAGATTTCTTTATAATTCAATTGCTTCTCTTTTTTCTTTAAATATTATCTGGTAGCGGCCGGATTTTGATTAACAAGAGCTTCTTGTTCTCTTTTAATTGTTCTAGGGTAAATTTGTCTCGTACAGACTTTGTTTTTGGGAAGATATAATTAGACAGGGAACCAAATACTTTTACCCGTTCTGTTTTTGTGAGTTTTTCTTGGTTTACCAGCAGATCATCCAGCACTTTTTCATAAAGCATTTCCATCTTTTCTTTGATGGAAGGCCCTTCTTTTTTTGCAGGTCCTCTTTTGGATTTCTTACCAGCTTTCTTTGCGGATTTTGGATCGAATGGCATGTGTATTAAAATTAGATTCTCATTCAAATTTAGTTAAAAAAGTTTACTTCTTTAGCAACCAACTGCTAGACTGTATTTTACCACCCAATCCAGCCACTAAAGTAATTTCCATTTGATCACAGATAGGTCTTTCTGGAATGGTATTGTTGTTTTGGTCTCCTCCATTAGCAAAGCTTAATTCATATTCTGAACCAAAATCTAAAGCAATCTTTTCAATGGTTTTACATACCGTTCTATCCCCATCAATTGATAAAACACAATGGTCTACTGACTTTATATTTGAAATAATAAAAACACGTTCTTCTTCTTTCTGAAACTCTTTAGATCCTTTTAATTCTCTTTGATAATCATTATTCACAATCACGAACAAATCATCTGCCAATGCTTTTGCATTATTAAAATACTCTATATGTCCTTTGTGTATAGGGTTAAAATAACCAGATACAATCATTCCTTTTTTCTTACTCATATTTTTTTAAATATACTCTTTAATACATTATTCTGAATAAAATAAAACTTCATCTTGTTCCGGATTAATAAACTCATGCTCTAATGTTTTATCTAAACCTTCCTTCAAGGTATATGGAGATTTAAAAACATCATGAACTTTTGAAGCATCAAATTGAGTAGTCGCACAAAATTTTTGAACTCTCACCGAACTAACAGATAACTTCTTTCTTGAAAAGAATGCTAACAAATCAAATGCATAACCACCTATCAAACCTATCCAATAGGGTATATTTTGTTTAGATAGAATGATATCCATTTTTTCTTCAATATGCTTAGTAAGTTCATTCATTGAAAAATCTGGATTATCCGCGTAATTAAAAACATGATATCCTTCTTCAGAAGTTTCTATTCGAGATTTGATAAATGCAACAATGTTACCTACATATGCCATTGATTTTTTATTTTGACCTTTACCAATCATCATGAATCTACCTGAAGAAATTTGTTTTAATAAATTATAAACGTTACCTCTGTTTCTTTCTCCAAAAATAACTGTAGGACGTAAAATAGTTACAGATTTATTATTTGGATCACTTTCATACCATTCTTTTATTAATAATTCCGCTTCCCATTTAGACTTTCCATAGTGATTAAAAGGGTCTTCTTTGTGTGTTTCATTCGGATTCTTTTTATTTAAACCATAAATAGCAACAGAACTTGTAAAAATTAGATTAGTAACTCCTGCCAGATCCATTGCTTTAAGAACATTCTTTGTTCCTTGAACATTTACATCATAGTATAAAGAAATAGGTGAAATATCATCACGGTGTTCTGCCGCTAAAAGAGTTACCGAAGTAGTTCCTATTGGGATTTTTATTTCTTCTAAATTTCGGATGTCACCTATAAATGTCTCATTATTAAAAAAAGGACTAGGATGCTTATCTAAATTTATAAATTTATGGTTTTTTAACTCTTTTAATAAAAATGATCCTACGAAACCGGAACCTCCAATGATTAAATTCATATTTTATCTTATTCTTATTTGTAAAATTATTGTTTAGATTGTATTAAGAGTTCATATTGTTTCTGAACGCTCACTGGTTTACTAAATATATTTTCAATAGAATTATTCTCAAAATTTAGATTTGGAATTTCATTATTAATTTTCCAGTCACTAAATAAATATGAATTCTCAATAAAGTAGCTCGGAATTATATGATTTTTTAGAGGCAGTAAGATGATTTTTTTTCTTTTAAATATAGGTAAAGCCAATAAACTACTGTAATGGCCAATATAAAAATCGGCATCATATAATTCGTCTGTAATTTCTAAACCTTTTGATAAATATAAAGAATCATTACTCCTAGGGTGGCGTTTTACTATTAATGAACCTGTTTTGTTTAACCTGGTTAAAAATTCAACAACTTCATCAATTGAATCTCTTTCAATTCTTCCATCTTCAAATAATGTCTGAGCTATATAGCAATATTTAATTTTTTTCGAATTATTAAAATCCTTATTTAATTCATGATATCCGATTATTTGAAATTCTGTGTTTTCAGTTTTGTAACCAAAAAAGGATTTATGGTAATCAATCCAATAGTTTCCATAAACTTGAATTTTATCTACAAATAATAAATCGTGTTTCCCTAGAAGTTTTTTGTATGAATTTCCAAATTGAAAAATTTTAACAAATTTAACTGCGGTGAAAATGGGATTAGCACCTATAATATAACCTATTTTTAAAGAATAAATAAGATATTTAATCGCTTTCAACAATTTTAATAAATACATACTTTTGTTTCTTTCTAGGAAACCATTATACATACCGTGCTGAATCATGACTGTTTTAATTCCAAGACTCTTTGAATAAGAAATTAAATATGTATCTGGAATTCGCTGAGCATTAACTACAACATGACTGGGATTAAAATCTTTAACAATTTTTTTAATTGTATTTGAAAAACCAACTTTTTGTGTTTTAAATTTATTTAAGAAAGCTTTTGCCTGATCATTAGGATTTTCATCATAAACTAACAAAATTTCGCAGTTTCCTAAACTATCAAAGTGCTCTAACAAATAAGGTATGTATTTGTAAAAATTAGTAGCGTTTATATCGTAAAAGAGTATTCTTTGATTCATTAATTATATATGTATTATTAATATTTTTTTTAAAAGTTAATGTAATGCTTCATTCCTAATATAGAAGTAATCCGCTTATTATATAAAAGGCTCGGTTTCATTTACTACTTAAAACAAAAACGCTTAATGTTATTTTTAATTTATTAGGGTTTAGCTCTAACTCTTCTTTTCACTATTAATGGTTCTCTAGACAATTACTTAATTATTTTTTGAAGGAACAAAAGAAAAAGAATAGATTACTTAATAAATATTCTTAAAATTATTTTTATATAATGCTTAATAGTAGATCTGATTTTATACGTATAATAATTAAACAAAGGAAAATTTTCTTTAATAATTTCCCCTATTTCTTGATACTTTTTTAGATATTCGGTTGTACTTACTCCTTCGTTATCATACATAACGTATCCATCTGTTTTAATTAATTTTAATTTAGTATAGTTATGTCTCAAGTAGTAATCGTAGTCTGCTGCAATTTGATAACGAAGATTATAAAGTAATTTATGATTTTCAAAGATCATTCCTTGATGGCAATAAGGATGTGAAAATTTATAATTTCTTCTTTTAAAATTTATTAATCTGCCAAACTTAGTTCTATATTTAACAGGGATTAATGAGGGATAGGTGAAATTTAATTTATTAATCACATTTCCTACAAAATAATCTCCTGCATTTAAAAATAAAAGCGATTTACCCTTTGACAATTGAACTCCTTTATTCATAGCATCGTAAATACCTTCATCTTTCTCACTAATCTGCTGATCTATAATGTCTTGATGTTTTGTCAAAATCTTTAAAGTACCGTCTGTAGATCCACCATCAATAACTATATACTCAAACAGGCTACGATCTTGTTTTTTTAAGCTTTCCATAGTTTTTTCAATAACCAAAGCACCGTTATATACAACTGTAATAATTGAGAGTAAATAATCTTTTTTTAATTCCATACGATTAGATAATTAGTGTTTTTTTTTTGCGCCTGCTAAGATGATTATATTTATTTTAGTAGGTAATATTATTAATTATTTCTACAATATTCATTGTAAGAAGCTCTAAAGAATAAATTCCGTTGAAAGAAAAGGGTCCACTTGTAAAGTTAAAATAAAATGAGTAAACTGAAAAGAATATGATAAAATAACCAATTGGTTTGAGTACATTCTTTAGAGGTTTATACTTGAAAAAGAAAAAAGAATAAAAAAATATCTTTAAAAATTGAAAATAAACATAGTAACGAAGTGTTAAAATTGGGTATTCAGAAAAAACAACAACTAAAATAAAGCAGGAGAATAGAGTTAAAAATAGAATTTTCAAAGTTTCTGTTAATTTTCCATAATAAACAATCCCAATAATTAAAATCATACTTGCTTCAAAATAGGCAAGTGTGGGCAACACAAATGAATCATTACTTGCTTCATTAATAACTGAAGTTAATTTTTGACTTATCGCTTTATTTAAGATGGAAGAATCTGGAATATATTTTAAAATAGAAAAAAATAACTCTAAGATATTGGTCTTATTTATAAAATATGCAATCAATACTGTAATTAATAAATGCCAAAATTTAAATTTATACCGTGTAAAAAAAATAAACGGCACTAGAAGAAGAGTTGCTGAATGAATGAAAAGTGATAATGCTATTATTAAAAACCCAATATATTTATTCTTTCTCTTTTTTGATGTGATAATAAATATAAATCCATAAAAAAATAATGAAACGCTAGCAAACTGCTGAGTCAAATGCAAAGTATTCACAAAGAAGTAGGGTATAAATAAACACAACAACAACGTCTCAATGTTGAGAAGATTTAATTTCTTTAAACTTTTAAACCAAAAATAATAGATAAAAGTCAGCCAAAAAAGGGTGAAGGTTATTTTGAATTGTATTGGAATAAGTGTTAAGCAATTGTTTACTGATTCAAATATAAATTCAAGTGTGTAATTTTTAAAATTAGCATAGAGCGCTATATTTGTCGCGAGGTCAGATTCTGGTATTCTCGTTAACTGAATGACAAGTATATAAAAAAATAGAAAATAGTAATTGACTTTATTGTTTATGTATTGTTTTTTAAAATTATACATAATAATGTCTTTAATCAAGATTATTGGAGGGAGGATAAATAATAAAACGATACTTACTAAGGAATTAAATAATTCGAATTTAGAATATAACTTTTTTAAAAACACATTAATTAATTTTGGAATGGTGATTTAAAAACTTTTTCAAATTTTTGAATTTTTTAGCATTTATTTTTAGATATTCAATATCCATATTCCACCACTTTAATTTTGAAAGTTTTTCTATTTCTTCATTCTTAAACCTAAATCTTATCATTTCTGCTGGAATACCACCCATTATCGTATAAGGGGATACATCTTTAGTAACAACTGAACCTGCAGCTATAATAGCACCATCACCAATTGACACCCCATCTGTAACTATTACATTGCTTCCTAGCCAGACGTCATTTCCAATTGTAATGTTTTCATACTCATCAAACTCATTTTCTTTACAAAATGTAATTTGAGATTGTTTGAGGGTAGAAAAAAATATCGGATGTGTTGACACATAATCTTTTGTAGGGTGTTTTCCCAACCCTATTTTACAATCAGGACCAATACTGCAAAATTTTCCTATGGTAGCGTTCATGATACGAGTGCCTTTAGATATATAAGTTAAATCACCTAATATTACATTTTTTAAAGAAACATTATCATAAATCGTATTATATAAGGAAAATGAACAATTTGTCAAATGTGAAAGATTTCCAATTTTTAAATGTTTTTGCCTATGCTTATATTCTAATATATTTGACTTAATTGTTTTTATTAACCATAAAATAAAAGGAATTTTGTGAAATTGTATCATTTGAAAAGTTTATCAATTACTTTATAAAATAAAGGTTTAATCCGAAAACGAACCTTAGAACAATCATAATCCATTTGTTTATTTTGTAAGATAAATGTTGGATGATAAATTGAAATTTCAATATCTCTTGCCTGCATTTTTTTAAACAAGGGTGTTGCTTTTTGGATATTTGTCCCATCCGATGAAAACCCGATGTTTTTAATCATATTTAATTTTGGACGTATTACTAGACCTCCATTTATCCAAATAGTAAAAATCCACTGATAGTCCCACGTATCAATTTTATTTTCATAAACATCATTAAATCGATCTAGCCAATATTTTTTTATCCTTTTATCTTCCCATACACTATTTATAATATTATTTTCTTTGAATTGTGGGAATTTAGAAATATTTACATCATAATTTTTCCATGCTTTTCGCCATGAAGCCCATCCCCAAATTAAAGTATATTTCGAAAAATCATAACTAAATTTTGAATTAAAATTTTGGAAATTAGCACCATCAATGCACCAAATTCTACTATCATCTTTATATTTTTCTAAAAGTTCTTCGCAAAACCAAAAGAAACTCTTACTAGGTAGGCAATCATCTTCTAGAATAATTCCCATTTCTTCATTTTCAAAGAACCAATCAATAGCTCCGCTAATAGATGATTTAGCACTCAAATGTTCAGTTCTGTATAATTTTTTCACTTCACAGTCCCAATCAATATTTTTATCTAAAAAAGCTCTAACTAATTGTACTTTTTTATTATCCTCTTCATTTTTCCCAATATTTGAAGAAATATATAGTTTTGGAGGTTTCGCTTTTCTAATTACCTCAAAAACTTGTTGTGTTGTATCAAGTCGTCTATAAGTAATAAGTAATACAGCTGTTTTTAATGGATTATGATTATTCATTTAAATCGTTATTTTTTTTCTAATAAATCAAATATTCTATTTACTTCCACAGACAACATATCTGACATTTTAAAGTTTATTTTATTTATTAGTTTGCTATTATCTACAATCAAATCGTTATAAACAGTTTTGTCATTATTATTAATTTCTATGTTGATTGATTTTTTATATCTTTCTTCATATACATTTTTCACAATATTTGCCAAATTAATTATTTTATAACTTTTCCCAAAAGATAAATTATAAACACCATTTACATCGTTTTCTAAAATACATTTTGTAATATTTGTCACATCGTTCATCCAAATAAAATCTCGTTTTGGTTCACCATTACTTTTAATAATTATTTTTCCTTCTTCGAACGAACTTTTCACTAAATCGTTTAACACAAGATACCATTTATCTGTATTTAAAAAAGTTGGGGCACCATAACTATTTGATAGCCTTAATATAGTATAATCAACCTTATGAGTTGCTCCAAATTGTTTAATATAGTATTCTGCAAATAAATGTGTAGCGGCATAATCATTTTTAGGACTAGGTTCACTATTCTCATTTACAATACCAGAATTAATCCCATATATATGGAAAGTGCTAAAATAGATAAAACGTTTTATTTTTTTCTTTGATAATATCTCCAGTAGGTTTCGTGTTCCTAATGTATTGATATCGAGAGCTTTTTTAGGGTAATCTTTTAAAAAATATTCATTAAAACTAGCCGTATGTATACAAAAATCAAAATTTAAATCAAGTTTTTTTGATAAGCCTTCATAATCTGTAACATCAGCCTCAATTAATTTATATTGGATATTTGGTATTTTCGTTTTTGCAGATCTCGTTAAAACATAAACATCATAACCGCTTTCGCAAAATTCTTTAGTTAACCAACTTCCCAAATTCCCATGTCCCCCTGTAATTAATACTTTACCATTCATAGTCGATTTCTTTGAGTTCTTTATTTATTGCTTCATGTGAATCATGTTCTATATTTGCCAGATTTAGTAGCATATTGTGCTGATCAATACCTCTAAATGACAACCATAAACCCGGTTTAATGGTAAGTCTTTGATAATTATTTTGAGATAATACTACATTAAAGAACTCTTTGTTGTTTTCATTATATACAACGAACTCTACTTCACCTAATGGTACAACCAGGTTAAGAGTCATCTTTGTATGTTTTTTCCACCCTTTAATATCTCCTGTTTTAATCGTTGAGAAATAAGCCTCTCCATAACCATTATAACCAATATCACTTTTTTTCATAGCATGAAATATATCGCCCTTCAAATTGTGTATTTGTTTCAATGGTGTTAAAATTATTCCGTCCATCTTAATCCTTTCTTTTTTGCTTTATTTTCAAATTCTGAAATCTGACTTATAGTTCTTTCCATAATATTACTTTTTGAACGATAAAAATCATAATACCATTCACTTGTAAATTTGATAGTTTCATGATACTCCAAAGTTGCCTGCCATTTCAAATAGAAAAGTGCTTTATCACAATTTAATTTTAATAAGCCAGCTTCATGAAATGGGATATTATCAGTAACTGTAAATGCATCATTTTCATTTTCATAATGCCAATATTTAGATAAGTCCTGCAAAAGTTGTCTTACGGTATGATTTTGTTCTGCTCTAGGGCCAAAATTAAAAGCTTCTCCATTAATAGCATCATTTTCGAATAATGATTGCCCTAGATTTAGATATCCACTTAAAGGTTCCAGAACATGTTGCCATGGTCTTGTTGCTTCAGGGCTTCTAATTTCAACTTTTTCGTTTTTACTCCATGACTCCATGCAATTAACAGTAATCCTATCTTTTGCCCAATCACCTCCGCCAATTACATTACCTGCTCTACCAATTGCTAGTTTAATCTTTGAGTAATCATTTTTGAAAAATGAATGAAAGTATGATTTTATAATTAGTTCTGCCGCACCCTTGCTTCCACTATATATGTCTTTTCCTCCCATTTTGTCTACTTCATTATATCCCCATACTTGTTCAATATTGTCGTATGCTTTATCACTTGTAATTATTATTGCAGTACATTTATGATTTGAAGACTTAAGAGCTTCAAGGATATTTGCAGTACCTAGAACATTAGATGAAATAGTTTCTATTGGCTCACTATATGAAGTGGAAACAATTGGCTGGGCTGCCATATGAAAAAGGAAGTCAGGTTTTTCACTTGAAATAATTTTAACCATTTTAGACAAATTCCTTATATCTTCTTTATAATGTTTGATTTTTAGTTCTAATTTTAATTCCTCAAACATCGAAGGATTTGTAGGTATATCTTTTGAAATACCCACTACATTTGCACCTAGCTTTATAAGCCAAGTTGTTAACCAACTACCTTTGAATCCAGTATGACCTGTAACTAATACCTTTTTATTATTGTAAATATTATTAAAAATTGCTTCTACCATTTTTTCCATTTTGCTTGGTTGTTGTACCAAATTTTATTTAAATCGTTCTTATCTTTTAGGCTGTCCATAGGCTTCCAGAAGCCTTTATGTTTGAATGTAAATATTTCTTCATTTTTTGCTAAATTCATTAATGGTTCTTGTTCAAATATGGTATCATCTCCATTTGTTATATAGTCAAAAACTTTAGGTTCGCAAATAAAAAAACCAGCATTTATCCAATTCCCATCTCCTTTTGGTTTTTCCTGAAACTCTTTTACCTGATTGTTAGATGAAATATTTAATGATCCAAACCTACCATCTGGCTGTGAAGAAGTCATTGTCACTAACTTTCCGTGAGATTTATGAAATTCAACCAATTCTTTAATATTAATATCTGACACACCATCACCATATGTTAACATGAATGGCTGATCACCAATAAAATTTTGCGCTCGTTTTATTCTCCCTCCGGTCATAGTATTTAAACCAGTGTCAATTAAGGTCACCTTCCATGGTTCACTTGAATTATTATGCACTTCAATACTATTGTCTTTCAAATCAATTGTAACATCACTTTGATGTAGAAAATAATTTGCAAAATACTCTTTAATATAATATCCCTTATATCCTAGTAATATTACAAAATCATTATACCCATACGTGGAATATATTTTCATAATATGCCAAAGAATTGGCTTACCGCCAATTTCAACCATTGGTTTAGGTCTCATATCAGTTTCTTCACTAAGTCTTGAACCAAACCCACCTGCTAATAATACTACCTTCATTATTTTTTCTTTTTTTTATGTACTTTTTAATAAAAAATTCAACTTTTTCTTTATATTTTGTTTACTAAAATATATAATATTCTTCTGTCTTTAATTTAATATCGAAATAGTTTTTGTTTCTTGATATCATATAAAAATTGAAAATTTAGATTAGAATATTATATTTTGGTCTAATTAAATTTTAAGTTTTCGCTGAGCCATTTTTAATAATTCCCTGATATTTTTAATTTCTATAATACGCAAGGAATAATATATTATTTTTTGAATATTATTCAGTGAGATATTTTTATCTAAAAATTTTCCTCTAAAAAGTGATTCAAGTCTAAAATATTTGAAATCATATCCTCTTGTTAATTCCCAATTCCCATATTTTAAAGCACCAATTTTATTTTTAGGAGATAGTTCCGATTTTATCATCTGGTCGAATTCTTCAAATGTTTTTGGCCAGTAGCAGGTGTCAATATCTCGATATAATGCACTTGCTAATGCAATTACCGGTTTACCCCAATAACAAGCCTCTACACCAATCGTTGAACCAAGGACTATAATTTTATCTGAACTGTCTACCAACGAATAGGTATCTATTGGACTTTCAGGCAATATTATTTCAACATTGTTGTATTTTCCGATGAAAGTTTTCAATTGTTTGATTTGAGTGTTATCCGCTCCTGTGAGGTTTGGATGAATTCTCAAATAGAACTGCAAACTAGTATAGTTTTTGTAGAAATCAAAAATTTTAGATAAACAGTCATACTCATTTAAAAAAAACGAAAAAGGGTTGTCACGTCCGCGGATTGCTGTATACTCTCCTATTGTGGAGTTAAAAATTGAGATTATTGTTTTATGTTTAGGAATATCTGATGGCAACAAATCATGTTGTTGATTTTCTGTGAAAGAATGCCAACTTTGTATTACCCGATTTCTTCTTTCTATAAAATAGGAAGCTCCTAATTTCTTTCTGTTTAATGGATTAGATTTCCAGCACTCTTCAATTTCTAATTTCGCATAACCAAAAAGATGAGGTACTGAATTATAAAAAAGGGAGTATTTATTAAGTTGGCCTCCTGTTCTTTCATGTGTATAATAATCAATGTTGTGTTTTTCACAACACAATACCATTGGCAATAGAGTAGAGAACCTTCCGTTAAAAATATATACTAAATTTGGTCTATTTTCAATAATAGTATTTTCAAATACTTTATATATTAAATAAGCTGATTTTAACTCAATGTAAATCTCTTTCGAAAATTTTATTGTATCTAATTTATGGTCTTTATTATAACGGTCAATTAAAGTAGATGCAACCCCCATACCTATTCCGATTCCTTCAATTGAATAATTTTTTAATTCTTCAATACTAGTAAAGTCTTGTTTGAGGATATCATAGTTTATTCTCAGTTTTGGATACTTTAAGACTTCAACACCTTTTATAATTGAAGTACCTTTATTAAATCTAGATTTGCACTTATAACAAATGCTTTTTTTATGCTCAGGATTTATTTCGCAAGAAAATAAATCTTCATCGCATTTTAAAACAGATACTTTATCACCAGCATTAATATGCTTTAACATTAACTCCAATTCTGTTTCGAAATGTGGAGTGGATACATAAACAGGAAAAAATAAAACTTTCATAATTACTTAAATTGTTTTCTTAAAAAAAATATTTTTGGTGAATGAAATTACATCGTGTCTTTGTAAACCAAAAATTATTGGGAAACAAAAAAGGATTATTATTATTGTGAAAACAGAATATAGAAATCCTGATAATAAAAATGAGATTAACAATTCAGATGATAAATCAATGCTATGAACTAATAAACTAATTAAATATTGAGATAGATAGGCAAAAATGATAAAGGGAATAACAGAACCAATCATGTGTAACAAATATTTCAAATAGTTAATTTTTAAAAAACGACTGTTTACAAATAAGATTACATTAATGGAAAGAAATTCAATTATAAGATTTTTATAAGCTAACCCAAGAGCTCCTAGCTCTAACCCGAAAATTCCGTTACTTAAGAAAATATATGTTAATAACATGCCGAGAGGTAAAAAGAAAAGAGATTGGAGGAAGAAAATCTTGGTTTTTCCATTAGCGTAAATTACGGAGCCATTCAAATTTGAATAAGTTAACACAAGAGGGTAAAAAGCCATAACACCAATAGTACTTTCTGCATCAATATATTCAACACCTCCAAATAAAGCTATCACACTTTCTCTTTCTACAAACATAAAAGAACAAAAAAACGCTGTTAAAGCATATAAAAAAGGAACGTATTGTCTAAATACTTTAGCCATTTTATTAGTATCATTTTCTTTAGATGCTATAGACAATTCTCTTGTAAAAAGGGGAATAATAGCTGTTATGAACAAAAAAGAAAAATTTGATAATGTAAATGCAAATGAATAAAGTCCTTGCTGAAAACTACCACCATAAATTTGAAGCATCCAACGATCAAAAGAAATATTAACGAGACCAAAAAAAACAAAAAAAGCTAACGGCTTTGAATAAATGTAAAATTCATTAATGTATGCAATATTTATTTTTTTCTTTAGAAATGGATAAATTTTTATATCAGAACCTATATTTTTATGCAATACAAGGAATAACGAAATGATTAATAATAGTATTGTTACATACAAATAATAGAAATAAACAGTTAAGTTTAAAGTATCATAAAAATAAAGTATTAAAACCAATAATGTACTTACTATTTTGTTGAATATTCTGCGTCGTTCAAGTTGAACAGTTTGACCTGTAGCATCTAATGTTTTTATAAAAATATCAAGTATCCAATAAAGGATTACATAAATTAATGCATAATAGATTACTGGAACTTCAATTTCTGCAAAAACATATTGTCTTAAAGGCGTTAAGCTGATAACAGTAACTACTACTATTAATAATGTTAATATGACTAAAGTGTAATAAGTATAAAATATAATTAAATTTTTTTCTTTTTGTCTTTGTGAAAGTTTTGTAAAAAAGCATACAGATGTTTTAAAGTCTAAAAAAGATAAAATTTGTTTTAAAATTGTTGAAATAAAATTAAAGTTCCCATAATTATTAACACCTAATGCCCTAGGCACTATACCCGCAGTGGCAATATTTATAAAGAATCCGATAAGGTTGGTAGATAGCTTGAAAAGATATTTTTTCTTTAAAGAATCATCACTCATAGTATAAAATTAAAATGAAGTTTAAAAAGTGGGTAATATTAATTACTTTTTTGTCAATTAAATAGCGTTTTTATATTATATATATAATTTAAATAGCAGTCCAACCACCATCTACAATTAAGTTTTGCCCTGTAATATATTTAGATTCATTTGACAATAGAAAAGAAACTGAAGGTGCAATATCGTCAGGATTTCCCATTCTAGCCATAGGAACTCTACTTTCATAATTTTTAACAAAAACAGGGTCTTGATTATCAAAAATTCCTCCAGGTGAAACACAATTAAATCTTACCCCTCTTTCGCCATAATAGGATGCAAGGTATCTTGTGAAATTCACAATACCTCCTTTAATGGCAGTGTATGCAGGAACAGTATTAATTTTTGTGTTTTTATAGATAGACATATCGTTGCCAACTACTCCATATATAGAAGTAATATTTACCACTGAACCTTTAGATTTCATTAATAAAGGTGCAATTTTTTGGATTAGTAAAAAAACAGAATTCATTTGCATATCAACATTTTTTCGCCATGAATCATAGGTCATTTCTTCAAAAGAAGTACCCCAATCTTTAGTTCTAGGGTAAGCATTATTAACTAAGCCATCTATTCTTCCAAATTTCTTATAAATAATTTCAATAATAGATTCTACAGATTTCTCTGATGTAATGTCAATATAAGCTGTTTTATTTTCCAAATTAGTAGCAACACTAATGTCTGCATTTATAGCTATACCTCCTTTGGCAGAAATATCTTTAATAATTTCACTTCCAATTAAGCCTGAACCTCCAGTTACAATAATTACTTTATTTTTTAAAATCATATACATATTTTTAAAACTTCAAACGCCTCTCTTATATCATTAAAATTTTTATTATTCATATTAATTGATTCTGTAAAGTAGCGAAGCTGACTTTCATAAGTATCCATAGGCTTTTGTAAACTTTCGAAAACAATAATACCATTTTCATAAACTTTATTCTCAATTAAATCAATCAAAATTGTTTTACTTTCTGTAATAATTTCTAAAGTTCTTTTCGCATCTTTTCTAAAATAGTTTAATACCACAGAGGCTACAAAATTTTTGTATTCTAAAATGTAATTAGCATAATCTATGGAGTCAATTTTTAATGTAGAATTACTTTTTAAAAATTTAGTTACTTTGTTTGGTTTTCCAAAAAACCAATATAAATAATCCAACTCATGTATTAAATCTAGATGAACCCCTCCTCCCATTTTTGGATTTGCACTATATCCTTTTTTAAAATCTTGGTCTGGCCTCCAATCAGGCAAAAAGGAGCCACAATAAGCATTAATTTCATTAATTTTAGAATTTTTATATTCTCTCTTTGCATAAATTAATGCATCTAAAAATCTTAAATTACAAGCAACGTATGTTTTAATTTGTTTGGTTTGAAGAAAATTTATTAATTTTTTAATTTTAATTGAATTTGAAAGAGGTTTTTCTATAAATAAAGGTTTGTTTAATTGAATCATTTCAGATATGTGTTTTTCATGGAGAAAAGTAGGAGATGAAATGATAATAAAATCAAAGTTGATATTTAGTAAGTCACTAAAACTATATACATTAATAACATTCTGAAAAACCTCAGCATTATTATTCGATCTTAAAGCAAAAATTTTTACTCTAGAATCAATACTAAGTAATGCTTTACAATGTTTTTTAGCAATACTCCCTAATCCAACAATTAAAACTTTCATAACTGAAAATCTAATTTGTTATTATTTAGCAAGTATTCCATAAATAAAAAATCAATTGGATGATCTAAGTCAAAACAAATATGATTCATCTTATAAATTAAAGACTTTTTTGTAATTGCTGTATTTATATTCAAATTAAAAAAACTTCTTTTATACCAATAAAAAGAAGCATTCATATCATATACTTTGGGAGCAGACTGCCTTGTCATAAGACTACCATTTGGATTTGTTTTTACTATTGAATAAAATCCAGTTTCATTCTCTTCTACCATGTTAAAATAAGGGTTTCTAGCTGCTTCATTTACTGAAAAAAGATTCAAAGCCTCAATATTATTCCTTAATATTTTAAATGAATCCTCAAGATCTTCTAGGCTTCTTAAGGGAGAAGTAACATCAAGATCTAAAACATAATCATACTTTTCATCTATTAATGATTCTTCGTAAAGTAATAAATCTTTGATAGTATCAATTTTACCAGCAGTATCTGTAGCCAGAGAAACAGGTCTTTGATATTCTGTAAAAACACCAACTTTTTCAGCTGCATTTTTAATTGCTATATCATCGGTTGAAAGACCTATTTTAGCGTTTAATTTATCTACTAAACAACTGGCTATAGTAATTGTATATTCAATTAATGGCTTACCAGCTATAGGTTTAATATTCTTTCCAGGAATTCCTTTTGAACCACCTCTAGCACAAATTGTAACTAATATTTTCATTTTAAAACTTTATTTTTTTCAAATCTTCTTGAGCTTTGTTAAAATCTTCATGTTTACCTACGTCTAGCCAATATCCAGCAAATGGATAGGAAATAACTTTCTTTTTATCACATATTAGTTTATCCATTAAATCAGTCGCATTAAAAAACGTGTTTTTAGGGATATAATCTAATACAGATTTTTTCATCAAATAAATACCACCATTAGAGTAATATGTATATGTTGGTTTTTCTCTAAAATTAGTAACAAACCCCTCTTTATTTTCCTCAAGAACTGCATAAGGAATATTTACTTTATATGGTATTGAAACTACAGAAAAATCTGCATCATTTTCTATAAAGTCTAAATAAAACTGTTCATAGTCTAAATTTGTTAAAACATCTGAATTTGTCAAAAGAACATAATTATGCTTTAAATTTTTTATATTAGAAACTGCTCCTATTGTCCCTAAGGGCTTGTCTTCCCAAACGTAATGTATAAATCTATTTTTATCTTGACCGTTACCGAAAAAATCTTCAATTTGTTCACCTAAATAGTTAACAGAAAACCAATAATCGTCAATACCATATAAGGCTAGACGATCTACATTATGTTCCATTATAGCTTTATCACCAATTTTTAATAAAGGCTTTGGGATAGTATTTGTAAGAGGTTGTAAGCGTGAGCCTCTGCCCCCTGCCATAATAATAGCATCAACAGGTAGATATGACCTTAATAATCTAAAATTAATAACATTCACAACTATATTATTATTATCTACTACTGGTAATATTTTAAAATTATTATCTCTATAATCAATTATCTTTTTTATATCATATTTCTCCTTATTAATAAATTTAGGATTTAATTGAATTATAATTTTAACAGAATCATTTATTGACACTCCTTTTAATAGACCTCTCCTAATATCACCATCTGTTAATGAACCTAAAAGCTTATCTGATTCGTCTACTATGAAAAGTATTGCATCTATCGCAAGCATGTCTAATTTTAATAATGCTTCTCTAATATTAGATGAACTTAAAAGTAAATGTTCCTTATATATTCTCATATTCTTTAACTATTTTAACTATTGTATCAGCTGAATTTGCTTTAAAATATATATTTTCACCTAGATACTCTCCTAATTTTATACATTTGCGTACAGATTTTATAATGTCAGTTGAATTAAATTCTGAATCTATTATATTTGAACTCTGAGCTCTACCTTTTTGTCTATCCCCAACATTTACAACATATTTTTTAAAAGATGCAGCTTCTATAATACCACTGGATGTATTTCCCAATAAAAATTTAGCATAATACATCGCTGAAAAATAATTTCTTTTACCAAAATTTTCTACCAATACAACTTGCTCTTTTTTTTCAATCGATAACAAAATCAGTTGATCTCTATAAACTGTACCCATTGTATCTGCATTTGGCATAGTTATTACAAGGTTTATTTGATCTGAAATAACTTCTAAAGCTTTTTTCATCTCTTTTGCATATTTATGATTCTCATGAAATGCATTAGTTTCTGGATGGAATGTTATTAAACAGAAAGGTGCAGCTTTTATATTAAAGCTTGAAAATAAATCTTCTTTATATACAGGTGAAAAATCATTAAACTCTGAAAGACTTAGCGATCCAACATTAAATATATTTTCTTTAAAACCAGTCAAATTTTCAACTTTTCTTTTATAAATATCTGTAGAAGTAAAATGCAAATAAGACACTAATGTAATTTGATGCCTGTAAATATTATCTGTTGCCCCTAAAGTAGTCTCACCTCCATGAAGATGTGCAAATTTAACACCAAATGAAATACCTGTTTGTACAGCAGCACTCATCTCAAATCTATCACCCAAACAAAAAACTAAATCATATGTATTTGAATCCCAAAAATCAGCAAACTTAAGTACAGTTAAACCATAAGAAGTAGCGCTTGATACCTCATTGTCATTTATCAATAAAGAGCTAATTTGCTTTATTTTAACTTTATATTTTTCTTTTATATTATTTATTGTAAATCCATGAAATTTAGATAGATGTGTTCCGAAAACAATCAACTCTAATTCAAAACTATTATCTGAAATTAGCTTATCTATTAGAGCTTCATAAATACCAAAATCGGCTCTAGAACTGGTTAAAACTCCTACTTTCATGATAAATCTCCCCATGTTAACTTATGAAACTCACTTAAATCTTTAGATATTTTTTTTCCAATTACTTCATTCCATTTAATTGCTGAGATACCATCCCCTGGTCTTAAAGCTATAATATTTTCTTCATTAATGACATCTCCTTTTATCATTTTTTTTTTGAGATGAATGCTTTTCCTTGCGACATGGATGTTTTTAGACTCACTTTTACTAGGTACTTTTCTAGCATTCCCAGAAATCGCTTTTTCGATATTTCTAATTGAAGAAACCATGTCTTTCAATTCTGAAGGCTCTAAAGATGCTCTGTGATCAGGACCAGGTAAACTCCTATCTAGTGTAAAATGCTTTTCTATCACAGTTGCCCCTAAGGCAACAGCTGCTATAGGAACCTCTATCCCTAAAGTATGATCTGAATACCCTATTTTAACTCCGAAGGCATGACCAATGGTGATCATTGCTTTCAAATTAACATCTTCCATAGGTGTTGGGTACTCTGTATTACAATGTAAAACTGTTATTCGTTCTCTAGAGATACCATTGGTAATTAGAACGGCTATAGCTTGTTCTATATCAGACAAATCACACATTCCTGTTGATAGAATTACAGGTTTATTTTTGTTTGCAATAGCTTTTAAGTAAGGATAATTAGTTACTTCACCACTTGGTATTTTAAAGACGTCTAAATTAAGAGAATCTAAATAATCTATCCCATCAATATCAAATGCTGTAGATAAAAATTTAATTCCTTTGTCTTCACAATAACTAATAAGTTCTCTATGGTTTGTATCTGAAAGCTCTAGCTTTTTTAACATTCTAAATTGAGAATCATCATCATCTCCGATATTTCTAGACTGATATTCTGCTTTTCTGGCTTGAGGACTAACTAGTTTTTTTGCTACAAAAGATTGAAATTTAACATAATCAACTTTTGCTTCTACTGCAACATCAATAAGCCTTTTAGCTTTTTCAATATCACCATTATGGTTTACACCTGCCTCTGCTATAATTGTAACATTCTTATTCATTATGAACCTAATTTATCTCCAACTCTTAATTTAATTTCTGTTTCAATATCATAAATTTCAATAAAACTATCTTTAGTTTTTACTAGGAATCCTTCTTTAGTTTTTGCTAATAACTGTCCTACAGTTCCCTTATATAAAGGTGCATTATTTATAAGTTTAGATTTATTAATCTTTACTAGATTATTTTTTATGTGCGTTTGGGCCATTGGACCTGGAATACAGATTGATCTTATAAAATTAAACAAGTCTCGTGAGCTTTGATTCCAATTTATAATTTCATCTCCAATTCCTCTTTTTCCACAATAAAAGCCAACAGGATGTATTGTTTCTTGTTTAACTCTTTTTGAAGTTCCATCCTGAATTTCTTTAATTGTTTGAAATAAAATATTTGAACATTCTCTGTAAGCTATATCTAACAAGGTACTATAGTCGTCATTATTATCAATCTGATATGTTTCTTGATTAATAATATCTCCAGTGTCTATACCTTCATCTACATAATGAACTGTTATGCCAAACTCTTTTTCATCATTTATCAATGCCCAATTTAAAATATTCCTTCCTCTGTAAAAAGGCAAACTCCCTGCATGGCAATTGATAACACCTAACTTAGGCACGCTAATTATCTCTTTTCTAAAAATCTGATTGAAACTCATTGAAACAAATAGGTCACATCCGTATGCTGATGATTTAGATATGAATTCTCTACTATTAATTTTTACAGGGCATAAATAATCAATATTATATTTTTGTGAAAAGTTTTTTAAATTGTCATCGTCTGTGTCTGATCTAGGCACAATAAACTTTATATCAATAGAATGATCTTTTATAATCTTTTTAAATGCTAAATGAGACCAAGGTCCATCAGCAAAATAACCTATTTTTATTTTTCTCATAAGATAATATTTCTAACACTACTAGGTATATTTACAATTCTATCTTCTAAAAACATGGCATTTTTTTGTTCATCTTTTAAACAGTTTTCATACATGGGTAGTCTATGCATTAACTGCCAAATTGGCCTTGTCATTACTTTATTTTCATTAGTTTCTTTTAAAAATAAATCTCGTTCATTTTTATTTTCTAACTCTATACACATTAACCAATAATTTGCTTTGGTTCCTTCTGTTTCTGTTCTAAATTTTATACCTTCTTTTTTAAAAAACGTAGCATAATCTCTTGCTAGTTCTCTTTTATTTTCAAGAAACAGATCTAATTGTTCTAGTTGAGCGCAAGCTAATGCTGCATTTAAATTGGGCATTCTAAAATTATAACCTAATTCATTATGAACATATTCATAAGAGTGCGGATGTTTAGCAGTGGTTGTCAAAAATTTTGCTCTTTCACCTAGTTTTACGTCATTTGTAACAATTACTCCACCACCTCCACAAGTCACAATCTTGTTTCCATTAAAAGAAAACACACCTACATTTCCAAAACTTCCTGTTGGTTTTTCTTTATACTCACTTCCTAAGGATTCTGCAGCATCCTCAATAATTGGTATTTTCCATTTTTCGCAAATCGCTATCAATTGTGTTAAATGTACAGGGAAACCAAAAGTATGCATGGGCATACAAGCAGAAATACGATTCCCTGTTTTTTTATTATAACATCCATCCTCTCTTAAATCACCATATTCCTCTAAAAAATTATTTACTGCACCTGGTGACAAGCCCATTGTATCTAAATCTACATCTAAAAATACAGGGTTGGCATTATTATAAGCAATCGCATTCGCAGTAGCTACAAAAGTTAAACCTTGCGTTATTACTTCATCTCCTTTTTTAACACCAACTAATCTCAATGCTACTTGAAGGCCAGATGTACCGTTAACAACCGCAACTGATTTTTTCGTATTTGTTATTTTGCTCATAAAGAACTCAAAATCATCAACGTACGAACCAACACTGGAAACATATGTAGAATCTATGCAACTGTTAAGATACTTCTTTTCATTACCCCTAAAAGTAGGTACATGTAGCGGAATAAATTCATCCGTTTTGAATTGTTCTCTTATAAATTTTATAATTTTAGTATTCATATTACATTTTGCTATCTAAATACTTACCTGTTTCTTTGTGTCCAAAATCTGGTATCACATAATCAAAAAGATTTTTTATCTTTTGTTTATCCCAAACTCCACTTCTTTTTAGCTTAAAAATTTCTTTTTCAAAAAAATCAAGCTTTTCATTGTCGTAAATTAATTCATTTTTTATAACTCCTAGTTTATCAAAAGTATTCATATCAAGCTTCTCATTTTCAGTGAAAAATTCTTCGAAGTCTTTTTCACCAGAGGTGTCAGATTTTGTGAAAAGACATGGCCAGTTTTGATTGGTTTTATTTTCTTTAAAATAATTTCTAGCTTGTTTCTCTGTATCACAAAGAACTGGCTTTAAACCATGCTCTTTAAGATATAATACAGCAATATCAGAAAACTTAATTAGATTAAGATTTTCATTTAACTTAGGAAAAAAGATATCTCTATTTTTACCAAAGATGCAAGACATTAAACATAGCTCTCCTGACTCTTCTGGTAATACAAAATACCTTCTAATATCATTAGGTGCAACTATAGGCTGTTTTTTTTCAATTCTTTTGTTAAATCCATGCAACAAAGATCCATCAGAAAAAGCAACATTGGCAAACCTAGCCATGGAAACATCTATATTTTTACTTCTTCTGGTTACAAACATTTCCATGATTCTTTTTGATCCTCCCATCATATTTACTGGATTAGCAGCTTTATCTGTAGAAACACAAAAATACTTCTTTACCCCTTTTTGTATAGATTGCTCTAAAGTTTTGTCCGTATTAAAAATATTTACATAAATCATTCTCATTAAAGTAAAAGGATCTTTTTCACTTCTTACATGTTTTAATGCCGATAGATTTAAAACATAGTCATAGTTACCATCAGCTTCAAAAAAAGCATCATATTCATTTGAACCTATATCTAATGCAAATGTTTTAAAATCGCCTTCAATATAACCATAAGAACTTCTGATATCCCTAACCAACTCTACCATATTATTTTCACTAATATCTACAATGTGGAGTTTTAATGGTTTTCTTTTAAAAATTTCTTTCGAAACTGCTTGTCCTATCGAACCAGCGCCTCCAAGTACTAAAAATTTTGATTTAGAAACTATTTTAGAGAGCTTACTTTCATAAGCTTTCATATCATTCTCAAATAATTTTTTATTTCTTCCTATTAGATTAAGCATATTCCATAAATTAAATATCCAATTATATTTTATTTTACTCAGCTTGTTTTAAAATTTCGTGACCTGCTTTTAGTAAATCAACATCTCTCTTCATTAAAGCCACATCACTTTGCATCATCTCTTTCACTAAATCTTTTAACTCGAACTCTGTTACCCAACCTAATTTTTCTTTTGCTTTACTGGGGTCTCCAATTAACAAGTCTACTTCTGTTGGTCTAAAATACGTTGGATCTACAGAAAGTATTTCTCTACCCAATTCTATTTGAAAATCTTTATGATTGCACGCTGTAACATATGCTTTCTCATTTACTCCTTCTCCTTTAAAGGCAACTTCTATTCCCACTTCGCCAAAAGCCATACAAACAAAATGACGAACGCTAGTGGTAACACCAGTTGCAATTACCCAATCTTCTGGTTGCTCTGCTTGTAGAATCATCCACATCATACGCACATAGTCTTTCGCATGACCCCAATCACGTAAAGCGTCTAAATTCCCTAAATAAAAATTATCTTGTAACCCTAGGGCAATTTTAGCAACTGCTCTTGTAATCTTGCGGGTTACAAACGTTTCCCCTCTTCTTGGTGATTCGTGATTGAATAAAATACCATTACAAGCAAACATACCATAAGCTTCACGATAATTCTTAGTAATCCAAAATCCGTAAATTTTAGCTACTCCGTATGGTGATCTTGGATAAAAAGGCGAATTTTCATCATAAAATCCTTTGTGATTTTTATTTTCTGGCATTCCTCCATATAATTCAGATGTAGAAGCTTGGTAAATACGTGTCTTTTTTTCTAATCCTAAAATTCGCACTGCTTCTAATATTCTTAAAGTTCCTAATCCATCAACATTAGCAACATATTCTGGAATATCAAAAGAAACGGCCACATGAGACATTGCTCCTAGGTTGTAAATTTCATCGGGTTGACATTCTTGAATGATACGGGTTAAGTTCATGGCATCTGTCAAGTCGCCGTAATGTAGTTTTAAACGTAAGTTAGGATCATGAGGATCTTGGTACAAATGATCAATTCTATCTGTATTAAATAAAGAAGACCTTCTTTTAATTCCATGGACCATGTATCCTTTTTCTAAAAGTAATTCTGTTAAATAAGAGCCGTCTTGACCTGTAATTCCTGTAATTAATGCAACTTTCATATTTTTGGTAGTTCTTCGTAGTTCAGTTTTCGTTGATCGAAAAAAGATACTACATTTTTACTTCTTTGATATTTTCTATATTTTCTAAAAACCATTGATAGGTTTTTTCAATTCCTTCTTGTAATTCTGTTGAATATTCCCAACCGATATTTTGCATCTTAGAAACATCCATTAATTTTCTTGGAGTACCATCTGGCTTCTCAGTATCCCAAACAATATTACCTTCATGTCCTGTAACTTTTTGTATTGTTTCTGCTAGCTCTCTAATCGTAATATCTTTTCCAGAACCAACATTATACAAATATTCTGGTAACTCATTTTCTAAGGCATATACCACCGCTTCTGCCATATCATCAACAAATAAGAATTCTCTCATTGGTGTTCCACTTCCCCACAAAGTTACATCAGCATTATTGTTTTGTTTCGCTTCCTGAAATTTACGAAGCATCGCTGGTAATACATGTGAAGTTTTTAAATCGAAATTATCAAAAGAACCATACAAGTTGGTAGGCATCAAACTCACATAGTCTTTGTTATATTGTTTACGAATAGCCTGACAAGCTTTTACTCCTGAAATTTTTGCAATGGCATACCATTCATTTGTAGGCTCTAAAGAATCTGTTAATAAACACTCTTCTTTTAAAGGCTGTGGAGCAAACTTTGGGTAAATACATGAACTCCCTAAGAAAATAAATTTTTCTATTCCAGCTTTGTGCGCACCATTAATCAGATTATTTTGAATTTGCATATTTTCCATTAAAAATTGGTAAGGAAAATTATTATTAGCAAGGATCCCTCCAACTTTTGCGGCTGCATTAATAACAACTGCTGGTTTTTCAATATTATAAAAATCAGTAACTGCTTGTTGGTTTCTGAGATCAAGTTCAGCGCTAGTTTTTCCAATCAAATTAGAATAACCTTTAGATTCTAACGCTCTCCAAACTGCAGAACCGACCATACCTCTATGCCCAGCAATATATATCTTAGTATTCTTTGAGATAATCATTTTATCTTCTCTATTAAATTTTGAATAGATTTCAATCCTTGTTTCTCTACATTTTCATAAGTTCTTGAACCAACATGAGGAGTAATGATTACGTTCTCTAACCCTAATAAAATTTCATTTTCTAAAACTGGTTCAGTCTCCAAAACATCACATAAATAACCACTAATTAATTTATTCTTAACTCCAGAAATTATTGCTACTGGATCTACAAGCTTTCCTCTAGCAGTATTAATAATGATTGGTTGTTTTTTAAGCTTTGTAGTTATAACGTTGTCATTTATTAATTTATCTGTTTGTTTTGTATGAGGTAAGTGAAGACTAATAATATCACATTCACTGTAAATATAATCTATTTCTGTAGTGAAATTTATCTCTGAATATTGATCTAAAAATTCTTGATCTTTAAATATGTCATAAGCTAGCACTTTCATTCCTAAAGCACCAGCTTTTTTCCCTAGTTCCTTACCAACAGCTCCAAGTCCAATTATACCCAATGTTTTACCTTGTATCTCAGATCCAATCCCTCTCTTCCAACTACCCCCTTGTACTGAATTATATTGAAGATGTATATTTTTAGAAAATGTAAATAGTAATGCTAGTACATGTTCTGATACAGATACTTGATTTATTCCAGGTACATTAGTAACTCCAACACCAAATTCTTTTGCTGCATCGAGGTCAATTCTGTCTAAACCTACTCCATACTTCGATAGTACTTTCAATTTTCCTTCTTTACCAGCCTTTATGACTTCTCTGGTATATTCGTCATCACCACAGATAACTCCATCATATTTATGAATAATTGGTAATAAAACACTTTCTTCTAATGGACCTCTTAAGTAATCAATATCCCAATTTTGAGAATTTAATAAATCATGATGTTTTCCCGGAGTATCTTGAAAGGAAGTAGTAGTCAATAAAATTTTCATTTATGTAATATTTAAAATTTTTTCTAATTGATAAAAATCATTAAACCTGTAACCTTTATAATCTTTAAAGATTTCTTTGTTTTCCTCATTTTCTCTTAAGGCAAAATGAGTTTTTGAAAAATCAGCAGCATCCATATCAGTAGTTGCATCTCCTAAAAAAATGATTTCATGTCGCTTTAAGTTGTGTTTTTTAATCAAATTTTCTGTCCAATACCGCTTATTTTTTGGAGAGCCATGCAATCCAACAAAAAAACTGGTCAATTTTCTTTTTTCAGCAATCAACTCAATCTCTGAGGTTGGCGTTCCTGTTATGACCCAGAATTGAAACTTTGTATGGTATTTTTCTATAAAATAATTTGCACCTAAAACTTCGTCAGAATTAATTACTTTATCTAAAACTATATTTGAAAATTGAATGGCCAATTGATCAACTTTCTCTTGATTAATTGCTTCATTTAAAAATTCTTTATGAAAATATTTAAACTTTTCATACCTAGAAACCCCCCCGTGTAATTTATGATATTCAACAACCTTAGCAGCAATATCTTTACCGTATGGAAGATACATTTCTTCAAAAGCATCAGTTTTAGCACTTACAGATTCTGCTATTACTCCATCAAAATCAAAAAATATATTCTTAATATTCATATTAGTTTATTCCTAAAACACAAGTTGTATCAACATTTGAATTAATAATTTGAGCAATAGGATAATGATCTCCTTTACCCATTTTTATCTCTTTTAATATTTCATCTTTAGCTACTCCTTTTGCCAATATTATAATTTTCGAAGCATTTAAAAGTACTGGGTAGGTTAACGTAATTCTCTCTGTATTTAGTTGGGGAACGCTATTTTTAATTACCACTTTTTTACTTTCATTTAATCCTTTTGTATCTGGAAATAGTGAGGCCGTATGACCATCATCGCCAATACCTAAAAGAATTAAATCAAAAATGGGTAAGTTATTTTCTCCTAAAGGAATTTTTGAACATATTAATTTTTCGTAATTAATGGCACACTTATCAATAGAATAGTTGTCATTTATCATAGAATGACTAGAGGAACTCACATCTCTAAAAAATACTTTTTCAATATTACCGTAGTTACTTGAAGAACTTGAGATAGAAACATTCCTTTCATCTACCATAAAAAAATTAAAATACTCCCAATTAAGTTTATATTCTTTAAGAATACTTAAAATAGGTAGCGGCGTTGAACCTCCTGATAAAGCAATTGATATCTTTTTTTTATTTTCAGAAAGTATTTTTAAAGTGTTGTATAGAAATTCTGCTGAAAATGAATCAAATTCTTTTTCTTTTAAAATATTTTGATTAAAATTATTTTTCATTTTTATGAACAGATCTTACACATTCTAATAAACCTTGTCCCATATCAATGTGAGGATTCGCTGAAAGCTTTCTACTTACTGATGGTTCAAAAGAATAAGGTGTGAAATTATAATGGTTATGGTAACCATCATTTTTATATTTTATCTCTACCTGGTCATTTAATATTTCTTTAACCATATTAAATAAATCAGAGCGTTTCATGCGTTCATTTCCAGTAAGAATAACGTGAAGGTTTTTAAAATCTTCTGATTCTATGACATCTACAGAGAGTTTGGAAGCATCTGCTGCATGAATATACTCTCTCAATTCATTTCCATCACCATTGTGATTAATTTCACCTTCTAAAACTGCAGATTTAACTAAATTATAGATGTAGTTATTGTCATATGATCTTTCAGAATAAACTGAACCGTACCTTAATATTGTAAAAGGTAAACTAAATTTCTTCAAGTACTCTTCAACAATTTTTTCAGAGGCTAATTTACTTATTCCGTAAAAAGAGCCTTTATTACTCATTGCATAAGCGCTACTTGCATAAACAAATCTAGAAACATTATTTTTTACACATTGTTCAAGAATGTGCATATTTCCTATTACGTTTAACTGAATCGTCTCTAATGGATACTTTATAGCTGTATCTAAATTTGCAAAACCAGCTAAATTGTATACAACGTCAAATTGTTTATTTTTAAAAACATTTTCAACGTTTTCTTTACTCGTAATATCACATTTAATATATGTGATTTTACTCTCTAATTTTTCGTTTTTATGGATATCTCCTACAGTTACCTCATAACCTCTATTCAATAATTCATGAACTAAATAATGTCCTAAAAAGCCAAATCCTCCAAAAACTAAAATCTTTTTCATTACAGTTTACTTTTAAGTAATTTCATTTCTTCTCTGGCCTTATCTCCAAGAAAGAAAAAGTCTAGGCTAAATGCAAGAAAGGAATATCCTTTATTAATTTTCTCTAGTGTTTTCTGATAACCTGAATCAATGACATGAAAACCTAAAGGTTTGTCAAGTTTTTTAGCTACTTCATCAATTTTTAACAATGCAGCTTGTACATCTGGTCTATCATATTCTCCAGGATATCCCATAGATGCGGATAAGTCATAAGGTCCTACAATAATTCCATCTATTCCAGGAACTGAAAAAATATCTTCTAAATTGTTGACAGCATCTATATGTTCAATTTGAGCAATTACAACCACTTCATCTTTAACCCACTCTTGATATGTGTCAAAAGCAGTTCCATATTTCTGAGCTCTATTTAAACCTACTCCTCGTTTTCCTATTGGAGGGTATTTCACATAGTCTACAGCTTGCTTAGCTTCTTCCTTATTACGTATCATCGGAACAATAACTCCATCAGCTCCTGCGTCTAAAACTCTTTTAATAGCAACTTCTTCATTTTTACTGACCCTAACTAAAGCTTGCATCCCATTGCCTTGAATATGACCTATTAAATTCATAATGCTCTCAATACTAATAGGAGAGTGCTCCATATCTATTGTCAACCATTCAAAACCTGCAGTACTTAATATTTCAATTACTGCTTGATGTGGTATTGTTAACCAAGAGCCTATTGAAAGCTCTTTATTTTTTAATTTCGATTTAAGAATACTCTTATTGTGAGAAAAGTGTTTCATCTATTTTGATTACAATTTTTTTTAATTTATCTACTTTATTATTGTGTGCATATAAAGGACCATGAATATCATTTGGGAAGAAAACTGCCATATAACTTGGTTCAAGAATTAATTCTGAAATTGGGGAATATAATTCTTGATAAAATTGACAATCAATTTTGGAATTATATTTTTCTAATACACTTACATCTTCTTCTTTGTAAATTTTTATTAGTTCCTTTCCAGAAAGTAAAATTTGAACATCAACTTCTTTTCTATGAGATTCTATTATTTTTGGAGATAATTGAGTTTCATAACTCATTACTTTAAAATAATATGAATCGTGTGTTTTATAGGTACCATTAGGTGTATTAATATCAAAGTCTTTGAGTTTCTGAAAAATTTCTTCAAATATAGGTACTTTAAAATACCTACTGCTATTTTCTACTTTATCTAAAATCATTTTAATAATTTATGTAGTGTCTCTGCTATTATAAAGTCTGAAGGTTCATCGATATCAATCGCTTCAATTTTATCTATTTCGAACATTAAAGGTCTTAACCCTATCCTTTTATGATCTGCATTTTTAAAAGATTCTTTCGTAAAGATATAAAAACCAGAATTCTCCTCAAACAATGGCTCTAAATCTTGAGTTCTAAGAAGTTCTTTGGGGTCATGATTAAAAGGATTACCATTTTTATCATAAAATCTAGTCTGAATTTTAGTAACACTGAAAATAGAATCAAAATCTGATGCCTTACTTATCATTTTCTCGATAGCGGCATCAAGACTTTTAATAGCTAGTAATGGTGAAGTGCTATGTGTTTGAATATAAATATCTGCATCACTATTATTAAGATCGTATTCTATTATTTTATTCATAGACACAAAATCTCCTTGAATGTTTTTTGGTCTTTTATGAATAGATACAAAATCTTGAAATGATTTAATTGCTGATTCAGCAATTAAATCACTATCTGTATTAATTATAACTTTATTGATATATTTAGAGTTAAATAATTCATCAATAATAGCATGAAATAATGGCTTTCCATTAAACAACTTTAAGTTTTTATTAGGCACTCTTTCCGAGTTCCCCTTCATTGGAAGTAATAGAGTTACTTTCATAATTTATTTTTTTTCGACTACCACCGGTATCTGTTTTGTTTGTGTTTTTCTTTTTTATTCCTTTTAAGTACCCTTTAAAGCTTTAAAACCTTCGTTTTTTCCACGGCTTCGCCGACACTACCCACAGTACTGCTTTTTTATGATATAAAAAATCCAATTACTTACTGTAATTGAAATGATACACTGGTGCCTAATTTTTGCAATTAAACCAAACCTCGGTTATTTAGAAGCCCATTCTTGTTTAAAACTTACCCAATACTTTCTCCCGAATACAAAACCTACACTTAACACAAATCCTAAAAACAGATACACCACTAGGATCAATGCTTTTCTAGGTGCTGACTTTTCAGTTGGAATGGTTACGGGCTTTAATACAGTGAATAATGGGGTGTCTTTTTTAACTTGCAAAAGCTGTGTTTCTAATTGTTTTGCCAATTCGGAATATACCTTAAAAGCAAGGTCATAGTCCCCTTGTAATTGTAGCAATTTTGTTCTCCCTAATGCGGTATTAATGCCTGTATTCTGGTCTTGAAAACGCGCCAAGTCAATTTTAATGGTATTGAAGGCTTTTTCCTTTTCTGCATAGCGCTCTTCAATATAGGTTAACTGCTCGATGGATTTCTGCGTCTTAAATTTCAACGCGTACTCTTGCAGTAATTGTTGTGCTTTCAATGCCAACTCTGCACTTGCAATTGCTTCTGGCAAGGTTGCTGAAATAGAAATAAAACCTTCTTTGTCGTTTACATTTAAGCTTATTTGACCTTCTAATCCTTTAATGAGTCCGTTTTCTTCTTCAGAAATAGCTATCAATTGACCTTCTTTTACACCCGCTGTTGTTTCCAAGTTTTCAGGAGCCGATCTTACCAACGCAATAAAAACACCCGGCAAGCCTATGGTGTATTTTTTAATAGTTGACAACAACCCTGGGCTATAGATATTTTCATAATACGCTTTATAAGAAACGGGTTCTGTCTGCCCTGAAATGGTTAATGGCGTATTTAAAAGCGCTAACTGAAAGGGTATGCTGCTTACTATTTGCGGATATAGTTCTGGTGAGATTCCGTCACTACTCGAAGCTCCACCAATATTAATTCCAGCTAAAGAGGCCAAACTCCCCAAACTACCACCTCCTGCAGAAGTTCCTTGTGTCGAAGGGACAAAAGTGGTAGCTGCCGTGAATTCATTTTTAGAAAAAATAGCAACAAATACTCCTAAAAAAGTAAAGACAAGCGTTATTTTTAGAATGGTTTTACGCGCAGCCCAAAGCTCTTTTAAGAGCGCGATGATGTCTATCGCATCTTCTTGGTCTTTGTTTGTAGTGTTGTTTTCTTGTATCATAGGGCTATAATTCTGCTGATAATATACTTTTACAGTTTAAAAAC
>Ga0307488_10000535_pt1 | contig 31401 bp, 37 predicted proteins | sample SB02metaG_FD_202248 | JGI IMG/M metagenome (GOLD analysis project Ga0307488, IMG submission 202248) | Sea-ice brine microbial communities from Beaufort Sea near Barrow, Alaska, United States - SB 0.2 | ecosystem: Environmental > Aquatic > Marine > Coastal | place: USA: Alaska | collected...
CATGGGATTAGCGTCCTACAGGAGCCATTAATATGAGTTCAAACGGTATACAAGTGATTGCGGTCACCAGTGGTAAAGGTGGTGTTGGTAAAACCAATACCTCCATTAATATTGCTGCCAGTTTAGCCAAGCAGGGCCATGAGGTCATGCTAATGGATGCAGATTTGGGTTTGGCAAATATAGATGTTAACTTAGGCCTGCAATGCACATTTAATATGGCTCACGTCATGAGTGGTGAAAAAACTTTAAGTGATATTATTAAATCTGGGCCTTTTGGCATACAGGTAGTACCCGCAGCTTCGGGTATCTATGAAATGGCTAGCTTGCAGAATGAACAACTACAGCACCTAATTCAAGCCTTTAGTGAGTATAATGGTAAGCTAGATTATCTTATTATTGATACCGCAGCTGGCATCTCTGACAATGTGTTAGCATTTTTAAACGCTGCTCATCAAGTTATTGTCATTGCTTGTGATGAGCCCTCCTCGATCACCGATGCGTATGCACTGATTAAAGTCATGAACCAGCGCTATGGGGCCAGCCGCTTTCATTTTATTGCCAGCATGGTAAAGAACGAAAAAGAAGGTCGAGCCTTGTATACTAAAATTGAGCGGGTGGTTGACCATTATTTAGGCGCGACTATGTTGTACTTAGGTAGCTCTCCCCGAGATGAACAGCTTAGGCTGGCTAATAGACAACAAAAAGCCGTGGTTCAGGTAGCGCCTATGGCCAGCTCATCTCGTGCCTATGCTCGTATGGCTGCAACTGTAGAGCGCTGGCAACCGCCTACTGGTTTGAGTGGGCAAGTAGAATTTTTTGTCGAACGACTATTGCAACATAAGTCTTAATCGGAAATAATTAATTGATGCATAATCTGTCTCTATATCAATCCCATGCACCTGGCTCTTCATCAGACCCTTTGGTGCAACACATGCCATTGGTCAAACAAGTGGCCTTACACTTGAGTGCGCGCCTACCTGCCAGCGTTGACATAGATGACCTAATTCAAGTGGGTATGCTGGGGTTGTTAGAGGCTTTGAACAACTTTGACGCCACCAAAGGTGCACAGTTCACCACCTTTGCTAAACTAAGGGTGCGTGGGGCTATGTTAGACGAGGTGCGTCGATTTAGTACCTTGCCGCGTTCGGTTATGACTAGTATCCGTGAGATTAATCAAGCTACTGCTGCCCTTGAGCAAGAAATGGGTCGTCCGATTAAAGATAGCGAGCTGTCGGATGCTATGGGTATGAGTTTAGAAGACTTACAGCACCAAAAAGGCCGCAACTATAGCTATCAAACAGTGCAGATAGAGGACCAGCCTGACGAAGCAGGGGCACCATTATCAGCTATGATACCAACTAAAGAGGTAGATGATGCAGCCTTTCAGAAAGCTTTGGCTGCGGCCATTGGTGAATTACCTGAACGGGAGCAGCTGATTTTTGCACTCTACTATGATGAGGAGCTCAATTTAAAAGAAATTGCGGCGGTATTGGAAGTATCAGAATCTCGAATTAGTCAGATTCAAAGTGGTTCGGTGAAGAAGCTTCGCCAAAAACTAACGGATTGGATCTAGACTGTTTTAGAGGTTAGGCAGTTCTTTTTCAACCCGCATCGCATATGAATTAATTGGCTTCTAGCACACTGGCTTGAATGCCAGTTTTAATCCCAGTCAATTAATCCATGCCTCAAACATTCCCTCTGTACCTCAAACACTGACTCTTGGTCGTTAAATGTCTGCTAACAGGCGTAAATACTTAAATAACTTCTTTGAAGCCGACTTTGCTTTAGCGTCTTGATTCAAACTTTGTGCCTGCTTGGCTAAATGGGTGATGTGCTGACGATCCGCTTTTTCATGTAGCTGTATGATTTCGTTAAGCGTGTCAGGGTTGTTGGCGATTAAACCATCACGCCAAGTCTCTATTTGATGGAACACACGACGGTGTTCATCAGAGCCCGAGTCGTGCACAGCTAAGGCTTTAGCAATAGCTTCTGAATCTTCATCACGCATGACTTTACCAATGTATTGCAAATGCCTGCGCTTAGCTTCATTTTGGGCAATCCGGCGAGATTCATCAATGGCCGTCTTCAGTGTCTCACTCATGGGAATGCGAGCTAACTCGGAGGGTTTAAGATCGACTAATTTGGCACCTAAGTCTTGCAGTGCTTGCATAGCTCGCTTGATTTGTGTGCGACTCAATTCTTCTTCAGCAGGCAGGTTTTGTTGCAGCGCTTCTAGCTCTGCTGCGGCCTTGCGGGCTTTGACTTTGCCCATATTAAATTCCTTACGAGTAAAATAATGTGGCGAGGCCTAAAAAGGCACAAAAGCCGACCACATCAGTGATGGTGGTTAAAATAACGCCTCCAGCTAAAGCAGGATCTATATTCATTGCTTTAAGGATGACGGGAAGAGAGGTGCCAAAAATAGCAGCCACAACTAAGTTGATGACCATTGCAATGGCGATAATAAGTCCAATGGTGAAGTCGGAGAACCACCAACTGGCAATACTAGCGACGACGGTGGCCCAGAGCAAGCCGTTGAGCACGCCCACGATAATTTCTCGATTGAGTAAATAACCAATGTTGCTCTGTTCGACGTGGCCCAATGCCTGTCCTCGAATGACTAAGGTCAAGGCCTGGCTACCGGCAATGCCGCCCATGCTGGCGACGATCGGCATGAGGATCGCAAGGGCAACCACTTGTTCTATGGTATCCTGAAAGAGGCCGATCACCATGGAGGCAAGCAGGGCGGTTAATAAATTAATGCCCAGCCACACTGCACGTCGCCTAGCGGTTTTAAGCACTGGCGCAAAGGTATCTTCGTCTTCATCTAAGCCAGCCATAAGCATAAGAGAGTGATCAACTTCTTCTCTGATCACATCAACTACGTCATCGATGGTGATGCGGCCTACCAAACGACCTTCATGGTTGACCACGGGTGCGGACACCCAATCATTGCGTTCAAATAAGTTAGCCACATCGGTTTCGTCTAAATCTGCCGGTATGGCTTCGCGCTCGGTGTCCATTACCTCTGATATAAGGGTATTAGGATCACTTACCAGCAAACTGGTGAGTGGCAATAAACCAATGTAGTTGTCTTTGCGTGTCACCACAAACAGGTTGTCAGTCATTTCTGGGATGCTGTCATGGCGACGTAAATAACGCAGCACAGCGTCTATAGTGAGATCAGGCCGAATGCTCACAACATCGGTATTCATAAGGCCGCCAGCGGTATCTTCTGGATAGGATAAAGCTTGCTCTAGGCGCTCTCGATCTTGTTGCCCTAAACTATTAAGCACTTCTTGCATTACTTTTGTGGGCAATTGTTGCAAGATGTCGGCAAAGTGATCGGTGTCGAGGTTTTCAGTGGCTTGCAGCAGCTCCTCAGTATTCATTTGATTAACGAATTCAGCTTGAATTTCGTAGCTCAGGTGCTGCAGTACTTCGCCTTCTAACTCTGGATCTACCAGATTCCACAAGATTTCCCGTTCCCGTGGGGGTGAGGATTCCAACAGGTGAGCCGTATGGGCTGGTTTTAGGGTATGGTTAAGCATATGGCGCGCTTGAATGAAAGCGCCACTGTCTAGGGCATCGTTGAGTTCTTGAAGGCGAGATTTCATGTGGCTAGCGGCCTTACTCGCCTTCGTCAAAATAATTATTAACCAGTTGTGATACCTCGTCAAAGGCCTGCTGAGCGCCATCACCAGAGACTTTTAGTTCTAGCACAGTGCCTTGAGCGGCAGCTAATAGCATCACCGACATGATACTTTTAGCGTCTACCATTTTGCCTTCATTACCAATTTCGATGCTGCAACCATGGCGACCAGTCACACCGACAAGCTTAGCTGCAGCACGTGCGTGCAAACCAAGTTTGTTGATGATGGTGATTTGTCGGTGGATCATGCAGAAAACCTTACAGGCGGGGCGCTATATACTGGTAAAGCAACGTGTGGCAAGGGCGGCCTAAACTTATCCACAGTAGCCTTATAGCATAACCTTTTTAGGGCATTTATGCGATAGCGATTTTGTACATGTCTTCTGCACCAGCCGCATTACGTAGGCTCTCCCTAAACTCAGGTTGGCTAAAGCGTTCTGCTAGGGTAGCTAAAATTTGCAGGTGTTCATCAGTCGCTTCTAGGGGCACCAAAAGCACGAATAATAAATCCACTGGCTGTTGATCTATGGCATCAAAATCAACCGCTTTAGCTAACCTCACTAAGGCGCCAGTCACGCCCGCGCACTTGGCTAGTCGACAATGGGGTATAGCGATACCATCACCAAATCCAGTACTGCCTAATTTTTCTCGGGTGATCAACGCATTGAATAGCTCATGGCCATTAAAAGTGGTCATTTGCTCGCCAAGTAAGTGACTAATAGATTCGAGTGTGCGTTTTTTACTGGCCCATTTTAAATCTGCAAAGGTACGTTCTGGGGTGAGGATGTCGCTAATGTTCATAGGTGGTTGTTAACCCTTTGGGGGAGGTGGACTTAGGTGAGCCGTTTACGTTCGTTAGAGGGTGGAATGTTCATGCTCTCTCTATATTTAGCAATGGTTCTGCGCGCTACTTTTATGCCTTGTGACTCAAGCATTTCGGTCAGTTTACTATCGCTTAATGGTTTGCGAGTTAATTCTGCCGCAATTAACTTTTTAATGAGGGCTCGAATGGCCGTTGAAGAACACTCGCCCCCATTAGCCGTGGCAACGTGGCTAGAAAAGAAGTACTTTAGCTCAAAGATACCTCTTGGGGTGTGCATGTATTTTTGGGTAGTGACCCGAGAGATGGTTGATTCGTGCATTTCTACATGCTCTGCGACTTCGGCAAGCACTAGTGGTTTCATTGCTTCTTCGCCATGATCGAGAAAGCCTTGCTGTATCTCACAGATACGCCCTGCCACTTTTAATAAAGTTTCATTGCGACTCTCGAGGCTTTTTAAAAACCAGCGGGCTTCTTGTAAATGACTTTTAATATAGCTTTTGTCGGTACTGTTGGCGCTACCACCAAAGTTAACATATTGCTGATTGATTCTGATTTTTGGTGCTGAGTCTGGGTTTAATTCAACTCGCCACACGTTATTAACTTTACGCACCATAACGTCGGGAATCACATATTCAGCTTGGCTTGAGGCAATACCAACACCAGGTTCGGGGTGTAACTTAGTAATAAGTTCGAAGATGTGCTGCAGCTCATTTTCTTTGTATCCTGAACGTCGCCGTAAAGAATTATAGTCGTGACTGCCCAGCAGATCTAAATGTTTATCAACCACAGTAATGGCGCCTTGCCGCCAAGGGGTGTCGGCTGGCAGGTACTTTAACTGAATAAGTAGGCATTCTCTTAGATCCTGAGCCGCAACCCCGATGGGATCAAACTGTTGAATCAAGGTTAATACAGCTTGCGTTTCATCTTCTTCAATGGCGTCTTGGTGCTGCTGTGCCAGATTACCGTTGATGCCGTCTGTGATTTCACTCAGGGTTTGGCTCAGGTAACCACGTTCATCCACAGCATCAATAATACTGGCACCAATGAACTGGTCAAGTTCACTCAAGCGGCTAACGTTTAACTGCCATTCAAGATGTTCTTGTAAGCTAGGCTCGTTAGTATTGTGGTTGTCAAAGTCAAAGTCGTCTCCAGGCCCGGTCGCTGGGGTTGTGGAGCTTTGGTAGACATCATCCCAAGAGCTATCAGTGGCCAATTCAACTGGTATTTCCTCACTCCAGTCACTGTCAGCTTGGCGCTCATCAGCAAGGTGCTCGTCAGCTGAGTCATTAAGCAAGGTGTCGGTGTTGTCTTTTTCAGAGCCACTAACGTCAGGTAGGTCGAGGTCTTCTTCAAGTTCCAGTAGGGGGTTGCTGTCTAATGCTTGTTGGATTTCTTGCTGTAGGTCTAAGGTAGAAAGCTGTAGTAAACGAATAGCCTGTTGCAACTGTGGCGTCATGGCCAGTTGCTGATTCATTTTGAGCTGCAAAGATGCTTTCATAATTATGCTAACGTATTGGTTTTTTTGTTGTTTTACTTGGCTACAAAGTAAAATCTTCGCCCAAGTATACCTCTTTTACTTGCTGGTTCGCTAAGATATCGTCACTCGTTCCGTGGGCTAAAATATAACCTTCACTGACAATATAGGCTAAGTCACAAATATCTAAGGTTGCGCGCACGTTATGGTCGGTGATTAACACCCCAATGCCTTTGTCTCGCAGCTGTTGGATGATGTTTTTAATGTCTTTTACAGAAATAGGATCGACCCCAGCAAAGGGTTCGTCTAGCAGAATAAACTGCGGTTCACTAGCCAAAGCGCGAGCGATTTCTACACGGCGGCGTTCACCGCCAGATAAACTCATACCAAGACTGTCCCGGATATGGCCAAGGTTAAACTCTAATAAAAGGTTTTCAAGGTTGGCTAGCTGTTGGCTTTTAGTCAGTTGTTTTTGAATTTGCAAAATGGCTAGGATGTTTTGCGCTACCGTTAGCTTGCGAAACACTGACGCTTCTTGGGGTAGGTACCCTATGCCTTTGCGCGCTCTTCCATGCATGGGTTCAAGGGAAATGTCTTGTTGATTAATGATAATTTGCCCCCGGTCCGCATGGACTAGGCCTACAATCATATAAAAGCAGGTCGTTTTTCCAGCACCATTGGGTCCCAGCAAGCCCACCACCTGACCTGCATCAACGCGAATGCTGACATCTTTTACGATGGCTCTCTTACTATAGGATTTAGCCAAATTCTTAGCTTCTAGGGTGGCCACTTTAGTTGTCTTATTGAGCATTTAATTAGTGTCGTATGGATTCAGTAGAGGGTTAGTTGGATTTAGGTAAGAAAATCATTTTGACACGCTTATCTTCGCCACCAGAGGCCTTTACGTTGTCTTTAGGTACGTCAAAAAGGATTTTATTACCACTGAACTGGTTGCCCCGCTGAATGAGTTTAGCGCTGCCCAGTAGGGTTAAGTATTCCTTCGTAACCTGATAATCGATACTCTTGCCCCAAGCCTCCATCAGGCTGCTTTTGCCATCCCCAGTGGGTTCGGACTGCTGGCGCATATAGGCTAATCCATCGTCCTCTTCCTCGATGGCCAACATGGTTTGTATGCCACTATCATCAAAGGTAATTGTAATAGTAGAGGCCTCAATTTTCATACTACCTTGAGTGATTACAACGTTGCCAGAATAAATGGAAAAGCCTTCACCTTCGTTCAATTCAGCACTGTCAGCGTTAATTTCTAAGGGCTGCAAACGGTCACTATCAAGCGCCCATGTCAATGGGCTTAACAAGGCCATAAAGCAGATCAAGAGGCCATGCCAATGGCGCAAACGAGATGCTCTTTGAGGCGGTTGAATGGGCAATAACATAACTAATTCCTTGGCTTGGAGTGAGTGCTCTTGACTTGATTCAAGAGCAGTAAACGTTGATCGTCGAGTGTGAGCCGCATGCCCTTACCCGTCAAGTGAGTATACTTGGCTATTAGCTCGACCTGCTGGTCTGACTCTGCGTAATTTTGTTTGGGAAATAACCGTAAGCTTTGGCTGTTGAGGCTCAGTGGGCGATTAATGTCCGGGCCGTTGGTTACAAGGGCATTGCCAGTTAAGTTGATTTGGGCGCCAGAATCTAATATCAGGCCTTCGTCTGCTTTACCAAACCATGCAGATTGGCCACCTTCGATAAAGATATTAAACCTAGGTTGTAGCATATCAGTGGTGCCAAACTCTTGAATGTGAGTAAATCGCTGGGCGCTAATGTTAGACGATAACATACCTTGTTGATCATATTGGCTAATGGTGGCATTTGTCATGTAATAGTCAGGGATCCACTGGGCTTCTGGTGTGATGGTTTGCTCTACTGTTTGCTGCCACCACCACAACCCTAAGAGTGCGGCTAGTGCCAGTGTCACTAGGTTGATATATAACCAGCGGCCACGTAATAAAGCCATCATTAGGCGCATGTTGGCACTTCGGTGCTGAGGTAAGGTACGAGTGCAGCATCCCACGTGCCTTGTGCTTGCATGATTAAATCGCATACCTCACGCACCGCGCCCTGGCCGCCGCAGCGCTGTGTTACGTATTGGCTGTGCTGTGCCATTGGGTGGGCTGCGTTGGGCAAAGTGATGCCTAAGCCAACTTTGATAATGGCACCAAGGTCTGGCAGATCATCACCCATGTACGCCATCTCTGACCAGTCGAGCTGCAGATGCTGGGTGAGCTCATGCAGTGCGGCAAGCTTATCCTCTCTGCCTTGTAAGACTAATTGAATGCCCAGTTGTTGGGCGCGTTGGGTGACGATGTTGGAGCTTCTGCCAGTAACGATGGCGACTTTGACACCGCTAGCTTGGAGCATTTTAATACCTTGGCCATCCAAGCTATTAAAGGCTTTGATTTCTTCGCCCTGGTTGCCAAAATAGAGCTGGCCATCACTTAATACGCCATCGACATCTAAGGCTAATAGGCTCACTGAACCGGCTAACTGGGTGAGCTTTGCGCTATTAACTGGCACTATATCACTCCCGCTTTAAGCAAGTCGTGCATATTAATGGCCCCTATAGGCTGCTGGTTTGCATCGCACACGATGAGCGCATTAATTTTGTGTCGTTCCATTATTTGTAGCGCTTGAGCGGCTAGCATATCGGCTTGCGCCTGCACTGGGTCTGAAGTCATTAGTTGGCTAATGTGGCATTCACGCAGATCTTGGCTATGGTCTAAACTGCGGCGCAAATCGCCATCTGTGTAGATGCCTACGAGTTGGCCTTGGGGGTTTACCACAGCGGTCATACCCATACCTTTTTGGGTCATTTCCATGAGTGCATCGGCAAAGCGGGTGTCTTGAGAAACCAGAGGTAGGGCTATACCAGCGTGCATGATATCGCTAACTTTGAGTAATAGTTTACGACCTAATGCGCCCCCAGGGTGAGAAAAGGCAAAATCGTGAGCACTAAAGCCTTTGGCCTCTAATAAGGCAATGGCCAGTGCGTCACCCATGACTAAGCTGGCTGTGGTGCTTGAAGTAGGTGCAAGATTTAATGGGCAGGCTTCGGTACTGACTTGTACATTAAGATGCACGTCTGCTGCTTTTGCAAGAGTAGAACTTGAGGCGCCAGTCATCGCTATAAGTGGCGTGCCCAAGCGTTTTAACATAGGTAATAAAGTAATGATTTCGTGAGTCGTGCCTGAGTATGACAAGGCAAGCACCACGTCTTGAGCGGTGATCATGCCCATGTCGCCATGACTCGCTTCACCGGCATGCACAAAAAACGCCGGTGTGCCCGTACTGGCTAATGTCGCTGCTATTTTATTAGCAATATGGCCTGATTTGCCCATACCCAGCAACACCACGCGAGCTGAACAATCCATTAATAACTGGCAGGCCTGCTCGAAGGCGGCATCAATGCGCGTGCTTAGTTCGGCAATAGCGGCCTGCTCAAGACCAATGGTGCGCAAGGCCGATTGAGCAAACGGTGTGGTCTGAGTTTGGCTAGGCCGGCCAGTGTTTTTATGGTTCAACACGCCTCCTGAGGCAGGTCAGTGAATTATGTAGCGTTAGTATAAAGTAAAAGCATATACATAACATAGATCAACAACAATAGGCTGCCCATAAGCCTAGAAATAGTGCCACCGCGGCGGGCCTTAAAGCCAAGTGCGAGAATGAACAAAGTCAGCAACAGCATGAGTCCATAATCACGCCACAAAGCGTCGGCTTCGATAACGACGGGGTTAATAAGGGCGGGAATGGCCATAACTCCCAATAAGTTAAAAATATTAGAGCCAATAATATTGCCAAGAGCGATGCCGTGTTGGCCCTTTCGAGCGCTCATGATAGAGGCGGCAAGTTCAGGTAGGCTGGTGCCAATGGCGATAATTGTAAGGCCAATAATCATTTTGCTTACGCCCAGGTCAGTGGCAATGTAGATGGCGCCGCCCACCAAAATCCTTGATCCTAGAGCCAATAAAACTAAGCCCACGATTAACCAAATAATGCCCAGTTTTAAACTCATGTTAGCTAAAGGTTGTATTTTATCTTCCACATGATCTTGCTGATAACGTTTAAATAAATACAAACACACCACTAGCCCAAGTAATAACAGGGCGCTGTCTATTATATCAAGGTAATAGTCTAACAAGAGAATGCCCGCGCCAAGGGTGGCGAGGGTTAATATGGGTAACTCTAGGCGCACCAAGTTGCCTTTAATGGGCATTGGAGAGACTAGGGCTGTGGCGCCAAGAACTAAGGCGATGTTGGCGATGTTGGAGCCAATGGCATTGCCAATAGCCAGACCTGGTGCGTGGTCTAGCGCCGCCATGGTAGACACTAGCATTTCTGGGGCTGAGGTGCCAAAGGCAACAATAGTTAGGCCAATCAGCATAGGGGACATGCCTAAATGGCTGGCAGTGGCAGAGGCGCCATCAACAAAACGGTCAGCACTCCAGATGAGTAAGCCTAAGCCAACTAAAACGGCAGCAATTGCAATAAGCATAGTTAAGGTCTAATAAAGAGTGGCAATAAAGGGTTAATTGAAGTCCTAATCAGGGCTAGGCGCAACGGCGAGGCGCAATCAAACCAAGACTAGACACAATTTGCAAGTTTCTTTGCACTTAAGCGAGTCAGTGCTAAACTTGGAGCTAGACACATTAGCCACTGCTGGGAACTTTACCTATGGCCACAAACGACATTATTAACATGCGCAATGTTAGCTTTTATCGTGGTGATCGGACCATATTCAAAAACCTTAACTGTACCATCGCTGCGGGCAAAATCACGGCGATTATGGGCCCAAGTGGTACTGGTAAAACCACGCTATTGCGCTTGATTTGTGGCCAGTTGCAACCCGATCAAGGTGAGGTGCTGGTTTTTGATCAGGACCTTGCTCAGCTCAAACGTAAGCAGCTTAACCAGTTGCGCACGCGCATGGGGGTGTTGTTTCAGAGTGGGGCCCTATTCACCGATTTATCAGTGTTTGAAAATGTCGCCTTTCCCTTGCGAGAGCATATGAACTTGTCGGCCGATGAATTGTATAACCGAGTGTTGTTAAAACTAGAAGCTGTGGGTTTGCGTGGGGTCAGAGATTTCATGCCATCAGAGCTTTCTGGGGGTATGGCTAGGCGGGTGGCTTTAGCTCGAGCGGTGGCCATTGAACCTGAAATTATTCTTTACGATGAACCTTTTGCAGGCCAAGACCCCATTGCGATGGCCGTACTACAGAGGTTGATAAAAAACCTTAATGCGCAGCTGCAGCTTACCAGTGTGCTGGTCTCCCACGACATTGCAGAAGCTTGTGCTATTGCCGATGAAGTGATTTTATTAGGTGAGGGAAGGGTGTTAGCGCAAGATACTCCAGCCGCTTTGCAAGCCAGTAATGAACCTGCAGTCAAGCAATTTATTCACGGTGAGGCAGATGGGGTGATTCCATTTCACTTTGCCGCACCGCCCTTGCAAGACGAACTGCGGGCCCAATCACAATGATCAACTTTATTGCTAACTTAGGCGCAGGCTTGTTGAGTAAATTGGTTCAAATGGGCCATGCCTTACTCATGTTGATGCAGGCCATTGTGGTGCAACCTAAGTCGTCTAGTCTGCCTCGGTTAATACAGCAGCTTTATGTAGTGGGTGTGCAGTCGCTTATTATTATGCTGGTGTCGGCGTTATTTATTGGTATGGTGCTGGGGTTGCAGGGTTATACCCTATTGTCTGCCTATGGTTCCGAGCAAGCGGTGGGCCAAATGGTGGCTTTAACCCTGGTGAGGGAGCTTGCTCCAGTGGTGGCTGCCTTGTTGTTTGCTGGCCGGGCTGGGTCTGCGCTAACTGCTGAGATTGGCTTAATGAAAGCCACCGAACAGTTGGCGAGTTTAGAAATGTTTGGCATAGACCCACTGCACCGCATCGTTGCACCTAGATTTTGGGCAGGCATGATCTCCTTACCCTTATTGGTGGCCATTTTTAGCCTGGTTGGTATTTATGGTGGGCATCTTGTGGCAGTAGATTGGCTGGGGGTTTATAGCGGTTCTTATTGGGGCAATATGCAGCAGGCCGTTGATTTCAATGAAGATGTTATCAATGGTATGATTAAAGCCATGGTTTTCGCTTTTTTGATTAGTTGGATCGCCTTATATCAAGGGTATTCATGTGTTCCCACCTCCCAAGGGATAAGTGCCGCGACCACTCGTACCGTCGTGTATAGCTCCTTGGCTATTTTAGGATTTGATTTTATTTTAACAGCGCTAATGTTTGGAGGCGCAGTATGAACAAGAGATGGTTAGAGCTTAGTGTAGGCTTAATGATGGTGGCTGGATTAGCGGCTCTAGTGGCTTTAGCCTTGCAGGTGAGTGGTGGCAACATGTCTCGTAACGACGATAATTATGCCCTGAGTGCTTTATTTGAAAACGCGGCAGGCCTTGGCCCAAAAGCTAAGGTAACTCTGGCTGGGGTTACCGTAGGAGAGGTGGTTGCCATTGGCATAGACCCCAATACCTTTATGGCTGAGGTACACATGCAAATCCATGGCCAAGTGAATTATTTATCCATCGACTCCAGCGCCAGTATTCTCACGGCTGGGTTATTGGGTGAAAAGTATGTGGGTCTTACGGTTGGTGCAGAAGAGGATATGTTGGTTGCTGGAGATGTGATCGAATACACCCAATCCTCATTGGTGCTAGAAGAGCTTATTGGCCAGTTTTTGCTTAACCTTGGTGACAATAAATAAGGAGTGACATGTATGCTGAGTTTTAATGCCGGCAGTAAAAAAATAGTCTTGGGTGTGGTACTGCTGTTGTGTGCTCTGGTCGTCAAGGCAGATGAGTGGAAAGAAGCAGGTCAGGTGGTTGAGAAAAGCACTCATGCCATGCTTAGCCTACTTGAACAGAGCCGTTTGGAAGCGGCTCAAAAAAGTACAGATGAGGGCCAAGCTGTGCCCCTAGATGAACCCAAACTACTCTCGGCTATCGACCTAATTTTAGACTCAGTAATTGATTTTGACAGTATCGCCAAAGGCGTTATGGCTAAATTTTATCGTCGAGCGTCGCCACAGCAAATTGATGACTTTAGGGTGGCTTTTAAGCGTTCGTTACTCAATACCTATGCGCGGGCTTTCCTGTCTTTAAATGTTAATAGCTTTGAAATTCAAGCTAACCCCAGTAGTAGCAGTAAACCTGGGCGGCAAAAAATTTGGGTAAAAGTTTATGCCAACGGCGCAGCTTACGACCTTAATTACGCCATGAAAAAACGTCAGCAAGGTTGGCGGGTGACTAACGTGACCATCGACGGTATTAACTTGGGTTTGGCATTTAGGCAACAGTTTGCCAGTGCTATGGCACAAAATGAAGGCCGTATGGATGACGTGATTGCCTCTTGGAATGGTCCATCTTGAGCCTGATTTTTTACTCGACGGTAGTAGCGATAGCGGCGAGTATTTTGCTATAATTGGGCCCCAAATTAGCCCATGGAGAATATTGTGGATGCAGCACAAGTTAAACAAATTATTGAACAACAGCTAACGGGCACCCAAGTGATTCCTAGCGGCGAAGGCTGTAGTTTTCAGGTCACTGTGATTGGAGACCTGTTCGTCGGTTTATCACCGGTTAAAAAACAACAACTGGTTTATGGTTGTCTTACTGATCAAATTGCAGACGGTTCTATTCACGCTTTAGGTATAAAAGCTTATACCCCAGACCAATGGCAGCGCTTAAGCGCTTAATTGTATTCTTTCACAACTAAGACAGACCAATATTCGGCGAACAATATTATGGATAAACTAAGTATTACCGGTGGCGTACGCCTGGACGGAGAAATTCGAATTGCGGGTGCGAAAAATGCGGCGTTGCCCATCTTGGCCGCAACTCTACTAGCCCAAGACCCGGTGACTATTCGTAATTTACCGCATTTGCATGACGTCACCACCATGATTGAATTGCTGGGCCGCATGGGTGTGTCTTTGTTAGTGGGTGATAAACTTAGCGTAGAGATTGACGCGACCACCTTAGACCATTGCATAGCGCCTTACGATTTGGTTAAAACCATGCGCGCTTCGATTCTGGTGTTAGGGCCTTTGGTGGCCCGTTTTGGCGAAGCTGAAGTCTCTTTGCCTGGTGGCTGTGCCATTGGCAGCCGTCCAGTGGATCTGCACATTCGCGGTTTGGAAGCCATGGGTGCCACCATTACGGTGGAAGATGGTTATATTCGTGCCAAGGCCGATCGCCTCACAGGTGCGCATATCTTCTTTGACACGGTGACGGTTACGGGTACTGAAAATATACTGATGGCAGCTACCTTAGCCGATGGTGAAACGGTATTAGATAACGCAGCCCGCGAACCTGAAGTGGTTGATTTGGCAGAATGTTTGATCGCCATGGGAGCAAAGATCACGGGCCATGGTACGGGCACAATTCGCATCCAAGGTGTTGAAAAGCTGCATGGCTGTCACTACGATGTATTGCCAGATCGCATAGAGACGGGCACTTACCTAGTGGCTGCGGCGGTGACTGGTGGGCGTATTAAAGTTAAAGACACGCGCCCAGATATTATGGAAGCAGTGCTGGTTAAGTTAGAAGAGGCGGGTGCAGACATCGTCACAGGCGAAGATTGGATTAGTTTAGATATGCATGGCAAACGGCCTAAAGCGGTTAATTTGAAAACCGCACCTTACCCTGCATTTCCCACCGACATGCAAGCTCAATTCTCAGCCCTCAATGCGATTGCCCTAGGCAGTGGCCGTATTACTGAAACTATTTTCGAAAACCGTTTTATGCACATTGATGAAATGGCGCGCATGGGCGCTCAGGTGGTCGTAGAAGGTAATACGGTGATCCAGCAAGGTATTGAGCGCTTAAAGGCAGCGCCGGTTATGGCGACAGACCTTAGAGCTTCGGCAAGTTTGGTGATTGCCGCCTTAGTGGCAGAAGGTGAAACGGTTATTGACCGTATTTACCATATCGATCGGGGCTATGATTGTATTGAAGAAAAAATGGGCGCTTTAGGTGCCATCATCAAGCGCATTGCTTAACCGAGAAACTACACCATGCCCAATAGTCTGACCATTGCATTGTCTAAAGGTCGTATTTTAAAAGAAACCTTGCCTCTGTTTGCAAGTGCTGGCATTGAGCCGCTGGAAGATGTTTATACTAGCCGTAAGTTGGTGTTCGAGACCACTCAGCCTGGGGTCAGGTTTTTAGTCATTCGTGCAACCGATGTACCAACCTATGTGTCATACGGCGCTGCTGACATGGGAGTGGCTGGTAAAGATGTATTGCTAGAGCATGGTGGTAGTGGCTTATATGAGCCCTTGGATCTGCAGATTTCCAAGTGCCGGCTCATGACTTGTGCGCCGATTGGTGCTGCGCCAGCAGGCCGGCGCTTACGAGTGGCCTCTAAATTTGTCAACATAACCAAAGCCTATTTTGCTGAGCAAGGTCAGCAAGTGGATATCATCAAGCTTTATGGGGCCATGGAATTGGCTCCTATCCTAGGTTTAGCTGATCAAATTGTAGACATTGTGGACACTGGTAACACCCTAAAAGCTAACGGATTAGAACCGTTACAAGAAATTGCGACTATTAGCAGTCGGTTGGTGGTTAGCCAAGCGTCCATGAAGCTTAAGCATGGTCGCATAGGTCCACTTATTGAACAGTTGTCTGTGGCGGTCAACGCCCTTCAGGGGCGTTAATATGCAATGGCTAAAAGTTACTCGCTTAGATACCCAAGAGGCCCATTTTGAGGCTAAGTTGAGTCAATTACTGGGTTGGGAAAGTGTGTCAGATCAACGGGTACAAAAGACCGTTGCCGATATTATTGAACGCATAAAAGTACAGGGCGACACCGCCTTATTGCAACTCACTAATCAGTTGGACCGCACGCCCTTTAAAACCGCCGCGGAACTTGAAATACCTCAGCAAAAGCTGCAGCAAGCACTAGCCGATATTACGGCCCAAGAGCGTGATGCATTGCAAATTGCGGCTGATCGTATTCGCGCTTACCATGCGCATCAAAAACAAGATTCATGGAGTTATGTTGAAGCCGATGGTACCTTACTTGGCCAGCAAATAACCCCTATGGATCGGGTGGGCATTTATGTGCCAGGTGGTAAGGCGAGTTATCCTTCATCGGTATTAATGAACGCTATTCCAGCCAAGGTGGCTGGGGTCAAGGAAATCATCATGACCGTGCCCTTGCCTAATGGTAAGGTTAATCCCTTAGTGTTGGCGGCGGCAGCCATTGCAGGTGTAGATCGGGTGTTTGCTATTGGCGGGGCACAAGCTATTGCAGCCCTTGCACATGGTACCGCTATGGTGCCCAAAGTCGACAAGATCGTGGGCCCTGGGAATATCTATGTTGCCACTGCCAAACGCGCAGTGTTTGGTACCTGCGGTATCGACATGATTGCTGGGCCATCAGAAATTCTCATCATTTGTGATGGTCAAACTAACCCAGACTGGGTGGCCATGGATTTGTTTTCCCAAGCTGAGCATGATGAACAAGCCCAATCTATTTTGTTGTGCCCAGATCTAGACTACTTGGACCAGGTTGAAGCAAGCTTTAAAGCCCTGTTCCCTACGCTGGAGCGCAGAAGCATTATCAAGGCTTCAATTGAAGATCGTGGTGCTCTTATCCATGTCAAAGATATGCAAGAAGCCATTGATATCTCTAATCGCATTGCCCCTGAACACCTAGAATTATCAGTGGCTGACCCTGAAGCGATGTTGCCTAAAATTCGCCATGCAGGAGCCATTTTCATGGGTCGCCACACAGCCGAATCCTTAGGTGATTACTGCGCTGGGCCAAACCACGTGTTGCCAACATCTGGGACGGCTCGTTTTTCATCCCCCTTGGGCGTTTATGACTTCCAGAAGCGTTCTTCAGTGATCATGTTTTCAGAGCAAGGCGCCAGTGATATGGGCAAGGTGGCCTCGGTACTGGCGCGAGGTGAAAGCTTAACAGCTCACGCACGGTCTGCCGAATACCGTATCCTTGACTAAACTTCGACGAGAGGTGTTGGGTCCCATGCTAGGGTTTGGTGGCGACTAAGGTGGCTCGCAAGGGCGCCGGATGACCTTCTGCTGAAAGCTTGGAGTCGTTAGGGTCTAGGAAATCTGCTAATGAGTGAAAGCTCATCCAGTCTGTGGCTCTTTGCTCTGCGGTGGTGGTTTGATTAACGTCGACCGTGTGCACATTGATTAAACCGAGTTTACGCAGCATGTTTTCCAAAGCCGCTGTGCTTGGCAAAAACCAAACGTTAGCCATTTTTGCATAACGCTCTGGAGGCATAAAGATGGTATTGACGTCGCCTGGTACCACCAAGGTTTCTAATACTAATTCGCCGCCTGGACGCAGGTAAGACATGAGCTCTTGCAGATGGTCGATGGGCGAACGTCGGTGATACAAAACTCCCAAACAAAATACCGTATCGAAACTGCCAAAAGCAGGTAAGTGTTCGCTGCGCAGGGGTAGTAAATGAGCTCCGTTGGCGGGCAATAGTCTTTGGGCGGCGTGAAACTGGTAAAGGAAAATTCGGGTAGGATCGATGCCGAGTGCGAGACTCGCTCCAGCCCCCAGCATGCGGTATAAAAAGTAGCCGTTGCCGGTGCCTATATCCAGTACTTGCCTGCCTTTTAAGGAACTGATGTGAGGTTGGATGCGTTGCCACTTCCAATCTGAATGCCATTCTGTGTCTATCTCAACACCTAGCAAATTCCATGGGCCCTTGCGCCAAGGCATAAAGCTTTGCAATTGTTGCCTATAGGCAGACTCATCTAACTCGAGGTGATCTGGTTTGACGACACATACACTGTCATCGGTAAAGCTATAGTCAGCATTGTCTAACTGTGGCATCGCATCAAGGGCAGTATCCCATTCATTAGAGCGGCCGTGGCTTTTGTGTTCATAGTGTTGTTGCAAAGCTTGTTTGAGCTGTGGGTGAAATTGCGCTAGATCGGTGTGTTTAGTCTGTTCAAAAAAGGCCTCTAAATTTATGCCCATGGTGGTCTCGCAGGTCAAATTAAATTGGAAGTAAGTTGGAAGTAAGTTGGAAGTAAGTCGAGCCTCAGCTGGCGTTGCTTGCTAAGCGTTATTTAAATGCCAGTAAGGCGCAAAAATTAAAACATTGCATGCAGGTTTCAACCCGACTAAAGCCTGCGTCAAACAAGCGCTGACGATGCTGTTCCAAGGTGTTGGGTACTAATACATTCTCTAAGGCTGCACGCTTTTGTGCAATTTCAAGATCGCTATAGCCCTGATAGCGCTTAAAGTCATGATAAAGATCAACCTGCAGAGCTTGCTGTTGAGGGTCGTCAAAACAGACCTTTTCGGCCAGCAGTAATACACCACCTGGGCGCATGCCATCAGCAATATTTTTGAGAATGCTCGGCCTTTCATGATCGGCAATAAATTGTAAGGTAAAGTTGAGAATGACCATGGAGGCATTTTCTATTGGGGTATCCTGCAGATTTTGCTGGAGAATCTCATAGCTTGCTTGGCTGTGGTCGCGAGCCATATTGTGTTGACACCGGCTTACCATGGCAGCGGAGTTATCTACACCAATGACGTGGGCATAGGCTGGTAAGTTTTGGCGTAAGCGCAAAGTCATGGTGCCAAGGGAACAGCCTAGGTCATAACAATGGCTGTGGGGTTGCCCATACCGAGCTGCGAGTAAGCCAATGACATCCAGTAAAAAGTTGTAACCTGGCACTGACCTTTGAATCATGTTCTCAAAAACGTCAGCCACTTGAGCGTTAAACTCAAACGGTGCAGGGGTTTCAATGGGTTGAGAAAAAATAGTGTCGTGCACTGGTGGTTTGTTAGTGTCAGTCATAATGATTAGTTTACTTGGCGCTGGGGCGAGTGCCAAGCATGGCCGTCACCGTGGAGGAGGCATTACCACGGCGATAAGTGATCTTGAGTTCACTGCCTGGACTTAGTTGGGTGACATAATTTAACGACTCATTCCAATCTTCAATTAAGTTGCCATTAAAATGGGTGACTAAATCGCCTGCTTTGAGCCCCGCAATGTAGGCCGGACTGTTGGCGTATACGCCTGATAACATGATGCCTGTGTCTTGCTCTGAGGCAAACGCATTCTGGCTGTATTGGCGTTTAAACACATTGAAGTCTATGCCCAACCAACCGCGCACTACACGGCCTTCGGAAACAATGCTGTGCAACACTTTAGAAGCAATATCAATGGGTATGGCTAAGCCAATGCCTTGGCTGCGAGCACTCGTTGCTGAGTTATAAAAGTGGGCTGTGTTAATGCCTACCAGCTCACCTTGAGTATTAATCAGAGCGCCACCTGAATTGCCCGCATTAATGGCAGCGTCGGTTTGGATGAAGCTTTCAAAGGTATTGAGGCCTAACCGATTACGCTCTTTGCCACTGATGATGCCCATAGAAACGGATTGTCCTAAACCGTGGGGATTGCCAATAGCAAAGACGATGTCACCCACTCGAGAGTCTAGGTCGGCTGGGACTTTAGCTGGGGTTAAGTCAGTTAGTTCAATTTTAATGACGGCTAAGTCGGTGGCTGGGTCGGTGCCAACCAAGGTAGCTGGTGCAGAGCGGCCATCGGCTAAACCGACTTTAATTCGTTGAGCATTTTCAATAACGTGATTGTTGGTCAGTATATGACCTTCTGCACTGGCAATCACACCAGAACCTAAGTGAACTTCATTGTTACTGGAGTCAATTAACTGGCCTTCCAGCAGGCTGGCATAGTGAGGGTCTTGTAGTAGTGATACGCTGGCCAAGGGAATTGTGGTCTGATTGTATATGCGCACCACAGAGCCCATGGTGTGCTCCAGCAAATCAGCATAGCCGTGTACTGAGCTGAGCTTGGCGTCGGGCGCGCTCTGGGACCACAGGTCAATACCAGTCTGGCTTGCGAACCTCTGGGGCGCAACAAGCATCAGGGTAGTGGCCACTACTATACCAGCAAGGGCAAAGCTTAATAAATATTTGATAAATGAACGGGTCATGTGATTAAAGAGTCGCTGATGCCATAAAAGGTTGGCAGGTGTATGCCTGTAATGCTTACCTATAGTGTAAACTTTGGTGCAGTTAAAGGCAAAAAAACACTTGAGATATTTGCATGGCTATTAAGCGTCAGAATTTAATGAGTTATTTGGATAGGTTATTGCAGCCTAACCAATTTAATGATTATGCACCCAACGGTTTGCAGGTAGAAGGGGTGGAGTTAATACAAAGAGTTGTCACTGGAGTAACAGCGAGTCAGGCCCTTATTGATAAAGCGATCGCCTTTAGGGCCGATGTATTGTTGGTGCACCATGGGTATTTTTGGCGTAACGAAGCCAGTCCTTTAGTGGGGATGAAAAAACGCCGCATCAAGGCGCTGATGGATCACGACATTAATTTAATCGGCTATCATTTACCATTAGATTGTCATGCTGAGCTAGGTAACAATGCCCAGCTGGGCAAGCTGTTGGGCTGGGTGTCTGAGGCGCATATGCAGTCTAGTGGTGTGACGGGCCTTGGACTATATGCGAGCTTACCAAAACCACTCAGTGGTATTGAAGTGCAGCAACAACTGACCAAGGCGTTGGGGCGAGAACCTCTGCACATTGATATCCCAACCAAGCCAATCAGACGCATTGGTTGGTGCACTGGGGGTGCGCAAAGCATGATTGAGCAGGCGGTGAGCTTAGGTTTAGATGCTTATGTGTCTGGTGAAATATCCGAGTCAACAGTGCATGTGGCACGGGAGAACGGGGTGCATTATTTTGCTGCGGGGCATCACGCCACGGAGCGTTATGGCGCTCAGGCCCTAGCCCTGCATTTACAGCAAGAGCTTGGTTTAGATTGTGAGTTCGTGGATGTGCCTAGCCCTGCTTAATCGACCTAGTTGGTCGAGGCCGGTGTAACGGGTATGTCGTAGGCTGGAGGAGCCGTTGCCTCTGGTTTAGGCTTAAGACCGTAGCGCTCATCTAAGGTACCGTGCTCTTTGCTACTATTTGGCGCATAGTCCATGGGTGGGCGGATAGTGGCGGCAGGCTCTATTTGGTGCTCTATCGCACTCTCAGCTGGACCCGCAATGGTTTCTAGGCTGCTAGCCGTATCTGGGTCATCACACAAGCTTTGAGCGCCTTTTGCGAGTTGTTCGTGCACGCTGCGATAGCTGTCGGTGAGTTGATTAACAGCTGCGGCAGTATCAGCAAAGTGCAGGTTAACTTGCTCTTTATATTCTGCCATTTCAGTGTGGGCAGTTTGTAATTGTTTACTGAGCTGGTTCTGTCGTTTGAGGTCGCTATTGTTGTTGCGACCTAATAAAAACCCGATACCTAAACCGAGTAAAAATAGTACTAACCAAAAAAACCAATCGTTGCTGAGTAAATCCATCAGCAGCTCCTTTCAATAAATCGTCTCAGAAGCTACTATTGTAATGTAATTAGTTCATGAGTACATCTCAGATATCACCCAACGGGTTCATTTATTACCATTATTCACTATTTTGACGCATATATGCCTTCACCTATAGAGCAGTACCGTAACGATCAGCAGCAATTACATTTTTCCACAGATCCAGCTCAAGCTAATGCTATTGAGCATTTGCAGCGACTTTATCTTGACCTGTGCGCGCTTGATGGCGGGCAGGCTGAGCCTAGACGCTGGTCCCAGCGACTGCCTGTGTGGGCCGGTGGTAAGCCTAAACAGCACCTACCTGCTCAAGGCTTGTATTTTTGGGGAGGGGTAGGGCGTGGTAAAACTTATCTAATGGATGTGTTCTACCAATGTCTGCCGTTTGAAAATAAGCAGCGTACCCACTTTCACCGCTTTATGCGCCACGTTCATAGCCGTTTAGCGGTGCATAAAGGCATCAAAAACCCCTTAACTGTGGTGGCTCAGGAGTTAGCTGATGAAGCTAGGGTTATTTGTTTTGACGAGTTCTTTGTGACTGATATTACCGATGCCATGATTTTGGCGAAGTTACTAGAAAGCTTGTTTGAATTAGGCGTAGTGCTGGTGGCCACGTCTAATATTGAACCTCAAGGTTTGTATGAAAACGGTTTACAAAGGCAGCGCTTTTTGCCGGCTATTGCGTTGTTGCAGCAGCATACTGACGTCATCAACGTGGACGGGGGCGTTGATTACCGCTTGCGCACTTTGGCCCAAGCTGAATTGTACCACTGGCCCCTAGATGCAGCGGCGGATGTGAGTCTGGCAGCAAGCTTTGTGGCGTTAGCGCCATTGCTGCCAGCGCCAGCAGTGGCGGGCAGTGATAGCGAGGGTGGTGTGGTTAGTATCAATGGGCGCGGGTTTAGCTATATTAAGCTGTGCGATGACATTATCTGGCTTTCATTCGACCAGTTGTGTGTGCAACCGCGTTCGCAAAATGACTATTTAGAACTGGCGTATGAGTTCCATGCCTTGATTATTAGCAACGTACCTTGTTTGAGATCGGGAATGGAAGATCAAGCGCGGCGTTTTGTTAACTTAGTGGATGTTTGCTATGACGCCAATTTAAAGGTCATCATGTCGGCTGAGGTGCCTTTGTTGGAGTTGTATGCCGGTGGTCAGTTGGACTTTGTATTTCGGCGCACCTTAAGTCGATTGCAGGAAATGCAGTCCCATGAATACTTGGCTAGGGGCCATGTTTCAGGTTAAGTTTGGATTAAAATGAAAAACACTTAAAAACATTTACTTTAAGGCTTAACAAGAGGCTCCTTTGTCCTGTATAATTTGGCCTCGCAGTTTCTGTGTTGGCTTTGCTTGGGTGCCTTTAGGTAACTCAATCTAAGGCTGTTAGGGGCATAGACTGCTAGGCACGTTATTGGCAGCTCTTGTGTAGTTTGCAAGGCAGTGCAATAACTCAATAATTATAGGTAGGCCTAATCAACTGGGCCATTAAATAGGTTATTCACATGAAAACCGTAAGTACTAAACCAGCTGACGTCACCCGTGACTGGTTCGTCGTCGATGCCGAAGGTAAAACTTTGGGTCGTATGGCAACTGAAATCGCTCGCCGCCTACGTGGCAAGCATAAGCCTGAATACACACCTCACGTTGATACGGGCGATTATATTATCGTCGTTAACGCTGAAAAGGTCCGTGTGACTGGTAATAAGGCAAAAGACAAAATGTATTATCGTCACACTGGTTACCCAGGTGGCCTACGTTCTATGTCTTTCGAAAAAATGGTTGATCACGCTCCTGAGCGCACCGTTGAATTCGCTGTTAAAGGTATGTTGCCAAAAGGTCCTTTGGGCCGAGCTATGTACGCCAAGCTTAAAGTGTATGCTGGAACTGAGCATCCACATCAAGCGCAACAACCACAAGCATTGACCCTGTAAGGAGACGATCATGGCAGTTACTCAATATTACGGTACCGGTCGTCGTAAGACCTCTACCGCTCGTGTGTTCATGACTCCTGGCACTGGTGCCATCACGGTAAACAGTCGTGAGTTGGATGTTTATTTTGGTCGTGAGACGGCCCGTATGATTGTTCGTCAGCCACTAGAGTTGACAGAAACAGTTGAAAAGTTTGACCTCAAGATTACCGTTGAAGGTGGTGGTGGTTTCGGTCAGGCTGGCGCTATTCGCCATGGCATTACCCGTGCCTTGATGAACTTTGATGAAACTCTACGTCCTAGTCTTCGTGCTGCTGGTTTTGTGACCCGTGATGCACGTGAAGTTGAGCGTAAAAAGGTTGGTTTACGCAAAGCGCGTAAACGTCCTCAGTTCTCTAAGCGTTAAGCTTTCCGCACCGTTTTGGTGTAGACCAAAAAAACCCAGCCATGTTGCTGGGTTTTTTTATGTGTTCTTGAAAAACAAGGCTTTTGTAGCTGTGGTTTGGGGCTTTAACCTTGTCTATTTACCCCCTTTCCTTTAAAATTGCGCACAGTAATTTTACAGCCTAGCTGGAGATCAATTGAATGAGTAATGATGGCGTGAATACGACTAGACGTCGCGTACTAGTCGGGGCATCCTTAGTTGCGGGTGCTGTTGGTGGTGTGAGTGCATTAGTACCTTTTGTAGCCTCCTGGAATCCCAGTGCCAAAGCCAGAGCGGCTGGTGCACCGGTAAAGGCAGACATTAGTAAATTAGAGCCAGGTCAGCAAATGATTGTTGAATGGCGTGGAAAACCTGTGTGGATTGTTCGCCGCAGCGCAGAAGCCTTGGCACATTTAGCCACTTTGGATGATAGCTTAGCGGATCCCGCTTCTGTTAAGTCGAAACAGCCTGCTTACGTGCCAGGCAATGCAATACGTGCTCTACGTGACGAATTCATCGTCATGCTAGGTATTTGTACCCATTTAGGGTGTTCTCCAACCTACCGTCCTGAAGTTGCGCCAGTAGATTTAGGTGCCGATTGGAACGGTGGCTTTTATTGCCCTTGTCATGGGTCTACCTTTGATTTATCTGGCCGAGTTTATAAGAGTAAGCCAGCCCCTACAAACTTAGAAATTCCGCCACATTTTTATGAGAGTGACTCAGTGATTCTCATTGGCGAAGACGGAGGTAATGCGTAATGGCTGTCGGTAATCCTAACCGCGCTAAGGCGGAAAGTGGTATTGTTCGTTGGATTGATGATCGCTTTCCTTTGACCCAAATGTGGCAAGACCACATGTCCAAGTACTATGCCTCTAAAAATTTAAACTTTTGGTATGTATTTGGTGTGCTTTCTTTATTAGTGCTAGTTAACCAAATACTCACGGGTATCTGGCTCACTATGTCTTATGAGCCCTCTGCTGAAGGTGCTTTTGCCTCGGTTGAGTACATCATGCGTGATGTGGAGATGGGCTGGATTATTCGCTACATGCATTCCTCTGGTGCATCTGCCTTTTTCATTGTGGTTTATCTACACATGTTTAGAGGTTTAATGTACGGTTCTTACCAAAAGCCCCGCGAGCTTATTTGGCTGTTCGGTATGGCGATTTACCTTGCGTTGATGGCTGAAGGCTTCTTTGGTTATTTGCTGCCTTGGGGTCAAATGTCCTACTGGGGTGCTCAGGTTATCTTATCCCTAGCAGGGGCTATTCCTGTTGTCGGTGAAGACCTGGTGCAGTGGATTCGTGGAGACTACCTGATTTCGGGTATTACCTTAAATCGCTTCTTTTCTTTGCATGTGATTGCCTTGCCAATTGTGATTATGGCCTTGGTGTTATTGCACATTTTGGCGTTACACGATGTGGGTTCAAATAACCCAGATGGCATCGAAATTGACAAAGATAAAGATGATAATGGCGTGCCTGTTGATGGTGTGGCGTTCTGGCCCTATCACGTGGTTAAAGACCTAGTGGCTATAGGCATTTTCTTAACGGTGTTTTGTTTAGTTATCTTCTTCTTTCCTGAAGGTGGGGGTTACTTTATTGAGAAGCCTAACTATGAGCCTGCTAACTCACTGAAGACGCCAGAACACATAGCGCCTGTTTGGTACTTCACGCCCTATTATTCTATGCTGCGGGCGGTGACTTTCTCACTGTTTGGTCTAGATGCTAAGTTTTTGGGTGTAGTTACCATGGGTGGTGCCATAGCCATTTTGTTTGTAGTGCCTTGGTTAGACCGCAGTCCGGTTAAATCGATGCGTTATAAAGGCTGGTTGAGTCGCATTGCACTGGCTGTTTTTGTCGTGAGTTTTGTTGTTTTAGGTTACCTGGGTACCATTTCCACAACTGAAGGCCGCACGTTAGCCGCTCAGGTGTTTACCCTTTTATATTTCCTCTACTTCATCCTTATGCCGTTTTACACGCGTATAGAAACGACCAAACCTGTTCCTGCGAGGGTGGTAGAATCATGAAGAAGTTATTCTTGTTAGGCTTAATGTTGATGATGCCTATGGTTGCTCAAGCCAGTGTTGGGCCGAGTATAAAGCTGGATTCTATGCAAGCGGATGCGAGCGACAAAGGCTCCTTACAGCGTGGTATGCAAACCTATGTCAATTACTGTCTGGGCTGCCATACGGCCCAGTACCAGCGTTATATTAGGGCTGCAGAAGATTTGCACATACCAGAAGATTTGGTCGTTGAGCATTTGATCTTTAGTGATCAAAAAATCGGTGAACAGATGACTAGTGCGATGGATCCTAAGCTTGCTGCTCAATGGTTTGGAGCTGCGCCACCCGACTTAACTAACGCAGTAAACTTGCGTGGTACTGACTGGGTGTACACTTATTTGCGTAGTTTCTATGCTGATGAGAGCCGCCCTTATGGAGTCAATAACGTGGTTTACCCAAGTGTGGGTATGCCTAATGTTTTGGCAGAGTTGCAAGGTGTGCAGTCAAAAAGCTGTGGCGATGTTGCCCAAGTTGACGTTCATGGCGCAGCCGTCATGGACAGCCTCACTGGCGAGCCAATGACTGAACCCAGCTGTGAAATATTTTCTGTGGCAGAAGGTACGGGCACTATGACACCGGCTGAATTTGATGCCACCATATATGACCTAACTAACTTTATGGCTTATATGTCTAAGCCGTACAAAAGCGACAGCCAGCGCATTGGTTTGTGGGCTATTCTGTTCTGCTTAATGATCACTGTATTGTTCTATTTCTTGAAGAAGGAATTCTGGCGCGACGTCCATTAACACCTGATTTTGAGGTATAATGCCTGACTTTGGTCTTTGAGCGCGACCTGTGTATTCCACCGAGGGTGAAAAACACAGGTCGCGACTTTGTTTTCGGCGCTTAGCGCTATTTTTTATTATTGAGGTATATCTACATGGGTGTAGTCGCTAAACGCTCTTCCATGACGTTTTTTTCTGATGGTTCAAATCATTACAGCCACCGCGTGCGTATTGTTTTGGCAGAAAAAGGGGTTACTGTTGACATTATTGATGTTGACGCTGAGCATAAGCCAGAAGATCTGGCAGATCTTAACCCTTATAACAGCTTACCTACCCTGGTAGACCGTGACTTGGTACTTTACGAAGCCAATGTGATGATGGAATACCTAGATGAGCGTTTCCCTCATCCGCCTCTGCTACCTGTTTATCCTGTGGCCCGTGCTGAAAGTCGTTTGTACATGTATCGTATTGAGCGTGACTGGTGCCGCCTTGCTGACTTCATTATGACGTCTGATGACGAAGCTGAAATTGTAGAAGCTCAAAAAGAATTGCGCGAAAGTTTAATTTCTACGGCGCCTATTTTTACTGAAAAAGATTTCTTCATGAGTGAGGAATTCACTTTGGTTGACTGTTGTATTGCTCCCATTTTGTGGCGTCTACCACAGTTGGGTATAGACCTTCCAGAACAACAAGCAGCACCTATGCTTGAATATATGGAACGGGTGTTTGCTCGTGAAGGCTTTCAGGAAAGCTTATCTGAGCTTGAGCATGAAATCCGGCTTTAATTGAGGCCGTCAAGATGATGACTCCAAGTCGGTCTTACTTGTTGAGAGCTCTGCATGAGTGGATTTTGCACAATGATGCCACGCCACATATGGTGGTTGATGCAACCCTCAATAATGTCATGGTACCTGAGCGCTTTATTAGTGATGGACAGATTGTGCTTAATATCTCGCCTAGCGCCGTAGAAGGCTTAAGTTTGGGTGATGAAGCTGTAGAGTTCAATGCACGTTTTGGTGGCGTTCCGATGCACGTCTATGTACCGATCATGGCAGTGATGGCAGTTTATGCTAAAGAAAGTGGTGAAGGCATGGGGTTTGGCTTTGAGCCAGGCATACCTGACCCTGATGGGCCGTCTAATCCGCCCTTGACCGTGGCAGACAAACCTAAAGCCCCAGGTACTGTGTCTTCTATTGCAAGCCGTTCTAAGAGGCCCACTCTTAAAGTGGTTAAGTAGTTCTAGCAGACCATAAAAAAGGGCCTAAGGGCCCTTTTTTATGGTCTGCTAGAAAGTCTAGTCTAAGCTTAGTCTATGTATTCAAAGACCTTCACTATCCTCTGTATACCACTCGCATTAGCTGCAACCTTCACAGCCCATCCAGCCTCTGCTTGGGTCACAAGACCCATCAGGTAAACGATGCCATTCTCGGTAATGACCTTAATGCGGCTAGCAGGAAAAGCTGTTTCGCCGACCATGCGGGCCTTTACCTTAGTGGTAATGAGCGTGTCACTGGTTCTCACCACATAGGAGGCTGGGCCGCTGACGAGTAGCTCATTGTGTACCTTTCGAACATTAGAAATACCACGAGCCTTGGCCCCTGCAATAATTTTGGTATCTGCGCTTGGAACCTGACCAATTAATAACACAATACCGTTAACACTTACAGCGCTCACATGGGCGTTAGCGAGTGAAGGCGATGCCCGTAAAATGGCGTCTACGGTCGCCGTTTCTATGAGTTGGTCATTATATAAGGTGCCTAAGGAGCGCGAACCTTTGTTGTCAGCAATGGGTCTGTCACTAAGGGTGGGTGAACAGGCGCCCACAAAAACGATGCAACTCGCTAAAGTGATTAATTGGATGCTACGTTTGAGCATTTATTCATTACTCCCAAATAATTGAAAATCGATTAAATCACAAAGGCAGTGAATAGTAATCAGTTGTAATTGTAGTATATTGACGTTGTTGTCACTAGGAATGCGGATGGCTACATCATCGGGATCAAGAATAGTGGCCATATCACCACCACTTTGCCCAGTAATGGATATCACCTGAAGGTTCCGATTGTGGGCCGCTTGAATGGCCTGAATCAAATTTCCACAATTACCTTGTTCGGACATTACCACCACAATGTCACCTTGTTGTCCTAGCGCTGTAATTTGTTTGGCAAACACATCTTGAAAGCTGGAGTCACGAATAACTGCGCTCATGGTGGTGCTATCAGCGGCCAAATTAAAGGCCGGTAAACTGGGGCGCTCCTGTTTAAATCGGCTTAATAATGCAGCGCTAAAGTGATGGCCATTGGCGGCGTTAGCGCCATTGCCACAAATGAGGATTTTGCCTTCCTGAATAAAGCATTGGTGCAGCATTTGGGCTGCGATAGCGATATCTTGAGGTAGATGTTCGGCACTGTATGCGGCGCATCCCATATGCTCATGGAATTGATTGATAACCCTTTCTTGCAGTTCCATTAATGAGCTCTAGTGTTAGCCTGAAGTGATAAATGCATTATCAATCCATTGTATATCAACTTGGCTATGGGGGCTATCGCAACCACTGATGGCGATCAGATCAAAGCGGCAGTCTAGGCTGTTTAATAATGGATAGCGTTGCAAAAAGACCTGAGCACTATGAATAAGGTGGCGCTGTTTAGTAGGACTCAGGCTAGCCACCGCTCCACCCATGGTAGGGCGTTTGCGGTACTTTACCTCGACAAACGCAAGCACCTTGCCTTTACGCACAATGAGATCCAGTTCACCACCTTTGCAAAAAAAATTACGTTCAACCAACTGCCAGCCGCGTTGCTGCAGGTGCAACCACGCCATCTGTTCCGCCCAAGCACCCACTTGAGTGGTATTCATGGCCATTACCTTGGGTCTACAATTACTTTGCCGGCCTTAAATTTCCCCCAAGAACTGCGGGTAAATATTCGACCTTGATTATTCATCTGCAACAGCCCCGTGACTCCATGCACCCGACTGTTACTAAAGGCTTGTAATTGCTCGAGCCGAGGGAACAGCCGATAGGCGTCAACACCGATCGCGAACAAGCGAGTGTACCTGTCCCTGTCAGGCCACTTTTGGCTGATTTTTTGCTGGATATCAGGTTGCTCAATTAACCAAGGTAATTCCGTAAAAACAACTTTTTCTAAGTCTCGGTCACGACTGGTTTCAGTGGGACCCTGATAGATATGGTGGCTAGCGTAAACAGGAAGGTCAGCGGCGTAATGGAAGGCTAGTGTGGGAATGATTTGACGCCCGTCTGTGGGCAATGAGAAGAGCACAATAGCATCCACATCCTGGCGGCGCCGAGGCTCAAATTTAACTTTATTACCACTGCCTGCGAGGTGCTTTTTCAGCATCTTTGCGCGCTCATGACTTTGATTAATGAGCAGTGCTTGAGTAATGGCCTCAGAGTGATCACCAGCGCCAGAAAAACTCACTTGGGTGGCAATTTTACCACCTAAATTGATCCAAGATGAGCTAAAGTGTTGTGCCGCTCTGATGGCCCAGGGTTGGTCTTGGTGTAACACCACAATACGCCTGTGGCCCTCTGAAAAACTGCGTGTCGCCAGTTGTGACGCTTCATCCTCTACCGCCAAACCAAACTGAACTAAGTTGGTGGTGGTTTTTTGGTGGGAGCCTAAGGGAATGTAATTGAGGGCTAGAGTGGGAATAGTTAACGCATCCTTTTGGCTAAGTTGAATGACTCTGTCCTTGTCGATTGGCCCAATGACCATGTCTATTTGGTCAGCAGCAGCCTGCAGGTATAGTGCATCTAGGTTTGGTAAGTCGGTGGTATCATAGATTTTGATCGATGGAATCACCGAAGCGCCACTTTGGGCCTCAAACCGAGCTGCCATGAAGCCGTCTAATACGGCCTGACCTACTTTGCCTAGTTTGCCATGCAGGGGCATGGCTAAGGCGATACGTTGGGGTTGAGCCACACTGAGCTCGGCGAGGCTGGCTAACGCGCCAGGAAGCTTTGCAGCTGCTGGATGGTTAGGCCATTGCTGTTGCCATTGTTGCAGTGCAGCCAATTGTTGGTCCATATCGTGATGTAAAAGGGGTACTAGCGCCAAGGCGTGCCAAGCGCTGGTTAACTCGGTCTCTGTGGGTGAGAGGTTGCGGCTAAGGGTATGAGCGCTAAGCTTGGTCAGGGCGCTCCAAATGCGCTCATTGTATAGACTAGGATCCAACACGTTGGGTAATTGGCTTAATGCTATCAGCGCTTTAGCAGCGGACAGGGGTAGTTCATTAGATTCGTAAGCCTTAGCTTTAAGGGTTAACAGTTTAACTTTTGCTTGAGGGTCGGTGCCGGGTGTTAACGCTTGTGCTTGGTGCAACCAAGTAATCGCGCCAAAACTGTCGCCAAGCTTTAACTGACTTTCTGCCCTAATTTCAAAATAACGCCCGAGTTGGCTTTCTGGTAAGCGGTCTAAATCAATTTTATTAAGCATTCGTACACTCGACTGGGCGTAACCCAGGGGTAATATTTTTTCGGCCATGGACAATAAATAAGCGTATTGAATGGCCTTGGGTAGCTGATAGATTTTGTCTAATTCTCGCGCGAGAAGAGGCGGTAGGACCTGATCCACCTGAGTGATCTCAATAATGCCTTGACCCAAAGTGGTGGGTGGGGGTGGGGTTACATTTTGCGGGCTTGCGGCTAGTAAGATGGTTAAGTCTTTATTTATGTCGGTCTTGGACTGCTGTGGTATTGGATCAATAGCTGTGTCTCCAAGTCCTGAGCTGGCATTAGTTTGCTCTTGGGTTGGGTCTTCGGTGGAATTCGTCTGCAGGGCGGGTGTGGGTTTGGGTGCTGGGGGAGGTGTTTGGGTTAGATCCAATTCAATCACCATCACTGCCTCAGCTGGCGTAATCAATGCAGCGGGCTTAACCTGCTTAGGTGGCGTTGGCACTAGTGCTTGT
>Ga0307488_10000537_pt1 | contig 31377 bp, 20 predicted proteins | sample SB02metaG_FD_202248 | JGI IMG/M metagenome (GOLD analysis project Ga0307488, IMG submission 202248) | Sea-ice brine microbial communities from Beaufort Sea near Barrow, Alaska, United States - SB 0.2 | ecosystem: Environmental > Aquatic > Marine > Coastal | place: USA: Alaska | collected...
CTACACAAAACTGGCAAGAAAACAGTGTTATTACATTAAGTCCGGCAGCTGAAACTATTAAGTTCTACAAAGACGATTATATTGTAGACAATATTTTTAATGAACTATATGCTGCTATTCCGCTTAACAGTAATGGCAAGCCTATCACACCTGCTAATTTAACTTATAGTAGAATTAACAAAGAATTTATATTACAACCTAAAGATACTTTAGAAGGTATTTATTTTGCTAAGTTGCCTATTACACAAAAAGAACATATCATATTATTAGATAATGAAACAATATTTAAAGATGTAATATACAACAAAGCTCAAGGGTATAGACAAGAAAGAATTAAAGTATTAGGTTACAGATCTAGCAACTGGGACGGTAGTATTAATGTTCCGGGATTTATTATTGAAGATATATCAATCCACGATTGGGAAGAAAATACTGATTATAGTATTGGTGACATAGTAAAGTATAAAAGAGATTATTTCGTTGCTCTTGAAAATGTCCCCGGTACACTTACATTAAATCTAGCAAACTGGGCACGATTACAAGACAAGCCTGAATCAGGTCTATATCCTAACTTTGAATACAAGATTAATCAGTTTGCTGATTTCTATGATCTTGATACAGATAACTTTGATGTTGAACAACAAACCTTTGCTCAACACCTTATTGGATATCAAAAAAGAAAATACTTACAAAACATTATTAAAGATGATGTAAGTCAGTATAAATTCTATCAAGGGTTTATTCAAGAAAAGGGCACAAAAAATGCATTAACAAAACTGTTTGATGCGTTAAGCAGTGCAGGCGAAGATAGTTTAGAATTCTACGAAGAATGGGCATTGCGAGTAGGAACATACGGAGCAATTGACGGCGTTAAAGAGCTAGAATATATTTTAGATGAATCTAAATTTAATTTAAGTCCGCAACCTATAGAAATTGCAACAACTGCTCCTGTAGATAGTCTTGACTTAATCTACAGACAGCCTTTAACAGATGTGTATGTTTCACCGGAAGGATACAATCCGTTAAGAGCATTTCCGACACAAACAACTATTAACGAAGTTATTCCAACAGCAGGTTATGTGCATAGTGAAGATGTAGACTACGAAGTTGCAACTTATGCAAGTATATTAGACTTAACAGCTACAGATTTATTAAACGGACAGTATATTTGGGTAGGTAACCGTGACGGTGAGTGGGATGTATTAAAATTTGTTAACACAGATCTAGTACCTACAATTTTCGATAGCGGCATTGATTCAAAGTTAATTTTTAATAATGCACATAACTTAGCAGTAGGTGAAATTTTTGTTATTTCAACAGAAGTATCTGGATCAGAAATTTTAAGAGCTGTAAAAAAGGTAGAAAACAATGCAGTCATAGTTAGTAAAATTACTATTACCGAAACTACTATGCCTATTAGAGTTTTTGTATCTAGAAGATTTGCTAACCTAGAAGCATTTTCTAACAGTATTAATCTTACTACAATTAATGATAAAATTTGGGTCGACCAAACAGACACCAACTGGGGTGTATATCAGCGTACGGAAGATAATTTTTCTAAAGTTTACACTAACACAGGTATTAACACTTGGTTGTCTGACTACGATATTAACAGACGAAACACTGTTTTAACAGTAGGTAATAGTGCTGAGGATAAAGTTGAAGTATATGCTAGAGGTACAGATTCTATAGGTTACATACTTGAAGGTGAAATTCTAGCAGATTCTAATTTAGCTGATACACAGAATTTTGGTAACACAGTTGCAATATCTCAAGACGGAAAATATATTGCAGTAGGAAGTCCAAGTGCAACAAATATTAAAACTAATATTATTGCAGATCCTTGGAATGAAACAATTGCTTATGATGCAGGCAATATTGTTTTACACAATAATTCTTATTGGACTGCCACACAAGAGATTTTACCAGTTATTGGTTCACAAAATTACGGAACATTTGTAGCTTATCCAATTTTAAAAGATAACTTAGCAGATAGTACACAGGGCAATTTCCTTGTTGCAGGTAACTATCCGATTGCTAATACAACAGCCAATCATTTCTTAATACGAGCTACTATTGAACAATATCGCGGGGTTCGTGTAGGAAGTGTACTAGAATTAGTATGGAACAGATATAGTGTAAGTAATATTAATCCCTTGTTGCAAACACAACCTTTTGAAAATACAGTTTCTGGATTAGACTATAATTGGTTAACAGGTAGTCACATTGTTACAGACAGAGTTGATATGATCGTAACAGTCAACTTGGCACTAAATCAACCAGCAGTTGGTACTATTGTAGAAACAGGAACAGGTAAAGGAACAATTAGCTATCTTCATCCTACTGGCAACGGATATGTAATTTATCTAAACCAAACTTCCGGCAACTTTAGTGCCACTGGCTCATTGTCAACTGCACTCGGAGTTGTAATTGGCAATTACGAGTATGAAATTCCAGACGACACTCATGTTGAATTGGGCGGTTACTGGATGATTAGTACTGATAGTATTTCTCCTAGTGGTGTTGAATTTAGAGATGTTATTATTGATAATACTCCAGGATTAGTTATTGTAGACATTGTTGATCCAGCTGACATAGGCAGAGCAACTGACACGTACTATTCAATTGGCGAAGACATTGGAGTTGTTGGTACAGCGCAGTCTGGAAACGACAAGGTTTCGTTGATTGGTAGATTTGAAGCATCTGCTGTAGAATACCCAATAGGATACGATGTTGGACATTTATGGTTTATTAGACTAGGTAACACTGCACCTAGTTTTGCACTAAATGATACTATTAGACTGCAAGAAAATACCTTCTTGCAAAATATAAATTGGCCGGAGTTCGGCTTAGTTGGTCTTAGTAGCGAACCTATTTTTAATAACATTCATACAATTGGTTACGACAACAACAGCGTTGGTTTCCTTGACGGGTACATTAAAGTACAATTACAAGCTGACCAAGTTGGCTTACATAATTTTGTAAGAGGCGATGTATTAGAAGATGTAAACACAGGTGCCCTCATAGAGATATGGCATGCAAGTATAGATGCAGGCTCGCAAACACAAACATTGTATGTCAATTTTGCAGGAAATACTCCTACTTATGATTTAAGTTTAGGATCAGCGTACTCTAACAGTACTAGAATTGTAAGAAAGCGTGCCGGAGAAGTAGATCGCGATGCTGGATTTATGGTAGAATCTAGTGTATACACATCTACTAATAATATTGGAAAATTAATAATATTCAATAGCAGAGAACAAACTAGTCCAATATATGATCTACCGCCAATAACTAATGACCAATTTACTAGCTTAATTGAAAATTATGAATATTGGATTGTACCTGAACCAAAAGTACAAGCAGGTGAAGGCAGATTAGCAAATGAACCACTACCTAATAATAGCGATTGGATATTTACAAATAGCATTCCAGTAGTTGCAGGCGGAAGTACAAACTTTCCTAATACAGGGTTTGTTTCAGTTTACGAAAGAATAGAAGCAGGCGCTTACTTCCCTGTATCAAAGTTTGTAATTCCAGGCGGATTTGATAATGTAGGTAAAACTTTAGAGTTTAGAAATGTAGACGAATTATATATTCTATACGTCGGATCAGATGACAAGATTATATTTGTTAAAAATGGCAGCGAAAATGGCATTACGTACAATTGGGAAATAAGTTTAGATAAAAACTTTAGAAATACATTTAGCAATGTTGCTAATTATTATGTCGGTGACATTGTAATATATGATAATACAATATTTAAAGCATTATATCAAGCAATGACTAATATTGCTGCTGGTTCATGGAATGACAGTAATTGGCTACAATTAAGAGACGATATTGACTACACTGGCTACATTCCTAAAGATATAGCAGTCGGCACAGACACTAAATTGATAACGGGGTTTGATGCTTTTGGAGAAAAATATTCAATTAGCGATGACGGAAAGGTATTAGCAGCATATGTTACTAGAGATGATGCAAGTGCTGATATAAAAGAAGATGATGAGATTGCTATCTACAGATATGTTAATAACAGTTATAGATTTTCAGACACTATTGTTATAACTGATACTTCTGTTAATGATCAAGAATATACACACAGCTTTGCAATGGATGCCTCTGGCACACATATTGCAATAGGGTCGTATAAAGAAGACACTATTAATGGTTATGATTCGGGATTTGTAAAACTTTACAAGTATAACAATTTAACTTGGTCAGTAATTGATACAATTTACAGTCCAGAAACCGACAACGGCGAAAACTTTGGATACAACATTACGTTTGTTGGAACAACATTAATAGTTTCAAGTCTATATGGCGACACTGTAACTGAAAGAGTGTTTACAGACGGCACATCATTTGATAATGGATTTACTAGATTTGTAGAAAACGAGTACAACGTCGGAAGCATATATGTATTTGACAATATTAATGATGTATATGTTTATTCTAATAAAATTGATTCAACTGTTGATATTACAAAAGGACTAACATCAAATGGTCTACATCTGTATGCTTCTAATAAAAGCGACACTACTACATTAGTAGATTATAGATTTACTGGAACCAGCACTTGGAATAAATTTAGAGAACAACTTCCTATTGTTAATATTAATAAATTTAAAGGAACATTCCTTTATAACAAAAACTTAAACGAATTTATTTCTTACATTGATATTATTGATCCTATCCAAGGCAAGATTGCTGGACCTGCTGAACAAGAGCTTCGCTATAAATCAAGTTGGGATCCTGCTATCTTTACTAACGTTAGTGAAAATGATACAGTTAACGTTGATAAATTTAAATCCTGGGGCAAAGAACAAGTTGGTCAGTTATGGTGGGACATCAGTACTGCAAGATTTAAAAACCCGTACCAAGGAGATGCAGTATACCAAACAAACACATGGAACACACTATTTAAAGGTAGTAGTATTGATGTATATGAATGGGTTGAAACAAATTACTCTCCTTCTGTATGGAACGAGATTGCTGATACCGAAGAAGGATTATCGTCAGGAGTAAGTGGACAAACAAAATACGACATTGACACTTATGTTCTTAAAAAGAAATATGATGCAATAACACAGAATTTTAGTAACAAATATTATTTCTGGGTTAAAAATAAAAAATCTATTCCGAATGTAAATGAAAGAGTAACGTCTTGCTATGATGTTGCTCAGTATATTATTGATCCAAGAACAATAGGATACAAATATGCAGAATTGCAAACATCTAATAGATATGTTATTAATAATGTATTAAACGATATTAAAGGTAGAGACACTGTTGTTAACTTTACATGGTGGACTATACCAAATCAAGAGCTAAACATACACAATCAATATCAATTAGTAAGCGATGGTTTATATACCAGCAAACCTAATCAAGAGTTAGTAAATAAATGGATTGATAGTTTAGTTGGGTTTGATAAAAATCTTAAAGAAGTTCCGGATCCTGCATTATCACCTAAATTAAAATACGGAACATTATCTCGTCCTAGACAAAGTTGGTTTATTAATCGTCTTGAAGCACTTAAAACTGTAATTGAAAGAGCAAACTTAGCATTGCGTAAAACAATCGTTGTCGACGACTTTGATTTATCAGATTTCTATAAGAAAGACGATGCTCCTTTAATCAGTAGTAGAATGTACGATTATGTAATTGCTGCTGATATTGATCTGCAATTTATTGGAACAAGCAAATATATAAAAGCAGTATTAACTCCTGTATTTGAAAACGGCAAACTAATAAGTGTTACAATTGCTAATCCGGGTAAAGGATATATAGACTTATCTTATGAAGACGGCATAAGTATTGTCAGAAAAGGTCCAAAGATTACAGTCACAGGTAACGGGCTTGGCGCAGAAGTTGAATGTACTATTGATGCGCAAGGATCAGTTAATAGTGTCACTATTATAAAAGCCGGTACTGGATATAATCAAAATAGTTCGCTAGAAGTAAGAGCACTTGCTGCATTAATTAATAGTGATATAACAATTGGCAACAAATGGTCGCTTGCTGAATTTAATCCAACGCTTAAAGTGTGGCAGCGCACAGTTACGCAAAACTATGATGTAACACTGTATTGGAGTTTTGTAGACTGGTATGCTACTGGATATACTCAATTTACAGATAAAAACTATATCATTGATTATGCATATGAGCTAGAGCAATTAAATGATAGAATAGGCGATGTAGTTAAAATTAACAATGTAGGCACAGGCGGTTGGTTGCTACTTAAAAAAGTAGATGACAAATCAGCAGTTGACTACAGCATAAACTACGAAACTATTGGTAGAGAAAACGGTACTATTGAAATAACAAGGGGACTATATGACTTTGAAGATACAATAAGTGGTTATGACGGTTACAGTTACGACATTTCAATATATGACGGCGTTCCTGTAACTGAAACAAGAATTATATTAAATGCACTACTTGATAAAGTCTTTGTTGATAATTTAGAAATTGAATACAATAAAGTATTCATGGCAAGTTTAAGATATGTATTAAGTGAAGGACAAAAGCCTGATTGGTTGTTTAAAACTAGTTTTGTAAAAGCAAAATATAACTTTGGTGAACTAGAGCAAAAAACACATTATCAAAATGATAACTTGTCAAGTTATCAAGACTATATTAATGAAGTTAAACCCTATAAGACAACTATAAGAGAATATATAAGTTCTTACAACAAGGTAGACGAATATAGTTCACAAATCAGTGACTTTGATTTAATGCCTTGGTATAGCGAAACAAAAGGAAAAATATCTCCACAAAATGCTAGAGTAGTAAACGGCTCTATTGTATTAGAAGGTGCAGATGCGTATCCGTGGAAAAGCTGGTTTGACAATGCAACTTATTATGTAGAAAAAATTGAAATAAGCAATGCAGGTTCTAACTTTACATCAACTCCTATAATTACACTTCAAGGCGGCGGTGGCACTGGTGCCACAGCAGTTGCATACATCAGCAGAGGAAAAATTACAAGTATTGATGTAGTAACCGTAGGACAGGGATACACAAGTGCTCCAACAGTTATAATCAATGGCAGTCAAACAGAAGGCGGCATTACTGCTAGTGCAACTGCCATTATTAACAACGATACTGTTAGAAAAATTAAAACTACATTAAAGTTTGACAGAACTAGTGGTGAAATTGTTTATCTAGCCCTTAACAAATCACAAAGTTTTGTATCTACAAGTAATCAACAAAAATTTAATTTAACTTGGCCCTTAGATCTAAAACAAAACTTGATTCAAGTAACAGTTGATGGCGAAGAGGCATTGCGTAGCGAATATACATTTGGCAATGTTATAGATACAACAGCTTCGCATACTATCTATAGAGGTTACATACAATTTACAGATCCGTTAATTCAAAATAAAACGGTCATTATAACATACAGTATTGATCCAGCAATGTTATCGGCTGCTGATAGAATACATAATCTTTACAAGCCAATGTCTGGTATGCCAGGTTACAATCAACTAGTTAAAGATCTAAGTCAAGTTCTTGACGGAGTTGATTACGGTGGTGTAGAAATTACTAGCTTTGACTTTGATACAGAAGCTGGATGGGACGCTAACGAGTGGTATACTACAACATGGGATACATTTGGCGGAACTTACGAGGATGAGTTATTTACAATTACAACTGGACAACAAGAAGTTACTCTAGCAGCACCCCTTGAAGTAGGAGTAGTTTACACGCTTTATGTAAACGAAGTTAGAATAGACGATCCTCAATTTGATGCAGCTACTCCGACTAACCCAGATGCTATTACTAATAGTATAACCGGTGACGGTACAACTACTACTGTTAATATTAGTACATTTGGATTAACAACTGGTGATAAACTTATTGTGCGCAAAATAACCAGTGATGGAACATTCCTTCCTGATGGCACTAGTTACGATGCCCAATTGTCAGGCGGCACATTTGCATACGGTAATGCAAAAGGTATTGCAGCCGGCGAAATCATTGTTGACGGTGACGGATTTGTTACTCCTACTACATCTCGTAGTACAGACGAGCATGTTCCTGGACAAGTACTAGATACAGTAGATATTAAAGTATATGACAGAACTGGATCAGGACAAGGCGTAGTAGTAACTAGAACACATTGGTTTAATGCAGATGCAGAGTATACAACTCTTGCACTAAAACACCAGCAGCTTGATATACTACAGCAACAGTATAATGAAAACTTAGAAGACGAAAACTTACGAGACGCTGTAATTGCTAAACAACTAGAAGTAGATCAAGCACAAGCAGCATTAGATGCACTTCTAGTTCCTTTAGATATAGGATTAACACCTTTAAAACAAGAAAACTTAATTGTAAGAATTAGCAACAGCACAAATGCTAATACTGTACTTAGAAAAACAGACTATACAATTGACTATGTTAACAAAACAGTTACGTTAAATGTTGCTCCAGCAAGTAGAACAACAATTACTACGTTAGTTATAGGGGTCAACGGAACTGATATTATTAGTAGCGGTACATTTACAGGTGACGGTAATACAACGCAATTCCTAACTTCGTTAACTTATCAAGAAGGATTAACTTCTATAATAACAGTAAACGGACAAAAAAGAAGTACGATTGTGTCATCGGGTGAAGTAGCAGACGTAGTGTTAATACAGAGCACAAGCGAGTACGAAATTGAAAATGCAGTAATACTTGAGTTTGGCGAAGCACCTGAAGCCGGAAGTTTAATTAGTTATGCAGTATATTCAAACGAAACGCAAACATTTAGTGAAATTACCGTCGATGAACTACAAGCAGACGGAAGTACAACTACCTACACATTAAGTCAACAGCCGTTTAATAAACTACCTGCAGACATACATACGTTAGTTATTGTAAATGGTGCATTGCTAGATACCGGTTATAACACTAGATTTACAACTACAATAGATACCTTTTATCCGTTAACCCAGTGGAACGTTCCGTATTTTAGTAAAACGCCTGAGCAAATTGACGTTTATATTAATGGTATATTACAATCGCACACAGTAAGCTATAGATGGTATACAGAAAACAGTACACTAGAAATATTCACTGGATACTTTGAAATAGGCGATACCATTGAAGTATATACTAGAAACGACAACTACAGAATATCTAATAGTGAGTTAGAATTGTTAAGCATAGTGCCGTCAGGTATGATACTAGTTTATCAATTTAGTAATCACGATGTTTTAGATATTAAAAGATCTACAACTGAATCGCTAAGACGCAATTCACTAGTAGTAGGATCAGAAGAATGGAAAGCATATAGTGAATCGTCGCTAGGTATAATTCCATTAGGATCTAGCGTAATTAATGAAGGATATGTTTGGATCGCACTAAATGGTGAATTACTAAGTCCAACTGTAGATTACGGTCTGCTTCCGGACTACACCAGTGTTAAGATCTATAGAGATATTCCTTACGGTGCTAAAATTGATGTTATTCATTTTAGTGGAGCAGTATCTACTAACAGATTTGGCTACAGACAGTTTAAGGATATTCTAAATAGAACACACTATAAGCGTATTAACAGCTTGAGTGAAACTAAGTTGGCCCAAGACCTAAGTATTACTGATTTAAGAATCTATGTTGATGACGGGTCTAAACTAGATGCTCCTAATAAGAATTTAAATCTTCCAGGGATTATATTTGTTAACGGAGAGCGTATAGAATATTTTGTTAAAGAAGAAAATATTCTAAGACAAATCCACCGCGGAACATTGGGTACTGGTGTTAACGCACTAGTAACAGCCGGAACAACAGTAAGCAGTCAAGGTGCAGGAGAAACTGTTCCTTATAGAGATCAGACATTAATTACTAATTTAATCGGCAATGGCGTTAGCAATGAGTTTGAGTTAGACTTCTCGGCACAGTACGGAGTTAATCAATTTGAAGTATTTGTTGAAGGCAAGAGATTGCGTAAAACAGAAATACAAAAATTTAATTCTACAATTGACCAAGTAAGTCCTGAAGGCGACGAAACATTGCCGGCAGAATTTAGCGTAGCTGGTACAGAAGACAATATTTTAAGATTATTAAATGTTCCAAATGCAGGTGCGCAAATTAAAGTTGTAAGAAAAGTAGGAACACAGTGGAGACAAGAAGGTGTGTCCTTAAAAGACAGTAAAACAAAAATTGGCTCGTTCTTAAGAAACGGGGTTGCGGGTTTACCCGAATAAATACAGTAGTAAACTGAAAGTGAGAAATTAACTATGTTGCATGATAAACACGGTGTTATGGTTCAAGGTCATATTAAAATACATGATCCGGAGTCTGGAGAAGTCTTAATAGACAAAAGAAATGCTATTCATTATGAAAATATGAGTATAGCATTAGCAGAGAGTATTGCTAACCAAGGCAACGGCTTTATTTGGAGCATGGATTTTGGCAACGGCGGTACTAATTTAGATCCTAGCGGTGTTATTACATATCTAACTCCTAACAGTACAGGCACTAATGCAAGCCTTTATAATAAAACTTTTGGCAAAATAGTTGCAGATAGTCCATCTAATACAGATAAAGTTAGAAATAAGATTGAAACACGCCATGTTAGTGGTACTAATTACACCGATGTGTTTATTACTTGTTTATTAGACTACGGTGAGCCAGAAGGGCAGTCGGCTTTTGATACAACAGACAGTAATGAAAGTCTGTATGTATTTGACGAATTAGGATTACGTAGTTATTCTGCAACAGGTGAAGGAAAATTAATTACTCACGTTATTTTTCACCCTGTACAGAAGTCTCTTAACAGACTGATTCAAATTGACTATACAGTTAGAATACAGAGTTTAACTGGATTTAACGAGGGATAATAGATGTCATATACACTAAACCATACAGACGTACCAAACAACGGATCTATTATAGTCGATGATAGAACAGTTGATGACAGTACTAGTTTAAATTTTCCAGGAAAAAATGTTCCTAGCTACGGTCCTATTATTGGTGAAAACTTTTTACATTTACTTGAAAATTTTGCAGCAACAACTGCACCAATTAATCCGACACAGGGACAACTTTGGTACGACAGCACACCGGGCTCTAATACACTGAAAATATACGACGGCTCAACGTGGTCGGCAGCAGGCGGAGTTAAGCGTGCAGGATCGCAGCCCGAAGCTGCAACTAGCTTGGTTGGCGATTTATGGGTCAACACAGTTAGTCAGCAATTATATTTATTTACAGGATCAACATGGATATTAATAGGTCCAGATTTTAGTGAAGGCCTTTCTACAGGATTTAAAATACAAAATATTTTAGGTAAAGACAACGTCAGCTATACTGTAATGACTATTGAAGTTAAAGCAAGTCCGGTTGTTATAATTTCTACTAATAGTTTTGAACCTAAAGCAGTTATTAACGGATTCTTAACTATAGAGCCGGGCATTAATTTAAGTACTGCAAACATCAGCGCACAGGGCGCAGCAGAATATGTAGGCCCCGCAAAAACAGCAAATAACTTATTAGTAGGAACAACTACTGTTCCGTCTACTAGTTTTGTAAGAAATGATACAGAGAATACACTTGCAGAAAAGATAAAAATTAGAAACGACAATGGTATAGCTATTGGTGAAGCGCAAAGCTATACTTTAACAGTAGACGGTGCTAGTGCTAGTCTTACTAACTCGGCTCCAACATCAAGTATCGATTTACGACTTAATACAGGAACCAATGTTTCGCCAGTAGTTAGAATTAACTATGATAAAACAGTTGGCATAAACAAACTTGATCCTCAAGAAGCGCTGGATGTTAACGGAAATATAAGAACTAATCAGCATTTACTTGTTACAGGAACTACAAATGCTACTGGTCTATCAACTGGCAGTATACAAACAGCAGGCGGCATAAGCATTGCTCAAGATTTATTTGTCCAAGGTACTACTAAAGTCAACGGTACAATTACTGCTAATAACATTGTACCGGTTACTAATAACACTGCGTCTCTAGGATCTGTATTAAAACAATATAGCGCAGTATATGCATCAAACTTTTACGGAAACTTTATAGGTAATATTAGTGGTACACTGACAGGAGTCATGAATGGCCCTGCTACTAAACTAGCAAGCCCAACAGTGTTTAGTTTAGCAGGAGATGTATCTAGTAATAGCATTTCTTTCGATGGCCAAGGATCTGGTACAGCAACATTTACAACAAGCATTGACCCTAATTTTATTAATAACAAAAGTACAGCAACAGTTATCAGACCAGATGACGAAGTACTTTTAAATACTCCTGGTGATGTTAATGAACCGCTAAAGAAAGTTACGCATGCACAGTTTTTAGGAAGTATACCTAAAATGCCTGCAGGCGTTATTCTACCATACGGTGGCAATACTGATCCTGATCCAACACTATTGGGTGGCGGCGTTTGGCTACTGTGTGATGGTCGAGAAGTATTAATAGGCGCATATCCAACGTTGTACGCAGTTATTGGCAATAAATTTAAAGGAGCACCTTCAGCTTCATATTTTGGCTTACCTGATATGAGAGGTAGAATGCCTCTAGGTGCTGATAACATGGGCGGTGTGAGTGCAAATAGAGTTACTGCAAATGAAGCAGATATTGTAGGTAATGCAGGTGGCGGCGAAACACACAGCATCACTCAAGCAGAATTGCCAGATCACGTACACGATATGTATAACGATACAAATCAAAGACAGTACTATGCTACTAGATCAACACCAGAGACTGCAACATCAGGAACAGTGCAAATTCCTACGCCTTCAGGAGTTAGTACACAAAATTCAAGTGCTATTACAGATAGTGGTGGAATTAAAAGCTGGAGTAGTCAAACTCCGATGGATATTATGAGTCCGTTTTTGACTACTAGCTATATTATCTATACGGGTAAGGATGTAACATAATGAGTTATAAAATAAACAAAACAGACGGCACCTTACTATTAAATTTAATAGATGGTATAAAAAATACCAGTGCAACTGATCTGACATTAGTGGGAAAAAATTCTACAGCATTTGGTGAATCGTTTAATGAAAACTTTATTAAATTATTAGAAAATTTTGCTGCAACTAGCGCCCCGGCAAATCCGTTAGAAGGCCAACTTTGGTTTGATACAACAACAGACACTCTAAAAGTATACGACGGTGCAGATTTTAAATCAGCAGGCGGCGCATATGTACAATCATCTCAGCCTGCAATGAGCGAAGGTGATTTTTGGTATAACACAACTACTAAGCAATTATTTTCATGGGACGGCGATAATTTACAACTAGTAGGACCTCTTTATACAGGAACACAAGGAATTACTGGAGAAATTCCAGATACAATCCAAGATATACAAGGATTTCCCCGTAGTGTAATTAAACATTATGTAGGTGGAACGTTGTTAGGCCTGTGGAGTAATCTAGAATTTAAGATTGCTAGTACCAACACAGACGAGGTTATTCAAGGGTTAACATTAGATACAACTAACAATCGTATTGTTAAACGTGGATTTAATGTTCTTGACAGCGGATATTTAATTAGAGGAACAGTAACTAATGCACAGGGCATTGGCGGCGTAGATATCAGCAAACTAGTTAGAACAGATGTAACAAGTACAATTGATGCAAATTTAATAATTCGTGGATCTGAAGGTTTAAAATATTCTACTGTACATAATCAGCGATATGATTCGGCTAATTTTATAATTTCAAACTTAATTACAAACGACGATATTTCTATTAGAGTGTACGGAGCAGCAACAGGTGTAAATGCAGTTGACGCAATAAAGATTGATTCTAGTGAAGCATACGTTGGAGTCTATAATAGTACTCCGGAAGCAATGCTACATGTAGGAACTAGTGTTAGTCCTGGCGATGTTATTATCGAAGGTAACTTAACCGTAAAAGGTAACAATACATTTATTGATGCTGCTACTATTCGAGTTGAAGACAAAAACATCGAACTTGGAATTTTAAGTGACGGAACAACAGGCGACGATATAGCAGTTGACGGCGGTGGTATAACACTAAAATCATCTGATGGCGATAAAACATTAGCTTGGCAAGGGTCAACTACAGCGTGGACCAGTAATCAAGATATTAATGTTAGTACCGGAAAAACATATAAAATTGATGGGACAACTGTATTAAGCGGAAGTGTATTAGGAAGCAGCATTACAAGTGCGCCCGGATTAACTTCACTCGGAATACTAACAAGTTTTGGAACAACATTTTTAACAATAGCAGACACTACTATTACAACATCAAATGGACAACATTTAAATCTAAATGCTGCTGGCGATATTGTTGTTAATAGTAGTTCAATTAAAGGAATCATTGATAGTGTTGATTCTACTAGTGCAACTACTAAAGCATACGTTGATCTTGAAGTTAAAAAATCTGACGTTGCAATAGAACTAGATATTACAGACTTATCAAATTCAGAAATTGTAAGCTACTTAAATGATTTATTTCCTAACAATGCAACTAACAGACTATGTAGAGTACTAGGCATAAGTTATGTCTTTGCAAGTACAACTGATGTTGAAGGTGCAAAAAATGTAACTACAGTAAACGTTGATAGAAATGCTCAATTAGAATTTCAACCAGTTGTTGCAACTGTAACTTTTCCATCACCGGCTACTACAACAATTACAAGAACAATCACAAGAACCGTCAAAACATATGTATGGGACGGCGCGGCCATTACTTGGCTTTTACAACCATAAGATAAATAGTATATACACCAGGGGTAACATTAAATGGCATATCAGATTGATAACTTTAGAGGGCAGTTTTTAACTACAGTTGAAGACGGGACTCTCAATAACGCTACAGATTTAAAACTTGTAGGAAAAAACTATGCAGGATACGGTGAAGTTCAAAATGAAAATTTTATAGCATTGCTAGAAAATTTTGCAAGTTCTCAAGCACCGGGCAAACCTATACAAGGACAGTTATGGTTTGATGCTACATCTGGCGCAGAAAAATTAAAATTTTATGATGGCACTGCTTGGAGAACAGCAGGCGGCGCAGAAGTAGGACCACAACCTGGGCCTACAGGACTAGTACCAGGCGACTTTTGGTGGGATACTACTAATGAACAGTTATATGCTAAAGGTGCAGGCGGATTTGTTTTAGTTGGACCGCAAAGTACTGGCGCAGGCAACGTTACACAGATGCGCAGTTTAACCCTTAACGATAATGCATCTCCTAGTGTTGCGCATAGTGTTATTGCTGCAACCATTAATAATGCTGTAGTGTATATTATTAGTAACGACACATTTACAATAGCACTGTCTGATGCAATTGCTGGGTTTGATACAGTGCGCCAAGGCTTGACACTAGTTAATACTCAAAACGCAGCTGGCGGCAAAACAACAAGTGCCTTTAGGTTTCACGGCACAGCAACTAATGCTGACAAATTAAACGGAATCTCGGCATCAGAATATGTAACAAGTTCGGGGTCATTAAACTTTACCCAAGAAGTAGGATTTGACGATCCAGGATTAGTAGTAGGCGATGATAGCGATTTTAAAATTACAGTTGACGGTAATACTGCTACTATTGCACAATCAGTTGGTGATAGTATTTTATTTAAAGTTAATAACGGCGGCAGCTTAACTAATTCTTTAATAGTTAAGGCACTTTCAATTGAACCAGGCACACCCACTACTACGCTAGGCACATCGTCTAATCGTTGGGACATTGTATACGCTAATACATTTGACGGAAATGCAACTAGTGCTACTGGTTTAAAACTATCAGGAACTGTTTACTACCCAACATCAGTTTCGACTGCAAGTACATTAGTAATGCGTGATGCAAATTCTGATATATTTGCAAGAAAATTCCAAGGCGTTGCTACTAGTGCGCAATATGCAGACTTAGCAGAAGTATACTCAACCGATAAAGAGTATCCAACAGGAACTGTAATGGCAGTTGGCGGCGAATCCGAAACACGAGCTGCAAAAGTAAGTGATCATGCAATTGGTGTTATATCAGCAGAACCTGCTTATTTAATGAACAGTACTGCTGAAGGACAAGCTATTGCACTAAAAGGTCGAGTACCGGTTAGAGTAACAGGACCTGTTTCAAAAGGAATGGCAGTATATGCTTGGCAAGACGGTGTTGCTTCTACTATTGCAAGCACAGGATTAGTTGGCATTGCACTTGAATCAAGTACAGATGTTTCAGAGAAGCTAATTGAATGCGTCTTAAAAGTATAAATATAGTATAGTTTAATTAGAGGTATGATATAATGGCAACAGTAAGCGTCGGCGACTTAATCACAGCAGCCCAATATAATGATTTGCAAATAAGAGTACAGACACTTTTAGGTAACGGGGCTGCAGATTACGGATACGGCCAAACAGTGCAAAGTCAAGCAGTTGCAATCGGAACTGTTATTCTTGCAAGCCATATGAATGACCTGTATGCTGATATTGTAAAATGTTATCAACACCAGCAAAATGCCAATCCTACTACAATTGCTCAGTTGGTTGTAACTAACTTAATTGGCGCAAATGCTTCAACTGATCCTAGCTCTACTATTAAAGGCTATAACGATTACAATGTTATAATTGGTACTTTAGAATCCGGTAGATTAACTGCTTCATCACATATTAATCAATCAACTGTAGAATCTAAAATTTCAAGTGCTCGTAGTGTACTATGGGGCAATAATCCAGACGTTATTACGCACGAAGTTAGTGTTACATATCCAGGAGCATACGCAACAGTTAATACCAACGGTACAGCATATGCTTCTGTGTCAGGTGCTGATCATATGAGACACTGGTTTAACGCAGGTGGCCAAATAAGATTTAGTGCTGCACTTGCAGGTGGCTCCGGAGCAAAATATAACGACTGGAATACAATACTTACTAACATGGGGACAATTGTATTTGGTTATACTGGCACTACTGCAACGGGTACAGGAACTACTTCTGCAATTGGTTACGTTGATCTTACTACATCATATCAACAAATATTTATTAAAGCAGGCAGCGGTGTATACGCTGAAAACGATTATGTTGTTAGTGCTAAAAAAGTAGGCACTACAGCAATTTATTTTAAAATTGACTTCCGTGATGATGACGCAGGAGACCAAACAGGACTTGGTGCAGCAGTTGACGAAAACGTAAGTGGAACACTTACTAGTACCGTAGGGCAGCTTCGTCCAAGCGGTTCTTATGTTTCTATTATTACTCCAACTTACGCAAACACACTCGCATTATAATCAGATAATACTTGACAACACACTCCTATGACTATATAATAGTATATAAGTCATAGGAGTTTTTTTAATGGATGAACGTTTAAGCAAAGCGTTAGATTTCTCAAATTACATGGTTACATTAAATAATCAAAAACGAGTAATTAAAGAACAATACGAACAAGATTTAATATTTTATTATAACGGTGGACAGTTTACTCTTACTCAAGAGTTTATTAGTTTTTGTCACACATTAATATCATTAGATCAGTCAACTGCTATTCTAACAGATGACAACAGTACTCCTATTGAAGTTAATGATTTAGCAAACTTTACAATAGACGTAACTAGTCAATACTTTGAAGCATCTAATAAGTATCACGCAGAATATGTAAAACTAAAAACAACAAGAAGTGTTGAAGGAATTGTAAAAGTATGACGCAAGGCGTAATATTATTTGCAAGAAACAATCCGCAAGTTGATTATGTTAAGCAAGCTCATTTTCTTGCAAAACGAATTCGTAAATATTTAGATCTTCCTACTACTATTGTTACAGATAGTGAAGAATACTTAATAAATGCATATCCTGATTACACTGATGTGTTTGACAACGTAATATCTATTCCTTGGAAATTAGGAACTAGTATGAAACGGTATCACGACGGTGCTATTACACAAAAAAAACTAGATTTTAGAAATGATGCAAGGTGTATGGCATACGATCTTTCGCCTTACACTGAAACACTGCTATTAGATACTGATTATGTTGTTTCGGATTCTATATTTAAAAATTGCTTTACTCAAAACGGAAACTTTTTAATCTATAAAGATGCATATGATTTAGCAAACTTTAGAGATTATTCAGAATTTAAATATATTTCAGATACTAGTGTAGATTTTTATTGGGCTACTTGTGTATTTTTTAGAAAAACAGAAGTAAATAAAATATTTTTTGATCTAGTTGCACATATACAAGATAACTGGCAGCACTATAACAGTATATTTCAAATAAACTCCTCTGTATTTAGAAACGATCATGCATTCAGTATTGCTATTCATATTATGAACGGTTACCAATCAGGACCTTTTGCAAATATTATGCCTGGAAAGTTATTTTATACTACAGATAAAGATTTATTAGTTAAACTTAAGGATGAACAATTTTTATTTTTAACGGAAAAAGAAAAACATTTAGGAGAATATGTTCCTATTAAATTTGCAAACTCCAGTGTGCATGTTATGAACAAATTTAGTTTAAATCGAGTAATTGACGAGGCCCAAAATGACTAAAGGTTACTTAATGCTTGCACAAAACAATTCTGTAGATGACTATGTTCTTCAGGCCTGCGTGTGTGCAATGAGTATTCTTGCACACAATCCAAATTCAAAGATATCACTAGTAACTAATGATGCAGTAGATACGATTTATTTAGAATTATTTGATAATATTATCCCCATTCCGTGGACTGATTCAGCAGCTGATACTGAATGGAAGGTCAAAAATCGCTGGAAGTTATATCATGTAACTCCTTACGATGAAACTATTGTCCTAGATACAGACATGTTAATTTTAGAAAACATAGATCACTGGTGGAATTTTTTGTCGAGGTACGAGTTATACTTTCCAACATCTGTTTACACTTATCGAAAAACAAAGATAGTTGATACATATTATAGAAAAGCATTCGTCTCAAATAATTTGCCTAACATATATGTAGGATTTCATTATTTTAAAAAATGCGACAGAGTTCATGAGTTTTATAAATGGGTAGAAGATATATCTAATAACTGGGAATTATTTTACGGACAATACTGCAAAACAAATTATCCTAAAAGAATGAGCATGGATATAACATGTAGCATTGCTGTTAAAATTATGAACTGTGAAAACGAAATTACTAATAAAGTTGTTAAAAATCCTACCTTTGTTCATATGAAACCGTATATTCAAGATTGGAACGATATTAAAACACGTTGGCAAGACAAGGTAGGCACTTATTTAACTCCTAATTTAAAGTTAATGATAGGCAATCATCTACAGTCGGGTGTGTTTCATTATACCGAGAACGATTTTATTACAGATGAAATTGTAGAAATTTATAAAAATTATATTGGATTAAGTAATGAGTGAAGAAATAATCTGGCAAGCTAATATAATTGAAGTAGAATATATCTATAGGGTATACTTTGATCCTGAAACTACTGTAGTAATGCGAGTATCGAGTAATTATGAAGCTGATACAGATTACCCAAGTTTTGAAGTCAACTATTATGATATTGAAGACATTGTATCTGGCGCCGAACCAATAGCAAATTGTAAGGTGTTTTTTAATATCAAAGCTAAACAATATGAACTTGTAAAAAATACAATTGCACCAGTAATTTATACTGTTTCTCAAGAAATTTATAAATGCAAAAAAATTAAAAATGCTGATATTCAAATTATACAAGATATAAAAAATACATGTTGGAAAATTTTAATGAGTAACGAGTTAAAATATAAATTAGCAGCTCAACGGGTTTCTGTTACAAATATTAAAGATAATCAAATTACCTTTAGTGTGACGGCAAAAAATAATCCTAATATTTTATATCGATTATTATCATTTCCGTTCAGTGATCTACTTGACGATAATTATGTTGTATTAGATTTTAAAGATCAATATGAGTTTGACGGATTGCCAATAAGCGTGTATACTATACAAAAGTTTGATACATATTCTTACGAGATGATACATGAGTAAAAAATTTAAAGTTGTCGATTACGATATTATATATTTGTCGTATGATGAGCCTAATGCAGAAAAAAACTATGCAGATTTGTGTAGTAAAGTACCTTGGGCTAAACGTGTACACGGTGTTAAAGGCAGTGATGCAGCACACAAGGCCTGCGCAGAAATTAGCGAAACTGATCGTTTTATTACAGTTGACGGTGATAACGTTATTGATCAAGACTTTTTAAATCAAGAAATTGATTTTCAAGAATATTCTAATTTAGAACGTAGTGTTATTAGCTGGTGCGGTCAGAATGTAATTAATAATCTTATGTACGGAAACGGCGGCCTAAAATGCTGGCCAAAGGAATATGTACTTAACATGCGTACACATGAAAACGCCGATCCTAACAATGGACATGCTCAAGTAGACTTTTGTTGGGATGCAAACTATATACAGATGACTAGTTGTTATAGCACTGTTCATAATAACGCCACAGCACAACAAGCATGGCGTGCAGGTTTCCGCGAAGGTGTTAAAATGGCACTTGATAGAGGCATTCGACCTAGTAAACAAGATTTTTTAAACGGACATTGGAAAAATCTCCATATGCTGTATGTTTGGAATATGATAGGTGCTGATGTAAAAAACGGCCTTTGGGCAATCTACGGAGCAAGAGAAGGTCTTTACAAAACAATGTGTACAGACTGGGACTATGTGCAAGTACGCGACTTTGAATATTTAAATAACTTATGGAATAACAAATATAGTAAAGTTACCGAAGATATGTTATGTTATGAAATTATGGGATTAGGTGAAACACTAATTTATGAACTTGGTATTCCTATTGCATCTTCTCCTTTAGATGCACAACAAAGTAAGTTTTTTAAAACATTATATCAAAGCCCTCCTGGCAGACGTAAATCACAACTTATAATCGACCAGGAATAACTATATGAAAAAAGATAATATTAATTTTATTAAAGATAAAAATGGTGAACTAACTAGCGATCCCATCAATCTTGAAAATGTACAAACTCTATTAAATTCTACTGGTTGCGGCTTTTGTCTAGCAAAATTTACACAAGTTACTATGCATCTTGGAACAGGGTATGTACACAGTTGCCACCATCCAAAGATGCATAAGATTTCTGTTGAAGAAATTGAAAAAGATTATAGGGCACTATTTAATACTAGGCATTTAAAACAAGTGCGCAAAGAGATGCTTAATAATCAAAAGCCTTCAGAGTGTGATTATTGCTGGCGTATAGAAGATGACAAAAATCTAAGTGATCGCACTTTTAAGAGTAGCAAGCGGTTTGCGTTTGACTACCATGACGAGATTTCACAGTATAAGGGAGATGAAATTATTTCTCCTACTTACTTAGAAGTTAGCTTTTCTAATGTATGTAATATGAACTGTCTATACTGCGGTCCCGAGTTTAGCAGTAAGTGGGTTGAAGACTTAAAACAAAACGGTCCTATAAAGGTCTTAGAAAACACAACAAAAGAACGCTGGGTCCAAGGCTGGCAAGATCTTGATAATTTAAATATTCCTAATAGGGAGTACAATCCGTATATTAATGCGTTTTGGAAATGGTTTCCTGAAGTTTATCCTAAATTAAAAACATATCGCATTACAGGCGGCGAGCCTCTAATGAGTAAAGAAACATTTCGAAGTATGGATTGGCTTGCTGCAAACCCAAATCCAGGACTAGACTTTAGTATTAATACAAATCTAAGTGTACCAGATAAACTATGGAATACATTTATAGAAAAATTAGTAAAAATTAAAGACACAACGGGCGTAACCGTGTTTACAAGTATCGAAGCCTGGGGCAAACGTGCAGAATACTTGCGCCGCGGACTAGACGTTGATGTATTTAAAAAACGTTACGAACAATTAGCACAACTTGGCAATGTAAAAGTTGTTACTATGGCAGCATATAATGTACTAAGTATTTCTAGCTTTCAACAATTTCTAGAATGGCAACTAGAAATGAAACAGACATACAACTATAACAGTGCAGTATTATGGTGGGAAGATAACACATCTTATAAATTTAGAGAAGGCCCTAGCAATAGAGAATTAAAGAGCATATCACACTCGCATATTATTCCAATAGGACTTGATATAGCCTATGTGAGGCATCCACCGTTTCTTGACGCACAAATCTGTACAGACAAAATGACACAAGAGTATATGATTCCTACAATGAACTTTATGGCAAATAATACTGTAGATAACAAATGGTCTATGCACACTTCGTTTGAATTGAGTGAAATGTATAAATTAAAAAATATTACAGAACATAAAATGTCTGTAACACATTCTGTACATCCTGGAACAGAACACTATTTTAAAAAGATAACGCATCCTAGAGCAGAGTTTTTTGACTTTATTAATACAAAGGACCGTCGCGACGGCACTAACTTCTTAGAAGTATTTCCAGAAATGGAAGAATTTTACGAAGAATGTAAAACTGCTAACGACTTAGTACGAGCTAAATCGATATGATAGAATTAGCATATGACTGGATAGGTCCTGAAGGACCGTGGCCGAACGGACAAAATCTAGACTTATTAGCTTCGCCCAATAATTATAAACATGCACAATATGCTATTAACAATAACATCTATAATCTTGAAAGCAGACGTCATCCTTTTACTTACTCTAAAATACAATCAATTTTAGGTAACCGCAATACAATACAAAAACATATATTGCAGTGCAAAGGAAAGTTTGTATACGAACTAACACCCTTGCTCAAGCCATACCAATGGACGGATACAACATTTGATAACGTAAGTAGTGTAGCAATACAAGCACAGCAAACTGGAAAATGTTTATTTGTTATTAATGACATGAATGAAGGGTATTCAAATAAAGAATATAATTTCTTTGAAAATATCCATCTTCAAATTGAAAAATATTTGTTAAATCCTATTAATGTTATGTATATTACAATGAATTCTGTTGCTAAAACTGAATATGCAAAATGGGCAGCTCGCAATAATATTTATAAACAAATTAATATACAAGAAGTTTATCTATACGAATATGCAGATAATAAAAATTTAGACATTGCTAATCCTTCAACCCATTTTATATGTTTAAATAGGCAACCAAATCCTTTAAGGCAATGTTTAATTTATGAACTATGGCGCCGCGATTTACTAAAATACGGTCATGTTAGTATGCCATCTCCGAGTGATAAATTAGACTTTAATTTTGATAAAGATAATCTTAAACTTTTTGATATAGATGATAGTCAATGGGATGAATTTTTAAATACATTACCTTATATTGCAGATGGTAGGAGTTTTTTAGACCAAACATGTAACACTAACTCAATAACAGACTTTTATTTTGATAGCGTATATAGTGTTATTACAGAAAATACGTTAGGTGATATTGATTGTGTTAAATTATCTGAAAAGACTTTTAGAAGTTTAGGAAATTATTGCTTACCGTTGTATATGTATAGTCCGGGCATAGGACAGTCGCTAACTAAATTAGGGTATGAAGTTGATGCAGATATCATTATAAATGACGCTAAGAGATTTTGGGCATTGATTAATAAGTTAGAACGCATATGCCAAATAAATATTAAACAGTTACATAAGAAAACTAAAAAAATTAGAATAAAAAATAACAAGAATTTGTTAGCTCGAGAAAAATTAACGATACTGCAAACACGGAGAGATATCCAAACATGGCTAGCTACTTAATAACAGGCAGTAGTGGATTTTTAGGACAAGAAACTGCAAAACGATTAATACAGCAAGGGCATAATGTTGTTGGAGTTGATCTTATTCCAGGAAATTATACTTCGCATGTTCAATCTATTGAGACATTTGATATATCGATTTCGTACGATGCAATATTTCATTTTGCTGCATATGTAAAAGGACGAGAAGTTATCGAAAATAGTTTTTTGTCAATTGCAAAAAATATAGAAATTGATAGAATAGTATTAGAGAAGATTCTAAAATATCCTCCTAAACGGTTTGTGTATCCAAGTAGTAGCGCAGTATATCCGACTACGTTTCAACAAACTAATCATAAACCATTATCTGAAATTGATATTGATTTTTCTAAAAATAACATCGGAGTAAGTGATCATCTATACGGCTGGTCCAAATTAACTACTGAACGTATGTTATGGGAAATAAAGGATAAAATTAATACTAGTATTTCGATAATACGTCCATTTAGTGGATACGGCCCAACACAGAGTTTAGACTACCCTATTCCTAATCTTATTAACATTGTAAAAAATAATCCAAGTAATATAGAAGTTTGGGGAACAGGCGAACAAACTAGAGACTTTGTTTATATTGATGATATTATTGATACACTTGAATGGTGTTTAACTGATACTGCTAAATTTAGAGTTGTTAACATAGGAACAGGTGTAGCAACTAGTTTTAATGAAGTAATACAATTAGTACATTTATTAATATACAATAAATCAGCACAAACAATTAATAATATTTTAGAGAAACCAGTAGGGGTATTAAATCGTTATTGTGATCCTGTGCTCCAACAACAACTTGGGATTCATCCTAAAATTTCTTTAGAGCAAGGCTTAAAATTAATGTTATGAAAAATATATATTTCTTTCAAGTTAACTTTCCCATAGGATTTGGCAAATTTCAAACACATTGGCTTCCTTATGCAGTTGCCCGCTTGTGGAGTTATGCTAGAACAGACTTGTATATCAACAGTACCTATATTGCAAAAGATTTTGTATTTGAACGATTACCTATAGATAACTTTGTAGAAAGTATTGATAGTATTGAAATTGCTGCGTTTAGTTCGTATATCTGGAATGAAAATTATAATTTAAAATTAGCTAAAAAAATTAAAGAAAAATTTCCTAATTGTTTAATTGTATTTGGCGGCCCGCAGGTACCTGATAATACTGCACAATTTCATAAAGACAATCCGTTTATTGACCACACGTTTCACGGTGAATCAGAGTACTTGTTTAAGGAGTTTCTTTTAGATAACAATAAACCAAAGCGTATAATAGGGCCACGGGTAGATAATTTAGATACACTTTGTAGTCCATTCACTGACGGAATACTTGATAGTATTGTTAACAAGCATAAAACTAAAAACTTTAGCATAACACTTGAAACCAACAGAGGATGTCCATATGCTTGTACTTTTTGTGATTGGGGTAGTTTAACATTCAACAAAGTTAAAAAGTTTAATACTAATTTAGTTAAACAAGAAATAGAATGGATTAGTAAGAATGGTATTAAGTTTGTTGATGTAGCTGATGCAAACTTTGGTATATTTAAAGATAGAGATTTTGAGTTGTTAACTTACATGGTTGAACAAAAACAAAAATACGGATATCCTGAAACCTACAGTTTTAATTGGCAAAAAAATAGCACCGAGCATACGTTAAAAATGGTTGAATATCTTACTAATAATAACAGTGCAAGAGGGTTTACACTAAGCGTTCAAAGTATGTCAGACGAAGTACTAACAAACATAAAAAGAAAAAACATGGAAGTTAGTAATTTTCAAAATATAATGCAACAATGTAACATAAAAAACATACAAACATATACTGAGCTAATTTTAGGTTTGCCAGGAGAAACATATGAATCTTGGATAACTGGTATAGACAAACTGTTAACAGCAGGGCAACATAATAATATTGAAGTATGGCTGTGTCAACTGCTAGTTAATGCTGAACTCAGTAATAAAAAAAGTTTAGAAAAATATAATATACAAACTTCTAATATAAAAAATTATATCAGTGGTGATACAAGCGAAGAAGGTCAAGAAGGTATACAAGTTATTAAAAGTACTAATACGTTGTCGTATACTGAATTATTAGATTGTTATATGTATAGCTGGATGATTACTAATTTTCATAGCTTTGGTTGGACACAAATTATTAGTAGATGGTTGTATGTTACTAACGGTATACCCTACAAAGAGTTTTATAATAATTTGTTAGAAAAATTAAAACATCATCCATTCTATAAAGAAGTTAGACATGATGTTGATTACGCATATCAAACTGGTCTTATACAACAAAAGGGCATGCATTATTATATTGCAGAATCGCAAAAAAAATTGCATATGAATAGAGAAGATACATTTGCATTTATTAAGGATATGAATTATGATATACCGGACGACATTTATAATTTTACCAATTTGTATGTGACCAACTTTAACAATCCAGTAAATACATCAGTAGAGTTTGATATCTCTGTTTGGAATATTATCAACAACATTGGTAGTGATTGCACTACATATACTTTCAAATGGACTGAAGATGTTACCGACGAACAGGAATATTATGATAGTTTTTATTTTAGACGGAGAAAGGGGTGGGGTAAATGCATAGTAACATTATTGTAGTTGCGCAGCCCCGTAGTGGAGGAGTAGTTACTACGCAAGTACTGAATAAAATTTATCCGTTGCACAAAAATCTATATGAACACTTTAATTCTCATAGATACGGATATAATATAAATGATCAACTAACCTCTGCACGCGACCAACAACCGTTTATTGTTAAAGTGAGTTATTTTGATTTAAAAGATGTATTTGACCAATTAACTACCTTTGATGCTATATGGTATCATGTACATCGATTGAATCCTGTTGAGATGGTGTGCAGTAGTTATTTGTCATCGGTTACAGGCATATTTCATTTAGATCAAGATAACCTACATATACCGTTAACAGATGTTGTTGTAGATAAAGATTTTGTGCAATGGTTTTTTTCTAAAGAAAATCCTGGAGGCTGGCACTATAACTCTGCCAAAAATATTCCTTTTTTAAACAGTATAGATTACAAACAAGTAACGTATGACGATCAAACAACTTCATCAGATATCTACAAGCAACTAACTTGTGTTAACAAACAAATAACACTTGGTATACAAAAACTATATCCGAACAAAGATACTACTATAAAAAATTTAAAACAAGTAGCAGAATGGGTAATAGAATATGTTTAAAAATAAAAGTACTCTAGTAGTTTTTGGAGACAGTAATGTTTGGGGAGCAGAAATGGCAAACTGTCCTGAATTACAAAGAGATTTCAAAACTATAGTCTACGATCCTAGTAATATTGAAATTTGGCCCCACCATATTAGATATAGTTTTTCAGGATTACTTGCTGAAAGACACGATATGAAACTTTTAAATTTAAGTATACCAGGATCTAGCAACGATACAATCTTTAGAAGAATAAATAATTTTTTACAAGGACAATATCCTGTAGACCTCGACGAGTGTTTTGTTATGATTTTTTGGACATCTGTTGAAAGAAGAGAATTCCGTCAGCCAGTTACATATGAAGACAAATACTTTAATTATTCTCCTACCTGGGCCCATCTTTATCGCGAAAGCTCTAAAATAAAGTTTCACAAAATTTATTCTAGATTTATTTTTTCTGAGGAACACGATCTAATAAAAACTTTTAATTATATATATTCTATAAACGGTTTGTTGTGCTATAAAGGAATTGAATTTGTCCAAGGTTATTCATTATTTAAAAACGAATTATACGAGTTAGTAAAAGAACATAAGTTACCAAATTTTATATCTAACTATTTTGAAGATTCTATTCATAGTATCGCAGCAGTAGCTGCCGATCACCGGCCCTGTCCTAATCTTTATCAGTTTACAGGTAGTCATCCTACAGAACTAGGTCATGTAGCTATTGCAGATAGATATGAACAACTGCTTAAACAAAGACAGGCAACATAAATTATGAACGATGATTATAAAAAATATAAAGAAGATGTACTAGACAGCAAAAGCGAAAGTTTTTGTGGCGCAAAATGGTACAATGCAACAACTTGGTTAGGTAGCGGCACTACTACTAGTTGTCATCATCCTCCTGCACACAAAATTCCTTTAGAAGAAGTAGAAGCAGATTATACTGCTATTCATAATACTGCCCATAAAAAAGAAATGCGCCGCCAAATGAAATGCGGCGACCGGCCGGGCGAGTGTGAGTACTGCTGGAAAGTAGAAGACATGGGCAAGGATGCAGTAAGTGATCGTGTTTTTAAAAGTATTATATATAGTGACAAAGATTTACAGAAAGCATATGACTTAGATCATAATGCAAATGTTGATTTAAAAACATTTGAAATAGCCTTTGATAGAACCTGTAATCTAGCGTGTAGTTATTGCAATGCTAGTTTTAGTACTACTTGGGCTAAAGATATTAATACTAATGGCCCGTACGAAAACTTAGTTAGTGACGGAGCAGGAGCGTTTAAGCAAAACGGCGACTGGACGCAGCCTTACAAAAATGATGAAGATAATCCGTATATACAAGCATTTTGGAAATGGTGGGACAATGGATTATCAGATAGTTTAGAAGAGTTACGTATTACAGGCGGTGAACCTCTTATGTCGGGTAATACTTGGAAACTATTTGATTGGTTTGAAAAACAAAACTCTAATATGCGATTTGCTATTAATAGTAATCTTATTGCAAAAAATAGTATCATTGACAAGCTAGTATCGAAAGCAAAAAATATTAATAATTTTAGTATATATACTAGTTGCGAAGCAACAGGTAAGCAAGCAGAATATATTCGCGACGGTCTTGATTACGATCAATGGAAGTCTAATTTAGTTCGTATGTTATCAGAAACAAATGCACAGATGAACATAATGATGACTATTAATAGTTTATGCTTGTTTAGTATTACAGATTTCTTAGATGAGATATACGAACTTAAAGGCAAATATAGAGATAATCAATTAGCAGTAAGTTTAAATTTATTACGTTTTCCAAGTTTTCAAAGTCCATTAGCATTACCATTACATCTTAAAGATTACTGTTATAATAATCTAAATGATTGGTATCAAAAAAATAAAGACGGCGAACTTTGGCATGCTCATGAACTTGCAAGTATTGAACGGTTAATTGATTACTTAGTTACTGTTGATTCTCCACATAGGCGCACTAGTAATCCTATAACATTATGGCGCGACTTCAAAACATTTTATCAACAATATGATATTAGAAGAAACAAAGACATAAAAGTATTTCCAAAAATACTTACGGATTGGGTTGATTCTATTCCTAATACGGTTAAGGAAATCAATGACCTTGCAATACAAGAAGGGTGGGTATTGAATCCAGATAATAAAAATATAAGCGACCCTTTAGCAATTTATACTCAGGATTAAAAAAATGTATAGCAGTATTCAAACATCAAAATGCACACTTGATACTATTTGCATGCAAAATGTTCAAGTACATAGATGTGCATCAAGGACAAAAAATATAGGCAAGGAGTTCGTTACTGATCACGTTGGCCGTCCTGAAAAGTTTTTTAATAAAGATCCTTGGCTGTATAAAATTAACAAATACGGGTTTCGAGGAGCCAACTGGAATTTTAAGCCTAGTATTGCAGTATTTGGGTGTAGTAATATATTTGGTATAGGGGTCAAAAAAAGTGTTGCTGATGTAATGGCAGAAACACTAAATCAACCAGTTCATAATTTAGGAATACCAGGCGGTAGTTCGACGAATATCATAAAAACATTTGCAAGTTTTGCAAATTTGCATCCTATGACAGATGCAATTATATCGCTTCCTGCTATACAACGAGTATTTCAACCAGAAATAAATTATGATGCTAACGCCTGGATCTGGCAAAATAAAATACACTGGGATGGCGAAACTGATTATAAACTTATGAAAGCAATTGACCGCGTATGGAAAAATGATGTAACAATATCTCATATTGTTGATTTGATTGACTGGGCTGAATTAATAGCAAAATCAAAAGGGATTAATCTTCATTGGACTAGCTGGAGCCCGCATAATCCATCATCAACTAATAAAAATATCGATTTTTACATAGGAGACTTATCTAGTAATTTTTTTATGTGGCCCGATACAAAAAATGAAAACAATGGTGCTCGTGATGCAATGCACCCAGGACCTGCGGTAGTAAAAGATCTAGCATCAATTTTTATTAATGCCATAGAGAATGTTTAATGTACGATATTGCATTCATAAGTTATCAAGAACCTAGTGCCGACGCTAACTACGCTGCACTAAAGGCACGATTTCCTATGGCCAAACGTGTACACGGAGTTAAAGGAATACATCAAGCACACATTGCTGCTGCTAAAAAATGTTTTACTAAGATGTTTTGGATTGTCGATGCTGATGCACAATTAGTAGACACGTTTAACTTTGATTATAAAGTAGACGAATGGAATTTAGAAACTGTACATGTATGGAGCAGTATAAATCCAATCAATAACTTAGTATACGGATATGGCGGCATAAAATTGTTTCCACGTAAACTAACAATTGATATGGATTTAACAAATACCGATATGACTACAAGCATATCAAATAAGTTTAAAGCAATGGAACAAATATCAAATATTACTGCATTTAATACAGATGAATTTAGTACATGGCGTAGTGCATTTAGAGAATGTGCAAAACTTGCAAGTAATATAATTGACAGGCAGAATGTAGAAGAGACTAACACAAGATTAGCAGCATGGTGTAATGCCACTGGCAGAGATCAACAGTTTGGAGATTACGCTATTCAAGGTGCAAGAGCAGGTCGAAAATACGGTATTGATAATCAAGGTAACATTGAAGCACTAAAAAAAATTAATGACTTTGAATGGTTGAAAGAAAAATTTAATGAGTAGATTACTAGCATTTGGGTGTAGCTATACATACGGTGAAGGATTATGGGATTGTTTAAATATCGCTAGCAATCCAGGCTTTAAAGCAAAACACCCTAGTAAGTTTGCTTGGCCTACTTTATTAGGTAAAAATCTAGATAGAAAAAATATAAATCTTAGTCAACCTGGCTGCTCAAATCGTTATATAGCTAACGAAATACTAAACACACACATTCAAAAAGATGATATAGTAGTGGTGTTATGGACTCATCCTGATAGATCTATTATATTTGGCAAGGAAAATTATACAAATCAACACATACACGCTACAAGAAATAATAAAATGAATAGAGCATACTTTAAATATATATATGATCCTTATAATTGTTTTTTAGAATCACAACACTCTATACATTATACAAATTTGTATCTCAGTAGCAAAGGAGTCACTATTTATAATTTTCAGGCTGAACATAGATTGTCTATACCTGCTTATGCTACTCCGGACTGGAATATAGTTAAAGTTATTAGTCAACACTTATACTATATAGATATGGCAGCCGATGGTGATCATCCGGGCATTGAATCACAAAAGCTAATAGCACAAGATATGGAACGATGTATTAGAGAGAATTAAATTTGCCTACTAGCATGTAACGTGTACCACGAGTATCTTCTACTTCTTCTTCAAATAGAACTTCTGCTCTTTCAGGTAGTTGGTCTTTAAACTCTTGTAAGCTGTTAACACAATTCACATGCCCTTCAATACCGAACATATTATTTGACTGAAATGCAAAATAACAATT
>Ga0307488_10000538_pt1 | contig 31370 bp, 29 predicted proteins | sample SB02metaG_FD_202248 | JGI IMG/M metagenome (GOLD analysis project Ga0307488, IMG submission 202248) | Sea-ice brine microbial communities from Beaufort Sea near Barrow, Alaska, United States - SB 0.2 | ecosystem: Environmental > Aquatic > Marine > Coastal | place: USA: Alaska | collected...
GAACATCTGCAAGATGGCCCGAAGGGCAAAGTATAAGGATGTACTTTGTAAAATGCTGCTCGCTACTAAAGTTCTTAACCGCACACCTTAACCCTTACCTTGTTAATTTTCCCAATTGATCGAATTATACTGGGTGTCTGCATAAATAATTGGTGGTTATAGACAAAAGGTAAGTCGTACAGAATGGATTCTGTGAGAAAAGTATCAGGCGGACGCCGCGCGGGAAGATGATGCGTAACACTACTTGTATCTATTCGGCTCAAATGTGCCAACACCAGTCATTCAGCTTTTCTAAAAACAACCTAAGTTTGTTCCCTTAGCAGTCATTCAGCTATGCTTAAACCATGCTAGATGCCAAACATGTTTTCACCGAAGCCACACTCGATACTGCCTACTCATGGCTATGTAAGCAGCGGCGTAACTTTCCCGCCAATGCCGATATTTGGCATCTGCGTTTTCACTGGCACACTATCCGTGGTGAGCTGCTGCAAACACTCAACAAGCAAGATTACACCTTCATGCCACTGAGCGTGGTCACCAAAGCTGATGGTGAAAGACTTCATTTGTGGTCATCACAAGATGCATTGGTATTAAAAATGTTAGCCATGGCCTTACCGGAGGCATTAGCATTATCCTCACTTTGTACTCATATCAAGGGGCATGGCGGGTTAAAATCCACCGTGAATGACCTACACGCAGCTATGCCGGATTATCGCTACGTCATGAAAACCGATGTAAAGGGCTACTATGAGTCGATTGACCATACGATATTGCTCAAGCAATTGGATAAAGACATCACCGACCCGTTTATCTGGCGCTTGTTAGTGCAGTTTGTGAAACGCACCGTTGAAAGAGGCGGGACGTTTAAGTCCATACACTGCGGTATATCAAGAGGCTGTCCCTTATCACCGGTTATTGCGGCGTACTATTTAAAGGGACTGGATAAACAGATGGCAGGTGACCCGCGCTATTTTTATCGCAGGTACATGGATGACGTCATTGTATTAGCCAAAACTCGCTGGCACCTTCGTAAAGCGGTGAAAACAGTCAATCAACACTTTAACCAATTAAAAGTGGAACAAGCGCCGGATAAGACCTTTATTGGGCGTATTGACAAAGGATTTGATTTTTTGGGTTATCGATTTGGCCTGCCAGAATTAGGCTTAGCAGAAAAAACGATATCTAACGCGGTTAATAAAGTACGTCAGCTTTATGAGCAAAAGCAAACGGCCCCCAAAAGAGCCGCTATGCTAGATGACTATATTACCCGCTGGTTACGGTGGGTAGTTGCAGGGCTGGATGACAAGCCGATTAAGATTGTTTTCTATATCGAGCAAATGACAAGCCCGCTAAACCCAACGACAACAAAATAAGCGAACTTGGTGCGGGGACGGGGACGTTCCTTTTTTCAAAAACAAGTTGCGTCTCCGGATTATTATAAATCGTACCGACCGCACTCGATTGATTCGTGAGGCCAACCTCGTACTTAACAATTCCGATTCCACCAAATAGAAACTTTAATGATGACCCTGTAACGTCAGGTGCGGTATTAAGTAAACCCAATGAAAAGAAATTTGCATAAACAATGCTACCATTTAAAACTTCAAACCAATTATATTCGGGCGAACCGACATACTCACCAATCCCGTACCCTTCCGTGTTACTAAGGACTCGCACGCTTGATGCTGCTCCTGACCCATTATTGCTCAGTCCTAATATTTCTCCGGTGACTAATGCATTACTTTGATTAACATCGGTAAATGAAAAGTCGAATATAAGCGATGCGTTTGCCGATGATACCCATGCAGTCATTAGTAACGTGCAGGCCAATTTTATTACTTTCATTATTTCCTATACTTTTAATTATTAAATTAATTTTATATTGCCCAAAATCGGGCACTTACTCCTGAGGTAAGGACCTTCAAATTGAAAATTTCAGCACAGAAATTGTGGAAGAGTTAACAATAAGGAAGAGGCTACTGCCTATTGCTTATTGTTAAGCATAAATAGATCCAAAGTTATTTTTTATAGATAAAACAATGAGTTATTGTAAATTAATTATTGTAAACTAATTATTGTAAACTAATCTGACGGTCCATATTCGCATTGAGCAACGCTAGAATCTTTAGCGGACTGATCCGTTGATCGCTCGAAGGAGCCGGATAGTCCATAAACACTGACTGTCAGGTGATACCGAGTAACTCAATTAGTGATAAATTATCAATATTAACGAAACATTCCTGAGTCAAAATTGTGTAAAGAAACATGACAGTCCGCTTTCGTTAAAATCAGTGAAAATGTGCAAAAGACACTGACTGGCCGTTCCTCGCTCATTGCCGTCAGTCAAGTTTGATTAATCGTATGATGATTCTTCGCTCAATATAGTCTGATAGTTCGAATTCTCTTACGACCGCTTTAGGTCGTTAGCTCCCCTTTTGGGCTGCGAATTAGACTGACAATTTATCGCGAAAATCAGTTTAACTGAAGTGACTCCGAATGGTGGGTATTGGCACAAAGTGTGCGTTCGATATTTTATACCAAGTTAAAGCATGCGCTGCGCTTACTGCCTTCCCGCGCGGCGTCCCCATGGCAGGTTTCTCACAGAATCCCTTCTGTGCGACCTGCTTTTTTGCTACAGCCAAAAAAAGTAGGCAAAAAAGGCCGCTCACCAAACTATGTTCTTCATCCAATTATTTCTGATATTTAGCATTCATTTAAAACCAATTTCATACACTTTAAGTTAGTCAATTACACGTCCATGATGATCCGTACCCAATCTCGACTTCTCGACTTCTCGACAATTGCTCCTGCATTGTTCTACCTCCCGCCGTCCATAGCGGTCGCTTGTCGAGATGTTCAACTGGGCGAAGCAGTGCTTCTAAAAAATCCAGTTTCACCCTACTAAATCTCATAAATAATTGGCGAACATCGATGCGAGGGTAAATCAAAAGAAAAAAGCATCGGCTTCGCCGAAAACTACTTTTGTGGCTCTGCCACTGCTCTTCCGCCTTTAACGTTTCAGCAAAAAATGGCTTGTTCTTGGGGCAAATGGCAACTACTCATCTGATGTATGCACTTTAACTTAGTCAATAACACTTCCATGATGATCGGCACCCAAGCTAGACTTCTCGACAATTGCTCCTGCATTGTTCTACCTCCCGCCGTCCATAACGGTCGATTGTCGAGCTGTTCAACTGGGCGAAGCAGTGCTTCTAAATATTCCAGTTTCACCCCAAGAATAAGCCATTTTTGCGGTTGAAAACTTTAACAGTGAGCGGCATTTTTACAAAGTAAATCCATTTACTTTGCCCCGCGGGCCATCTTGCAGATGTTCAAGATGGTTCCCTACCATTTTGTCAGGTTTATCTTTTTTGCTGTTCCATATTTACTGGATAAATATGGAACAGCTTTAGCTGGCTTTTAAGGTTAAGTGCATGGACGTACTTAATAAAAAAGAGTCACGGGCTTGAAGGGATTCAAGTCAAAATCAATCTTGGATGGTGGTGCGAAGCGTGCGTTCGCTCATACCAAATAAGTCGTCCTGATAGAACCTGTGAAGTTAAACATGGCCGTCTATGACATCAGGTTCACCCAAAGGCCGCAAAGGTAGCACAACCAACTATCAATCCAATTTTTTCGCGCCACCGCTTTGACAGTAAGTGCCACAAAGAACTCATCTAGTTCTTAAAGTGTTTTATAATCTATTGACTAAAAACCTCAGGGTACAGCTCTCTAGCGGGTAGGTTTTTAAATTCATCCATCAGTTGAGCAAACAGCTTGTCATCTATCATTTTATCAAGAGAGGCCATTACCTGTTCTAAATTATGGTCTTGTGCACGACAACAATCCTGATAGAGGCTGATCAGTTGGGGCAAACTGATTTTGTGTTGCTGCTGTAATTTGTTATCAGCCAACACAAAAAAATACGCACTCCCCCAATAGGCAGCTGGGTACTGTTTGTTGTCCATCAGCCTTGTGGCAATAGAGGCTGCAGTTAAGTCACTGTTAAACCAACGTAAGTGTGGAGCGATTTTCATGTGATAATTTTCAGATAAATCGCCCTTTAATACGCCTGCTTGCAGCATAATCTGGTACTGCATAAAGCTGGCAAAACCTTCTGATAACCAACGGTATTCTGGTCCTAGATAGGGGAGGGCCATATGTGCAAGTTCATGGTAAATAGTCCAGTCGTTAACAAATTTTGTCAGGCCGAAACGAGTATCCACATGAAAATGTACGCTGCCGTTTGCGTCTCTTTTAGTATAAGCCCAAGGTACTGGTTGATTGGATTTTTTGGGATAGAGGTACAGCGAGAGTGGCGTTGGGTAAACGCCTAATGTTGCTCGAGTCGCATTTACACCCTGTGTAAGCCAGTTTTGAAGTATCTTGCCTTGTGCTTGGTTGAAAGCTGATAACCCATGGACTTTAAATTGATCTTCTGTCACTGCAAAAATTCGACATGAGTGAACTACAAACAATATACTGATGCTTAGTTTGAGCCATTTCAATGCGAATGATTGCGACATTATTAGTTTACGCACGTAAAGTATTCTGAAAAAAATCAATCGCCATTTTATACATCTGCAAAGCTAACGCTGCGTCATATCTGTCACCTTCATCACGCATAAATGCATGCTGAGCTGTGACTTCATGCCAGCTAAAATCACAGTCATTTTGACTCAGCGTTTGATGAATAAGCACGCGCCCTTCTGCTGAAACATGAGGGTCTTGTTTACCAAAGACCAATACCATAGGGCAGCGAATATCGATACTTCTGGTTAAAGTGTCATTGCCTATTGTGCATGGCAATGTATTTGAATGGATATCGGTGGGGTACAAACAAAAAGCCCCTGTTACTTGTTGATTTAATGCCGCCCTAAAAGCCAAGTGTCCACCAATACACACACCCATAACGCCCACTTTGTCTGTGCAGTAAGTCTGCTGTTGGATAAACTCAATCATAGCTTGGTTATCAGAATCATGATGCTCTAGGGGTTTTGTGAATTTATCTGTGTTGCCTTTGTCTTTCCCTGCATTGTCATAAGCCAAAACAGTTCCCAGTGGGTTCAGTTCGTGGAAAATTTCAGGTACTAACACCACAAAACCATGACTTGCCAATATTTGCGCACTGCGAGTGATAGGACTGGTTTGTTGAAATATCTCTGAGTAAAAGATAATTGTCGGATATTTCCCTTCCTTTGAAGGGCGAAATACCGAGGTACGCATTAGGCCCGTTTCAGTTTGAATATCATTGACGTGATGCTGAATAATCATGCTTTCCCTTAATAAATCTGGAAAATTCAGGTCAGTTATTGTGTAGACCTGATTGAGTTAAATTTTATTGCTTGTATTTTCTTAGTCTGCCTACATCTACTCTACTATGAAAACCGTATATTTCAGCAATCTATGAATCCTAGGCTAGGAAAATTTTTGATATTATTTTTTGTTGCCTGCTTTTTGGCTCTACAGTTTCACCCTATCGGTGATACTCAATTAGAGCAAAGTGCTAAACGAATCTTTCATATTGAAGATGTCAGTACAAGTGTATTAGATAAGAGTATTGATAATAAATTTATCTACTTTCATGTTTTCCAATCGAAACAAGCCTATTTATCTCAACAAAAAACTAAATTTAAACAGCAGAGTTAATTCCTTTGGTCGATAGAGCGACGTGCTGACCATGCAATACGACATTACGTGCAGGGATGTTTAGCTGCTACTTGTCTGGATTACCAAGACAAGTTATTCACAACTTTCAGGTATCTACAGAAACTTGGACTCTCTTTTGAGTTCAACCCTATTCTAATCTCAAATTTTAAGAAGATTCACAGTGATGAATCTGACTCCCAAATCTCTCTTAGTTAAAAATTACTAATCGGCAAAATCCTTTTGCCTAATATTAAAATCTTTTGGTTCGCTGAGTTTCAGTTAACCAATTTATTGAGAGAGATGATGGATACTTTAATCACTTTATGGCTTCTGCTGAAGCCTTGGTTGTGCTTCGTTGCCTTTATTTACCTATGTATAAAAATGACGGGATGGGCTAAAAACCGCAAAGCGGGGGCCATTGCTTTTGGCTTGTTTTTTCAAATGATCCTGCCAGACCCTAGTGCAGAGTCCACCATTGAAGCAGTGGCAGAGCGAAAACAAGGAGTTAAAAAACAACAATATGGAGATAAAGAACCTAATGACGAGGATGAAACTTAACGTTACCTAGTTCTTTTGCTTCTAAATTAGGTTTTGTTGGTGGCTTATTACTGCTTAAAAAACTGCTAAATTAGTCATTAAGTTAATATATATTTTAAATGAGGAATAGCATGTTTGATGTAAATGAATATTTTGATGGAAAAGTGAAATCTATTGCTTTTGATACCGACACGTTACCCGCAACTATGGGTGTCATGTCTATTGGTGAGTATGAGTTCGCCACGAGTCAGTTTGAAACTATGACGGTAGTCAGTGGTTCTATGATTGTGAAATTACCTGGCAGCGAACAGTGGCAGACCTTTGGACCGAAGGAACATTTTACGATAGAAGCAGATCAACGTTTTAACGTGCAAGTGAAAAGCAACACCGCTTATTTATGTACCTACGGCTAATCGTTTAGGTAGACCATGAACAAAACCGTCAAAAAATTAGATAATAATGTAATAAAGGCACTGACGATTGTTTGCGAGAATGCGAAACAAGACATAGTTGGTTTTGAGTGGTTAACCCACTCAGCCAATTATGCCAACTTTCCAAGTAGTTTAGTGATCACTTGTGTATTAGATCAGTCTGACTCACTAAATTCAATGCTAGTTAGCGAGCAAGATAAGGTGCTACGTAAGCAAATTCAACAGCAATTATTCAAAGCTGGGATTTTGCTTAAAGATGCGCGACGTCATGTGTTTTTTGATACGGAACAGGCCTGTCTGTTGGAACATAATGGGGATTGGAAACGCAGGCTAGCTGTGAACTAGAGCCAGTCACTCATTTTGGTAACATTAGCTAAACCATTTTTGGGATTGATGTAGCACACAGCTTACACCTGATTATTTATCATCCCATAGGCACAAATACTTTTACCGCCCTAGTAATGGAATATTGAGTATGCAAGCCATTTTCTATTTAACCCAGATCTTATGATTTTCATGATTTAGCTTGCCCCTGAATCACTATCAACAGCCTAAGTGCGCATATTGAGCAAAAAACGCTCTAAATTTAAGACTAAAGTATAGTGCCTTTAAGTTTATGAATTTATTAAAATTTATACTCATAGTGTGTTTTAGTATCAATAAGTGAAAATAATAATAATGAAAATATTTGCTGTTTTAGTTGTGGTTGGTTTTAGTTTTATTCATCAAGCTCAGGCCTCATTACTGAATTGGGATGCATTTTCCGCTGGTGATGCCAAAGCCGTAAAAGATCTATCTTCAGGGCTTGTTTGGCTTTCATTGGACACTACCGCGGGCATTGATTACAAGGATGCAGGCACTTATTTTGATGGTTGGGAATATGCTGCTTATCAGGATGTATATGATCTTTTGGATACCTTTTTTCCTAACATTACTTTTTCAGGTGATTTAGGAATAAAATACAATTTTGAACAGAATTGCTCGAACTCTACAGCGTGTTATGCGGCAGCAAGTGGTTGGCAAAACCTATTTGGCTCAGTTGCTGGCATTACAGTTAATGGCGAGGATAAATCTTATCAGAGTCGCTCATTTGGTCTTTATTCGGATGAGAATGGTTTACTGCGTGCAGGTGGCTCATATTTAAATGGAAGTGGTAGCGCAAACATTTACGGGAGCGAATTTAACAGCGACTATTCTGATGGCATAAGTGCTGCTGAAAAGCTTTATTATGGTACTTTCCTCATTAAATCGGATTCAAATGTTGCCGTTGTCGACGCCCCTGCATATTCATTATTATTGCTTGTATTTAGTGTTTTCTTAGTAAAAAGAAAAGTAAATTAATACCTCGCTCTCTTACTACTCATCCCAAGCAATGAAACATTGTTTGGGATGGCCTAACCTTTTTCTGAAAGAAATTTCCTAAATTATTGAAGAAGTTTTGTTTCCAATACTTCTTCTCTTTCTTTCTCCGTTAATATGCCAACAAAAACTGTTTGTCGACGGTACTTTATGATTTGTGGGGAGTCCTCTAAAATACTTGCCATAAAGAGTTCTGGTTGATGAATATGCTCCATTAGACTCGTCCAAAACAAATACGCACCATGGCGCATTTTACCGCACTCATAACGAACTTCTATTGTTTCCAGCACTTGCGAAATATAGTGATGGTTAGCGATGAGTTTTTCGGCCATCGCTTTATGTAAACACAGAATTTGTTTATCAATATTATCTTGCTGGGCAGTTTTAGGCTTGTCCCTCACACGGTTTCGTGTGTGTTGATAACTCATTAATCGTCTCGTAAAAGTGGCGCTAACATGGACTCTAAGCCATTCAACTTGACTTCGTGCATCAAAGCCAACTGTTGGCCTAATTTCCCCTCAGGAAATCCTTTGTTACTGAACCAAACTAAGTAAGGTTCAGGTAAGTGCAATAATTTTCTACCGGCGTATTTGCCAAAAGGCATCGTTTGATTGATTGCGTCCAAGAGGGCTTGATTATTCAATATCTGACTCGTGATGTTGATTTTGTTGGGTTTGCCAAAGCTGTTTATAAGCGCCGTCTTGGTCTAGTAGTTGACGATGGCTGCCTTGCTCTAAAATACGTCCATTGCCCATCACCACAATTTTATCTGCGTCAACAATGGTAGATAAACGGTGTGCAATCACTAGACTAGTATGACCTTGTGATATTTCTTTTAGTGCGGTCAAAATTGCTTGCTCTGATTGGCTGTCCAGTGAAGATGTTGCTTCGTCGAATACCATAATAGGTGGACGTTTTAATATAGTTCGAGCAATCGCTACTCGTTGTTTTTCGCCACCAGATAGCTTAAGACCTCGCTCACCAACGGAGGTTTTCTCACCATTAGGAAGAGATTCAATAAATCCTCGAAGATGAGCTAAATCAATGGCTTGTTGCACCTCGGCATCAGTTGCATCCGGGCGTCCATAACGAACATTCTCAAAAATAGTATCATTAAATAACACCGTATCTTGAGGAACAATACCGATGGCTTTGCGTAGTGAGTGTTGATTGACTTTACTGATGTCTTGCCCGTCAATACTGATGCTGCCGTTTGAAGAGTCGTAGAATCTAAATAACAATTTTACTAAGGTTGACTTGCCCGAACCACTTTCTCCTACTACTGCGACTTTTTGTCCAGGTAGGATATCAAAACTAATATCATGCAAAATAGTGCGGTCTGGGCGATAACTGAATTGAACTTGATTAAATGCTATTTTCCCCTGGCTGATTTCTAAGTCTTTGGCGTTGTCATCTATTGGCACATTAGGCTGTTTATCCAATAGGTTAAAAAGATTTTCTATATTCGCTATCGACCCACGTATTTCTCGGTATACAAACCCTAAAAAATTTAACGGCATAAATATCTGCATTGTGAATGCATTGATTAATACAAAGTCGCCAATGGTCATATCACCTTGGGCGACTTTATAAGCCGCAAGCGCCATCATACTTGTCATAGCGATAGCAATAATCGAAGCTTGGCCACCGTTTAATGCAAACAAAGACAAGCGGTTCTTGCGTCGGGCATTTTCCCAGTTGGCTAAGTCAACATCGTATCTGTTTGCTTCGTAAGTCTCGTTATTGAAATACTTAACGGTTTCGTAGTTCAGTAGGCTATCAATGGCTCTTGAGCTAGTGCTTGAGTCCGCTTGATTGACTTCACGAACGAATTTAGTACGCCAGTCCGTTGCTTTGACTGAAAAACTCACATAACCGACCACTGAAACCAAAATTATCAGTGCAAAACTTACCCCGTAATTGTAGAACAACACGCCCACTACAACAGCTATTTCAAATAGCGTTGGCACAATATTAAAAACTAAAAAGCGCATTAAAAAACTGATGCCGCTAGTGCCGCGCTCTATGTCTCTTGATAATCCCCCTGTTTGCCTATTGAGATGAAAATCTAAATCTAAATTATGTAGGTGACGGAATACTTGTAAACCTAAACGCCGCATGGCACGCTCGGTTACTCTTCCAAAAAGGGTGTCTCTTATCTCGCCAAACAATACATTAGCTAAACGAAGCAGCCCATAAGCGGCAACTAAGCCAAAAGGCACGAGGATGATAGCGTCAGCCGCGCGTTCTGCATTAAGTTCATCTACAGTATATTTAAGAATAAACGGTAGATAGATACTGGCTGTTTTGGCGGCAATTAAACACAGCAGGGCTAAGCCTACTCTAACTTTAAATTCAGTTAAATACGGCCATAGCTGGGAAAATATACGCCAGTTAATTGGCGTGTCATCATTAATGGGATGTCGATTAGAGCGCATGAGTTGAGTGTTTTACCTTAGGTATTAATAGATTTTTGTTGTTGATGCCTTAGCTAATAATGCAGCGGTTTCGACTTTGTTCCTTAGCTTTATAAAGGTTGGTATCTGCTTTTGTAATCGCTTGGTTAATCGTATCAGTTACAACAATTTGATGTAATCCAATACTAACCGTAACACTGAAATTCTTATCGTCTTGGGTATACTGTTCTTTTTCAACTTTAGCTCTTAGTTTTTCTGCTAGTTGCATGCATTGGCTACCGTTGGTTTCAGGTAATAAAAACAAGTACTCTTCGCCACCCACCTTGCCAGTGAGTTTTGTTTACGTAATCCTGACTTAAAAACAGCCCCTAAACTTTTGATCATTTCATCACCTTTATCATGGCCATATTGGTCGTTGACGGACTTGAAGTTATCGATATCACGCATCACTACGGTTAAATTATTTTTGTAGCGTTGACTTCGTTCAAATTCATTTTGCAATCTTTCTCGCATTCCGCGGCGGTTCAATAATCCTGATAGAGGATCGCGCATGGCCTGCTTCTCAAACTTTTGACTCATTTCTTGGATCCGAATAAATGAGCTTTGTCTAACATACTCGTAGATAGCAAATAAACATGAAACAGTTAAGAACGAATAGATTAATCTAGACTTAAACTCAAAGGTATAAGTGGTCCCAAGCCATTCATTATTCGGATAAAACATCAACGCACTAATAACCAAAACAAATAAGCCAATGTTGCGTGTGCCTTTACGCATACCTCCGAAAAATAGTGCTACTGGAGGCACAATATAAATCCATAATGGGCCGGTACCTTTTAACCCTCCGGTAAACACTAAGTAAATCATCAACATCATTAGTGAAATCGTCACTAAATTTGCGGAGAATTTGTAAGGGTCGGTAATGCGCTTTGAACGAAGTATTAAATGTGAACTAAAGAACAGCAGACAGGCTGTCAACAATACCACCCAAAGCAATATATTTTGTCTTATAAATGCGCTAACACCCATTAGGAAAGTGATGCTGTAACCAATAAAACCAAACAAATTGGCCACAAAAATATGTTGATTTGACTCTGTATCGTTTGATTGCACCACGCCAGTATTTAAATAATTTTTAGCATGCCTCTTAAATTTTTTAAAATCCATAAAACTACTTCTAATTATTCGGCAAAGCCGCAATATCCCTTTCTATTTGTTTGGCCAAACTATTAATCAACGTTCTGAGTTTTTCGACAGCATGGGCATATCCATCTTGGTTTAGCTCTGACTCAAAAAAGAATGGTTGACTTGATGTGGAAAGTTTTTTGTTTTTCGTTACCTTAGGATCACTTAAGGATAACCAGTAACGTCCAGAGCTGACGACAATTGAAGTGTCTGTTGCATGGAAATGCTCTAATTCAACTTTAATGCTAGAAACGGCAAACTCTGCGTTTGGTGAATTCTGTTCAACGTAAACACGTTGGCCAGTAGCATTAAGATCTATAAGTAATGCTTTATAAAATGAAGATTGCAGTTTTTCTGCCCACACATCTTGTCGTGAGTAATACAACTCGTATTTATCAATTTGCATTACCAAGCCCGACTGATTTAAATATTCGGCTACATCTACCATTTGTAATATAACGATGGGTTTTGTTTGCATGCTAGTGTGTGAAATCTTATTTTCTGGTGTATGTAACAAATAATATTTCACCATCAATGGTTTAGATGTACAGCTTGCCAATAAGACTAGAGATAATAATGTGATAATTATTTTCATGTTATTTCCTTATTCTTTATTGCTTGGAGTTTTGGCTTTAGGAATTAATCTTGAGCCGCTTCCATCAGTAAAAATCAAACTATTAGGTGTACTGTTTAATTGTAGTAATAGTGGTTGGAATTCCTGCAGAGTGCTTTGTAGTGTTTGCATAGTTTTATTGAGTTCGTCATAAGTTTCTGAATCAGCAGAATAATCCTGGGTTAATTTTGACAGGTTTTGTAACGTTTCAACTAAGGTTGCAGTGACCTTATCTTCTTGTATGGAATTTATTAAGTTGTCTGCAGTACTTGCTGTTGACTGCAACGATTGTGCTGCTTGCGCTATTTGTAAAAGCATATTATTGGCGTTTTCTGAAATGGCATGCAGTTTCATATCGTTAATGCTGTCTAATATGGCGGTAATTTTTGCAGTGATTTCTGAAAATTCACCTGTCATAGTTGGCACGACCTCATAGCCTTGCAGATGTTGTGTTACCAAAAGGGGGGCATCTGGATAATGTTGTAAGTCCACAAACAAAGCACCGGTTAATAGGTTGCCAGTTTTTAAGGTTGCTCTAAGGCCCTGTTCAATCCAAAGACTAGTTTGTTTGCGAATAAATGTTAAACCTATAGCGTTGTCTGGTTGTTGCACACGTCCCGGTTGAATACTAATGACCACCGGAATGTCATAACCTTGCTCCAGCAACCCATCTTGATCGTTATCTAATGAATTGATTGATAATACCTTTCCAATAACTAGACCTCGGTACTCAACTGGCGCCCCAACATTCAATCCTCTTACGGTATCTTTTACCAAAATCACATACTCAGCGCTTAACTTAAAACGCTCTTCTGATGCTGATTCATGAGTAGGATGTATATCAAAAAAGTTGCGGCCGCTTATTTTTTCGCCTTTTGGCATTCCTTCAGGAATCCCGAATGTGACACCATTAGTTAGTAGAGTTTCTAAACTACCAGTACTGACTTTTACACCGCTGGCACCTAACTCTATTTGTACACCACTGATGTCCCAAAATTTGGTGTTAGTGGTAATTAATGTGTGATAAGGCGCTTCGATAAACGTATTGTAATAAACAACCCTCTCTTCGAAGTTAAAAAATATATCTTCAAATTCACCCACCTTAATGCCTTTATACACAACTGGGTCGCCTTTTTTATAGGCAAACACACTTTCGCTATTTAGCGTAACATGTAACCCAGGCGTGCCCTTTGGAGTAACTGGTGGAGCTTCGAGTGCTACAAATTTTTCACTTTTTTGTTTTTCGACTCCAGGTGCCATATTGATGTAGGGGCCAGACAAAATGGTGCCTAAACCTGATATGCCGTTAAGCGACACATTTGGAGAAACAATCCAAAACTGATTGTCAGAGTGCAAAATTGGAGCAACATCCTTATCCATTCTAACCGTCACTAAAACCCCACTTAAATCATCAGTAAGCTCTATTTTATTGACTAGGCCTATATCCACATCTCGGGTTTTTATTTTGGTCTTTCCCGCTTCTAGTCCCGTTGCAGTTTTAAACTCAATCGTGATAACTGGACCCTGATTACTCCACTGGTAATACACCATCCATACACCGATAAGTAAGGCAACAATTGGCACTAGCCAAATTTTGGATACTGTCCTGACAGGTTTGATTAAGGCTTCTTCAGGCTCTCTGGGTTGTTGCTGTTGGTCCTGACTCATAATGGTCTTTCTCCGCCTTTTAGTTTTTCTGTTTCATACCATATGAGCCTTGAGTCAAAAGACATAGCCGCAAGCATGGTGCAAATAACAACACCACAAAAAGCCAATGCCGCATGACCTGGCAATACATTTATGATATTGCCTAATTGGATTAAGCTTACTAATACCGCGACTACAAACACATCAATCATCGACCAGCGGCCAACAAATTCTGTGATACGGTACCAAAATATTCTTTCACTATTGGCATGTTGTTGTTTACTTTGAACTGAATAATTTAACCAACATAAAATAACTATTTTCGCTACGGGGATAAACACGCTAGCAATAAAAATAACAATAGCAATAGGGTATGATCCCATTTGCCATAGGAGTATGACGCCCCCTAAGATTGTACTAGGATCGTCACTGCCCAACACACTGGTGTGCATGATGGGTAAAATATTTGCAGGGATATATAACAAAATTGAGGTGAACAACAATGCCCATGTTGTTTGAATACTTTGAGACGGGTTGATAGGCGATTGCCTTTCTTTTACTTCAACCTTAAGCAATAGTTTCAACTGATATTTATCCACATATAGCAGGGTAATGGTCATGAAAATAGTAAAAAATAGATATGCGTAAAATGATAGACCTAATCCTATGTCAGCCATGGATAGGATTTTTATTAAACTGACCAATACTCCTATTAAAAAAATTTCAGCCATGGTCCATGGGAGCAGGTTAAATAACGTTTTTATCACCCATTCACCCTTTTTAGGACGAAAGCCTAGGCTCAAGGGCACTAACAAATACAATAAACTAATTAAAACAAATGCGGGCAGTATCAGTATTGCTAGCACTTGCACTAATGCAAGGAGCCCATAGTCCTTTTCAACTAAGACCCACAAGCCACCAAGAATATCAATCGACGTATATTGACCACTGGTACTGAACGATAGAAATTCAAACGGCAGGGATGCGAGCAAAAATATAAGTGAAGTGGCCGCCAAAGCAATAATACGTTGTGATGCATGGCGGTGATATACAGTCAACTGCAAACCACATCTAGGACACACAGCCGACTGCTTGTGAGCCAATGATGGCAACTTAACTTTGAAGTTGCACTCATGACATAGCATCGTGTGTGGCTTAGGTATTATGGACGTAGTTTCGATTGTTTCACTCGGTATCGTATGACTGATGTGACAAATAACTGCTGCGTTATTAAACAACAATTTATCACAAAATTCAGTAACATTTTGTTAATAGACTCAGATAGTTATGTTTGTAATGCTTGCTTGCGAGCTTTAACGAATACGTCTACCGAGCGCGTCACATCTTGTTTGGTTGTTGCCCAAGAACACAGGCTAATACGAATGACACTTTTTTCATGCCAAGTCGAGCCGCCGCACCAGCATTCACCTGATTGCTGCACTAAAGATAAGGTCTTTTTAGTCAGTTGCTCGGTTTCACAGCTAAGGACCACTTGATTAAAAACAACATCATTTAATATTGTGAACCCGTTATCTGTTAATAAACTAGCAAAGAATTGTGCGTGACTATGCAGTTGTTCAACCAGCTCGGCTATACCAGCACGCCCCAAGTATTTCATGGCTGCCCAAAGTTCGATGGCTCTGGCGCGTTTTGACATCTCAGGGGTATACAACAAACCATCCCGCTGTTCACTGAGTTGAATGTAACTGCCTTGTTGATGCAAAGCGCTAGTTAAGGCTTCGGGATCTTTGCATAATACAATACCGCAATCATAAGGGGTGTTAAGGGTTTTGTGAGGATCTACTGACCATGAATCAGCTAGCTCCATGCCTTTAGTGTGTTCATCAAACACATTTGATGCTTTAGCCCATAATCCAAATGCACCATCAATATGCACCCAAGCGTGGGCTTTGTTTGCCAACTGACATAATTGAGTAAAATCATCGAAGGCACCTGAATTAACGTTACCTGCCTGCAATACCAGAATACAGCTCTGATCTAATTGCGGCAGATGTTCGATAATTAATCGACCTTGTTTATCACAGTCCACCCACTCAATAGAAGTTTGTCCAAAGCCTAATAAACTGATGGCTTTAGCCACAGTGCCATGAGTTTGTTTTCCTAAAATTAAGCGAATTCTTGGAGCACCAAATAATCCTTGTTGATTAACATCCCAACCTAACTTTTGCAGTTGACGAAATCTTGCTGCGGCCAGCCCTGATAAAGTGGCAACTGATGTGCCGCTGACAAACCCCGCCACGGTATGTTCAGGTAGGTCAAATAGTTGATTAAGCCAATTTTGACAAATGCTTTCCAACTTAGAAGCGATAGGTGACATGACATATAATGCGGCATTTTGATCCCAAACGTCTGACAACCACTTTGTGGCTAAAGTAACGGGTAGGGCATTACCGTTTACAAACCCAAAATAACGTCCTCCAGTTTGGGCAACCGTATTAACTGAGCCTACAGTATTGAGCAGCTCTAATAACAAAGTCGGATCGCTGGTTGCCTCGGGTAAGGACTCATCAAATATAGTGAGTTTTTCAAGGTTTGTTTCACTCGGAAATACCCGTTGGGTTGACTGATTATCTATGTAATCAAACGCAGCCTGTTGAGCTTGTTTGAGTAGTGCTTTAGTGTTTTGTTGAGCAAACAATTCGTCTTGTAATTTGTTCATTTTGGCTTCTCTATTTCTTTAAGTATTATGACGTTTATCGTTGCGCTAGATAGGCAAGTATTCTGTTGTTAGGACAATATCGTTAACAAGCTAATAATAGTAATGTGGAAAAATTCCTTTACATTGATAGAGTTACGATAGAACACATTTATCTTTTCAATGAGCCAAATATAGGTTATCAACGTTACAGATGAAATAAATTTTGACACATAACCTATCGACAGTTGGAACATTAATGAAAGAAAATATGAATAAAACAATAATAAGTGCTGCTATTGCTTCAGTATTTTTACTGGGTGCATGCAGTAAACAGGGTGAACAAAGCCAAACTAATATGGTTGAAAAAACGGTCAGTGCAGACATGCTAAAAGGTTCTGCAGAATTGGGAAGCTTCGGAGTTGAGCTGGATGCCAGAGATGAATCCGTTAAGCCCGGTAACGACTTTTTTAAATATGCAGGCGGTACTTGGTATAAAAACTTTGAGATCCCAAGCGATAAAACCCGTTTTGGGGCATTTGATAAGTTAGCAGAACGTAGTGAAACTCAAATTAAAGAACTGGTAGAAGAAATAAGCAAAGGCACGAACCTCAATCCTGAGCAGCAAATGGTCTCAGATTTTTATGCTGCCTATATGGACACAGATGCTGCTAACGCTAAAGGCCTTGCACCTATCACTCCAATATTAGAAAAAATTAATAACATAGAAAACAAAAAGTCGCTAATGGCTGCGTTTGGTAGATCATGGTTAGATGGTTCTATAAGCCCTATTAACGGTTACATGGGGTTTAACCGTTTAGATCCAGATGAATACGAGATGTCGGTGGGAGTAGGTGGATTAGGTTTACCAGATCGTTCATATTACCTCGAAGACTCAGAGCGTTTTGTGGACATTCGTAATGCTTACGTGGCGCACATTGCCCAAATGTTAAGTTTCGCTAAGGTTGAAGGCGCTGCTGAAAAGGCTCAGCAAATACTCGCACTAGAAACCAGCATAGCTGAAGTACAATGGCCTCGTGAAAAACGTCGCGATCGTGATCTTTCACTCAATCAAATAGAACGTGAAAACCTAACTGATACCTACCCAGGGTTTGATTGGGACACTTATTTTGCCGAGACAGGATATAAAATATCTCACCTAAATGTATCCCAACCTCAGCCAGTCAAAGACGTGATTAAAGTTATAAGCGAGCAGCCGCTTGGAGTATGGAAAGACTATATGACTTACCATACAATTTCTAATCATGCATCATTGTTATCTGATGATATTTTTACCGCCAACTTCGATTTTTTTGGTAAAATCTTAAATGGTCAACAAGAGCCACGTCCTCGTTGGAAGCGGGCTATCTCTGCTATGTCAGGTACACAGTCACTTGGCTTTGCTATCGGTAAAACCTATGTAGAGAAACATTTTCCTTCTAGTTCAAAAACACAAATGGCTGATTTAGTTAAAAATTTACGTAAAGCCCTCGGTGAACGTATCGAAGGCTTAGATTGGATGGGAGCTGACACCAAGGTTAATGCTCAAGCCAAGCTTGCTGCTTTTGTTCCTAAAATTGGCTATCCAGATGAATGGCAAAGTTTTGATGGCTTAGAAATAAAAGCAGACGACTTATTAGGTAATGTGGTGCGTTTGCGTGAGTTTTTTCGAGAAGACAGTGCCGCCAACGAGTTATTAAAAACTGATCGTAACCGCTGGGGAATGGCTCCACAACGCGTGAACGCTTATTACAATAGCTCGTTTAACGAAATTGTGTTCCCAGCTGCCATTTTACAACCGCCGTTCTTTGATCCGAATGCTGACCCAGCAGTTAACTATGGTGGAATTGGAGCCGTGATTGGCCACGAAATGGGTCATGGTTTTGATGATCAAGGCTCTAAGTCTGATGCCAATGGTATTCAACAAAATTGGTGGACCGACCAAGACCGAGCTGCATTTGAAACCAAAGCTGATGCACTTGCAGCACAGTACAGTGCTTATGAGCCCATCGAAGGTAATTTTGTCAATGGCCGCAACAGCCTGGGTGAAAACATTGGTGATGTGGGTGGACTTGCTATGGCTTATCACGCCTACAAACTCAGCTTGAATGGTAAAGAGGCCCCAGTAATTGATGGTGTCACAGGTGACCAACGTTTCTTTTTAGCTTGGGCACAGGTATGGCGTGAAAAACGCACTGAGCAAAGTATGTTGTCACAATTAAAAGGGGGGACTCATGCTCCGGGTCGTTACCGTGCATTGGCACCGCGTAATCATGATGCTTGGTATGAAGCTTTTAACGTTCAACCTGAAGATGCGCTTTACTTAGCGCCTGAAGACCGTGTACGTATTTGGTAAGTAAGTTATCTACACAATAAAAAGGGCGCTGTATGCGCCCTTTATTGTTTTAAGCTTTTGACGGGTTAATTAAGTATTTTTCACCGGTCTTTTTAGCGTTGTATTTGAGTACAGTTTTAGGTTGCATTGCCTCTTCTAGGCTAAGCTCTTCGGTAAAAGAAGAAGCAAAAGTAGTATTAATTTCATTTGCCACTTTTTTGTGTAATTCACCGACTTGAGCGGGAGCCAATTTGCCCAAGAAGCGCATTAACAACCATCCGCCTATTCCCCATGTCATACCATAAGCACGGTTAAGCACTGTTGGGGAAAAGTCTAAACCACCATAGATATACACTTGTTTGTTTGCTTCTGAGCCGTAGGTATTAAAACCCACTGCGTCTTTACTGCCCACTGCTTCCATTGCAGTCAAAATGTCGCTGACTAGATCGCCGCCACCAATAGCATCAAAGGCAAGGGTGGCACCTGTTTCTTCAATTGCTTTATATAAATCAGCTTTAAAGCTGGGGCTAGAAGAATCGCAGATATGTTTAGCGCCAATCTCTTTTAAGATATCGGTCTGTTGTTGGTTTCGCACAACATTGACTAAAGGTACGTCTTCAGCAAGGCAGATTTTATTCAGCATTTGACCCAATGCCGACGCTGCAGCGGTATGCACCAAACCAGAATGTCCTTCCATGCGCATCGTCTCGACCATACCCAATGCGGTGAGTGGATTCACAAAAGATGATGCGGCATCCTTAGCTGTGGTGCCTTCATTATGCACAATACATGCTTGCATAGGCACACAACAAAACTCGCTATATACTGCACCTGATAATACACCTACTGTTTTACCCATTAATGCTTGTGCAGCAGGGTGGTCGCCAGCCGCAACTACCACTCCGGCACCTTCATTACCTATAGGTAACACTTGATCTAAACGTGACTTAATGCGCGGTAACATACCTTTGTGCACAGGTGCAGTCATGACTTTATTGTCTGCGTCATAAGTTGCTTCAGCTAAATTAGCTGGACCAAACATCGGCCACATATCTGATGGATTGATAGGAGCTGCTTCGATGCGAACTATAACTTCATGAGGTTTAGGTGTTGGCACATCCCGTTCAATTAGGGACATTTTAAGTTGTGCATCTGAAGTTATTTCGGTAAAAAGTTGTTTTGATGTGTTCACTGTTATTAATTCTCCTATTAAGGTAAAAATGACCAACAACTCAGCATGCTATTTAGACGATGGCGCGATGTTGATATGGTTTATTTAGTTATTCATGTCTGTTTTTTTCAGCTGCTTGTATATTATCTTCATAATATAGTATGGGTTCAACAGTAACGCATACCAAGATGTTGCAACATTTTATTAGTGAACATATCTGGATAATTGATATGTATGGTAAGTGCAGGTTAGCTCGTTAGATAACGGCATTTCACTGCTGGCTTAAGCTCTACTGTGTGTAGTATTCTCACCACATCCCTCACTAAAAATGATAAAGTCGAATACAGCTAATCAATATAAAACCACCTAAATCAAGTCTTTACTGGAGCCAGATGAAAATAAAACTCTATCAAGTGGATGCCTTTGCAAATAGAGTGTTTGAAGGTAATCCCGCTGCTGTTTGTCCATTAGAAAACTGGTTGGATGATTATCTATTGCAAAAAATTGCAGAGGAAAATAATTTATCCGAAACTGCATTTTTTGTGCAGACCGACAACAACATTCAACTCCGATGGTTTACGCCTCTCGAGGAAGTGGAACTATGTGGTCATGCGACTTTGGCTGCTGCTTATATATTGTATCAATATTGCAATTATTCCGCCCCGAGCGCCATTTTTGATACTAAAAGTGGACAATTAGTGGTGACTAAAATAGACCATGGTTTCAGTATGGACTTTCCTGCCTCTATACCTCAGGCCGTTGATGTACCTGCTGGGTTATTACTGGGATTAGGCAAAGTCAAAGCCCAAACAATATTGGCTGGATTTGATTATGTGGTGGTGTTAAATAGTGTAAAAGAGGTGATTGAGCTTAGTCCTGATTTTTCTCAGTGGTTAAATCTTGACTTAAGGGGCGTAGTTGTTACAGCACAAGGTACCGATGTTGATTTTGTTAGTCGCTGCTTTTTCCCTAAATTAAGAGTTAATGAAGATCCCGTTACGGGATCAGCACACTGCGAATTAGCGCCTTATTGGGGGAAACGCCTCGGTTTATCTGTACTAAGTGGACGGCAATTATCCCAACGAAGTGGGTTAGTGCATTGTAAATTAATTGAAGACAGAGTTATTTTAACCGGCAATGCTGTGGAGTACATGTCAGGTGAAATAAATATATAGAACTTTTTAGCCTATGATTTTTCTTTCTATCCCTCTATTTGCAATAGTGTATTTTAGATGGGCTATCTAACCTGATTAAAATTTAATAGAGTCAAGTAATAATGCTCGAAACACTTTCGTCAATATCTTCCAAGGTCCATTGGTTAAGACCTATAGTGGTATTTATAGGTTTGACTTGCCTCACTATATTCTGCTCTTCTTTATTTAATATTGGATACTACATTGAAGAGGTGTACTTGATCCCCAGTTTGGCTGGTTTCATTTGGAGTTTGTTACTTTTTATTATGCTAAATACCTTTGTCAATCTTCCTATTAAGTCCGATAAGAAGGTTACCTTTTTTAGCAAGATAAAATATTGGTTTGTGAGGTTAGGATACAGAATATTGACAGTCATTTTTTTGTTGATGACTGTCGCAGGATTGATTTTAAGCTTCAGATTATTCAGCGTTTGGTTTGCAAACTAATTTGAATGAATACACGTGATGCACAGATGACTTGATTGTAGTTTATTTGGATACATAAAAAAGCCACTCAGAAAGTGGCTTAATCAAAACTTAATAACTCCTATGTTTAATAACTAGCGTTACCCGGTGTTCTTGGGAAGGCAATCACATCACGGACATTCTGCATACCTGTCACGTAAGCCACCAAGCGTTCAAAACCTAATCCAAAACCTGAGTGAGGAACAGTGCCGTATTTACGCAAGTCGCGATACCAACTGTAGTCTTCTGGGTCGAGATTCATTTCTGCTAAACGACGATCAAATACGTCAAGACGTTCTTCACGTTGTGATCCACCGATGATTTCACCAATGCCCGGTGCTAATACGTCCATGGCAGCAACGGTTTTCCCATCGTCATTAATGCGCATGTAAAAGGCTTTAATGTCTTTCGGGTAGTTTTGCATGATGATAGGTGCGCCAACATGTACTTCAGCTAAGTAACGTTCATGCTCCGAAGATAAATCTACACCCCAGCTCACAGGGAATTCAAACTTTTTACCACAATTTTGTAAAATCTCAATGGCTTGTGTGTAATCCATACGCACAAAGTCTTGGTCTATGACTTTTTCTAAACGAGATATGGCTTCTTTATTTATACGCTCGGCAAAAAATGCCATATCATCTGGGCGCTCTGCTAGCACGGCTTTGAAAACGTATTTAAGCAAATCTTCGGATAGCTGGGCTATGTCCGCTAAATCAGCAAAGGCGACTTCAGGTTCGATCATCCAAAACTCGGCCAAATGGCGACTAGTGTTGGAGTTTTCAGCTCTAAAAGTAGGTCCAAATGTGTAAATTTTTGACATGGCAGTGGCGTAAGTTTCACCGTTTAACTGACCTGATACAGTCAAAAAGGTTTCTTTACCAAAAAAGTCTTGGCTGTAATCAACTTCGCCAGCTTCAGTCTTAGGGACATTTTGCATATCTAAAGTAGATACTCTAAACATCTCACCCGCGCCTTCGGTGTCGCTAGCGGTTAATATTGGAGTACTTACCCAGCAATAACCTTGTTCATAGAAAAAACGATGAATAGCTTGAGATAAACAATTACGAACACGGGTAACCGCGCCGCCTACGTTGGTTCGTGCACGTAAATGTGCATGTTCACGTAAATATTCCAGGCTGTGGCGTTTAGGTGCCATAGGATAAGTATCTGGATTTTCTACCCAACCAATTATTTCAACGGTTGATGCTTCAATTTCTAAGGATTGACCTTGACCAAGCGATTCTTTCAAAGAGCCTGTCACTACAAGTGAACAACTTGTAGTGAGTTTTTGGATATCAGAGTAATTTTCAATGGAGCTAAGTGCAATCACCTGAATAGGATCAAAACAGCTACCATCGTGTAATGCAATAAAAGATAAACCTGCTTTTGAATCACGGCGAGTACGAACCCACCCTTTAACTGTAACTTGGTCACCAACTGAATATTTACCGGCAAAAATATCTGCCACCGGGGCGTGCGCCATTTACTTCTCTCCAATTATTGGGATATCGATCCCGTCATCATTTAATATATAAACTGTTTTCCAAAGCATAGGCAAAAGTACAATCTGTAAAATCAAATCTACTGAATTTTGCTGGAAGCCATAATGAGGAGACAAAACAGAGACAAAAAACACTCTTGAACTTTAGATACAGCCGAAAATAAACTCAAATTGGCTGCACTTTTCACATGCAGTTTACTTGGCTAATCTCGCAAGGTATGTAATCTTACTCAGGTAGCGCCTAGACTCAAGAAAAATCGACAATTAAGCTAGTATTATTAAGTATATGAAAAACATAGAGCACACATCAAAATCGATTCAAAACAGAAGAAAGTTGCCAAGAGAACACGACAGGTTTTTTCGATGCATGATATTCATCAATGTTTTCGGGTGGTTTGTGTTTATTGGTGCGCTGTTAGTGTTTCATGATGCCCGCCCTGAATTTGTCTCTGGGGTGCAAGCATTTTGGGGTATAGAAGGGCGTCAAGAGTGGTCTAAAACGCTCTCCATATATTTAGTTGGTCTGCTTTCGATATGTGTGTTTATCAGTGTGACGGTATTAATCATGAAACGCAGACGAAACCGCCGTGACAAAGATCATTTTGGTATTAATGGTTATGTATTGATGGTGACTGCTGTATCGAGTTTAATTATTTTATATATTGAATTCACAGCACCTTAATATTTAAGGTTTTAATCATTTTAAGTTGCTTAGTACTTGTCTTCGTTTAGGCACAAATTGCAAGTTTTACTACTTTGAAGCCATTAACATCAGAAACTGACCTGGCAGTGATACTGATGTTAGTCAATAGTGAATGATTTCTTTTAGCTAAAGGCTGAATACCAGCCATTAATGTTGCGGTATATTCCTTGTCATTGATAAAGAAGTAAAGGATAAGTGCTCAATATATGCTTGGTTGTAAACCACTATATCTCCTGTTTTTTCCTGATTAATACATAATAAATGCACTGAGCTTAGTGATTTTATTACTGCATAAAATGTTCTCAAATTTTAAAAGTGCCAAAGTGCCAAAGTGTCTAATTGCTTTTTGAGAATAATGCTGAGCATTAATATTATGCATATTTTGCAATATTTCATGTTCTTCAGCAAGATGTTAAGCTCTTATTTTAATTGATATTCCACCTGAGATTAGGACTATATAATGCCTCACTGTATTATCGAATATTCAAAAAATTTAGAAGATAAGCTATCTATTAAAGTGTTAGTGAGTTTGGTGCACGGCAGCGTATTTGCATCGGAATTGTTCGAAGAGTCTTCGATCAAAACGCGGGCTATTGAATTTACTCATTATCAAACAGGCTTATCCGACTCACCTTTTATTCACATTACATTAAAAATATTACAAGGAAGGGATCATCAACAGAAAAAAGACCTCACTAAATTAGTAATAGATAAGGTCAGTGAGGTTATACCGCCACCCATTTCACTGTCTGTTGAAGTCATGGATATCGAGAAAGTGAGTTATAAAAAGGTAGTGATTGAGTGACACTGGTTGAAAAACAGTGAACAGTATTAAAACTGTTCACGATAATTACGGCGCTCGTAATTTGTGTTTGAATATTTTGCCACTGTCTTCTCTAGGAAGTTTGTGGTGTATTTCGAGTTTTCTAGGAAACTTGAAACGGGCTAGCTTGCCATCTAAAAATCCATGCATTTGCTCAAGTGTTATATTAGTTGTTGGTTGACATTGCACCGCAGCCACCACCATTTCGCCAAACTCAGGGTGTGGTGCGCCAAAAATAGCACAGTCGACTATGTCATTCATTTGAATTAACACCGACTCTATTTCGAGGGGGAATATGTTCGCTCCACCTGAAATAATCATGTCTTTTTGACGATCATTAATAAACAAATAGCCATCGTTGTCTAAAAATCCTATGTCACCTACCGAAGTATAGTTTTGATAGGTATACTCGCTGCTATCGCCTTCAAAATTGGTGTAATCGAATTTACCAAACATAGGCAAGTCTACATAAATTAGTCCTGATTGGTGCGGGCCTAATTCTTGTTTGTTTTCATCCAGTATCTTGATGGTGCCACCTGGGACTACCTTTCCTACAGAGCCTGGTTTCTGTGATGCCTCAGAGGATGATATTAAGGTCATAAATCCAATTTCGCTGGCTCCATATGATTCATAAAATATTGGACCAAACCAGTCTATCATGGCGGTTTTAATATCTGCTGGACAAGCCGAACCAGTGGAAATAGCGTATTTCAGGGAACTCAAATCATATTGTTCACGCACAGATTTTGGTAGCTTTAACAACCTAATCATCATGATTGGCACTATATAAATATGAGTGATTTTATATTGATCTATGGCGGCGAGAAAGTGTTCAGGCTCAAACTTAGTAGAGATATAAATATCTACATCTGATGCTGCAAGGCTACACAGACTTAATGTGTTGGGAGCGCTGTGATAAATAGGTGCAGCGACGTAGAATCTGTCGTTTGCGGTTAATTGCATCAAGGATTTAGACAGCCCTTGGTACACTTCATATCTATCCGTAATGCTGTCTAGTGTCTTGCGTTTAATACCCTTTGGTCTGCCGGTGCTGCCCGAAGTATAGGCAAACATACCTCTAAAAGGTTTGGGTTGAGTGCCTATTTCCTCGGCTGCCTGCAATGCCAACTCAAGCTCTAAAGCTGTATCAGCTGTTATACTGCATGCACCAACATCGAGATGATAACTTTCTGCAACTTCTGGTGGTGTAGGGAAAGTGGCAATCAATACATCGGATAGCGCCTGTTCATCAAACTGGTGGACTAAGTCTTTATGTGTAATGAGTACTTTTGCGCTTGAGTCTTCCAGAATATGCTGAATTTCAGTCGCGACCGAATGCCAGTTTAGAGGCACAAAGTAGCTGCCTAAGTATCGACAGGCTTGAATAACTTCTAGGTATTTAATATCGTTACGCATTAATACAGCAATAGTATCGCCTTCCAGCACACCTTGTTTTTGTAAGACAGCGGCTAGTTTTTTTGAGTTACTTTCAAAGTCAGACCTATCTGTTAGGTGTCCGTTTAAATACAAATTACCGTGCATTTCTCACTCCATATTTTGGGTTGTTGTAGTCTATTCAGTTACCGGAAAAATTTATGAATTGATAACCTTATTGTTTATGTGCACTTAATATTCAACGTTAGCATTACGACATTTTTTTATGAGTAACTAAAATAATCCTAACATATACAATTTGGCAAACACCAATCCAGATTATAAACGAGTTGAAGTGACTTCAGAGCTGATCTTGCACTGGTAACTTATATGATTCAGTATAATGTTGGTTTGTTAGTTGATTTAAAATAAAGGATTGAAAATGGATGAAAAATTTCGGCAGTTGATAGAGCTAGGTGCTGGAGAATTTGAACAGCTGAATGCTTCAGTCATTGCCCACCTTGAAGGTACAAGGTGTCTTTTGAAGGCGTGGAACGCATCAGAAATATTGCAACAAGCTGGGTTATATTATGCTGCTTATAGTACCTCTGCTTTAAGACAGAACATATTTGAGTCATCACAAAGAGCTGAGGTGGCAGTTGTTATTGGAACTCATGTGGAAAATATCATATACCACTATTTTGCCTGTGACAGAGATGCTTTTTATGCGCAATTTGGGCTGACCGATAATCCTTTGTTTTACGACCGCATAACATCTGAAAAATCAACTATATCCTTTGAGTTGTTGCAACAATTATGTGAACTAACCGCCGCCAACGCAACTGAACTTGCTATTAATAATCCAGACTTTGTTGCTAAGCAGGGTACTGAGCTCGTGGATTTGTTTCGACGTATGCAAAGGCTTTTAAGTGACAGCGCTCAGCGAAAAATTGAATATGTTTTTGCATCCCCGCTTAAGGTTTGAGTATTTTTTTGTGTTTTTTGTCCATGTAGTCTCACCAGATAAAATGCTAACCGGTAAAGCAACTACTTGTAATGATATACATGAAGTCCAAATAAAATATTAGTCCAATACAGTAATCGAATACTTTTCGGCTAAGCAACTTAACTGCACTACGGGAGTATCATCTAGAGTCAAAGTGATACCGTATAATGCGCTAGGAGTAGAAATAGCTTCATGATGTTGTTTGTTTAGGCAGAGATGATTTGAGTTAAGTCTTCGTTGATGCAGCTATGAGTTAATAGTTTTGTTAATCAATATGCTAAGTATTTTGAGGTGCGAGTCTATGGATAAATTGCATGTAATTCTTTCATATTTTGATATGGTAGGAAAATATTCTAATAAATTTCAATAAATTGATAATATAAGTCATGGATAAATTAGATAGTGAAATACTTAGATTATTGCAAAAAGATGCCACTCAATCAGTGGCAGAAATTGCAGAACAAATAGGTTTGAGTACGACACCTTGTTGGCGACGTATTCAGTCTCTAGAAAAACAAGGCATCATTGATAAACGTGTCGTTTTACTTAACCCTGAAAAAATTGGCTTAGGTATGACGGTATTTGTGCAAGTTAAAGCGGCGAAGCATGACTCTGTTTGGCTAAAGGCGTTTGCCGACCATGCTGAAAGCATTGAGCAGATTGTTGAATTTTATCGAATGAGTGGTGAATATGATTATATGCTCAAGGTAGTAGTAGCAGACATGCAAGCCTTTGATGTATTTTATAAGCGATTGGTAGACGGTGTAGATTTGTCCGACGTGACATCGAGTTTCGCAATGGAACAAATTAAGTATACAACTGCTCTGCCTCTGTAAGCGCTTAAAAACGCTTTTAAAACCAACCAAATAAAAAACGTGTCATCAAAATAAGGTTCGTGTATGCATTGGTATTCCATTTTACCCCCCATTATTGCCATCATTATTGTATTTTGGCGCAAAGAAGTTATTTTGGCTTTGGTTGCCGCGATATTATCTGCTGAGTGGCTACTCGCTTATCAAAATAAAACCGAAGTATTATTTACCGGCACAATTGGTTCAATCGAACGGGTGATTGAAATTGTGGTTTCGGCGAGTAATAGTCGTATTTTGTTATTTAGCCTGTTAATTGGGGCCATGCTAGCTTATATGCGTTATTCGGGTGGAGTCACCGCCACAGTTGAACTGTTGATCAACAAAGGGGTGGCTAAAAGTAAAAAGCAGGTCGGCTTACTCACAATGTTTACCGGTACTGTTGTCTTTATTGAATCCAATCTCAGTGTACTGGCCTCCGGTATTTTAGCCCGAGGATTATTCGATAAATTTAAAATGAGCCGCGCTAGGTTGGCTTATGTTATCGACAGTACAAGTGCACCTATTTGTATTCTTATTCTGCTTAATGGATGGGGTGCATTTATCCTAGCCCTGTTGAGTAACTATGAATTCGAGCAAAGTGCTGTATCTATTTTATGGGGGACTATACCTCTTAATTTTTATGCGATTATTGCCTTGGTTTTAGTGTTATATACGATATTGGCTGACAAAGTTCATGGGCCAATGAAAGACGCCGAGCATGAGTTAACCAAGCTGGAGGGGGAGCAAGTAGCTGTTCAACCTACAAAAGCACGTTTTATGTTACTGCCCTTGGCCAGTATGATTTTGGCCATGATTGGCTTTATGTTGTGGACAGGGAACGGCGACTTGGCTAGCGGAGATGGCAGCAAATCTGTTCTTTACGCAACCGTATTTGCCTGTTTTGTAGCCTATATTCTATTGCTGAGCTCAAAACAATTCTCTCATAAAGAATTGGTCGATACGGGCTTTAAAGGTATGGGTGAAATATTACCTTTAGTGACGATAGTCTTGTTTTCGTTGACACTAGGCGCGAGTTTAAAGGAACTCGGAACGGGGATTTTTGTGGCTGGTATGGTGGGGGATTATCTGCCTATTAGTTTGATTGTACCTGTATTGTTTTTAGCAGGGGGAATGATGTCATTTAGTACAGGCACTTCTTGGGGTACTTTTGCAATACTTATTCCGATTGGAGTCCCATTGATCCAAACACTAGGATTACCACCATCACTGGTAATAGCCGCTATTTTAGGAGGGGGAGTATTTGGTGATCATTGTTCACCTATCTCTGACACTACGGCTGTATCTTCTATCGCATCAGGGTGTGATTTATTGACCCATGTGCGCACACAAATGCCTTATGCGCTGTTTGGCGGCGTCTTGGCATTTCTTGGATATTTTATCGCCAGTTTAATAATGATCTAACAATAAGGAAAAAATTATGTCTCTCGGGTCAACACCAAATAAATTTATGGGCCATGTTTTTCTTTCGCTTATCAGTATATGCCTGTTTGCATGTACTGAGCATGTTGACGAGTCACAACTCTCATCTGCACCTACAGTGAGGCAAGCTGCAGTAGCTATGCCTGATAGCTTCAGTGCAGACGTAGCCAAAGATATTTTGCAAAAAGGTGGTAACGCGGTCGATGCTGCCATTGCTGCGCAATTTGTTTTAGCCGTTACCCTACCGGAAGCTGGCAATATTGGCGGAGGTGGCTTTATGCTTGTTTACAAAGATAAAAAAAGTGATTTTATCGATTATCGCGAACAAGCACCTTTGTCCTCTCATAGGGATATGTATTTGGATGAGAACGGTGACGTCATACCGTATCAGTCGGTCATCGGTATTTTAGCATCCGGGGTACCCGGAACTGTGGCAGGAATGTGGTTAGCCCACGAAAAATACGGCAGCTTACCTTGGAAAGAATTGGTTCAACCTGCTTTTAACCTAGCAGAGCAGGGATTTAAGGTTCACCCCAAGCTTGCACAATCTATTGAAAGGTATATCGCTAGACTAGAAAAACGTGATTTTGACGTTAACTTCAAAGACTATTTTGCAGGCGCAAAAACGGATCAGCTGTTTAAACAATTAGAATTGGCAGACACCTTAAAACGCATTCGTGATCAGGGAAGAGACGGATTTTATAAAGGACAAACGGCAAAAATCATCAGCGATTTTATGCGCAAAGAAAAGGGTTTGGTAACAGAACAAGATTTATTGTCTTATGAAGCTAAGTCTCGCAAACCTATCAGTTCTAATTGGCGAGAGTATCAATTACTTACATCGCCACCGCCCAGCTCTGGTGGTATAGCTATTATACAATGGTTAAAAATGTATGACTTGATAACCCGAGATCAACAGAAACTCACCCACAACTCTGCAGCATATTTGCATTTACTTGCAGAAATTGGTAAACGCATATTTGCTGACCGTGCTGAATACCTTGGTGATCCTGACTTTGTAGAAGTACCTGTTGCAAGTTTAATTGGTGATGAATATATCGCGATGCGCAGCCAAACGATATTAAGAGATTCAATTTCCGTGACTGAATCGGTAAATCCTGGGCTAAAAGAAAGCGAACAAACTACGCATTTTTCAATTATGGATAAATGGGGCAATGCCGTATCGAATACCACCACAATTAATCTTGGGTATGGCAGTGGCGTGGTAGTCGAGGGTGCTGGATTTTTATTAAACGATGAAATGGATGACTTTAGTTCTAAACCCGGAGTAGCCAACGTATTTGGCGCAGTAGGCGGCCAAGCTAACGAAATTCAACCAAAAAAACGTATGTTATCTTCTATGACTCCAAGCATGGTGTTAAAAGACGGTGAAGTAAGCTTTGTGACCGGCTCACCTGGCGGAACCACGATTATAAGTTCGGTCTATCTGTCTATTTTAAATGCTTTGGAGTTTTCTATGAGTGCTGAAGATGTAGTCAATAAACCTAGGTTCCATCATCAACTATTACCCAAAGATGTAATTCGTTACCATGATGGAATTGATCCTGCTGTTATTACTGAATTAGAACAAATGGGCTACATCATGAGTAACCGACGTTTTGGAGATATGCAGGTTATTTTAAATCAAAACGGCAAGATTGATGCTGCTTCTGAAGGTAATGGGCGAGGCAAATCTATAGTGTTTTAAGGTTCTAATATCTACTTATAAGGGGAGATATTAGTATTTCGCAATAACGCAAAATTTAGTTAAATTAATCAATATTTGGCTTTTTTATTCGCTGTGAAATTGTATTTGTAGTCTAAGTTGTTGAAAATGTTGGTTATTAAATGTTGGCTTTAGATTTGCTGTCAGTAAATAAAATAAATAAAAAATTTGTTTATATATTTTATTTATAAAATGGAGCAGGGCATGTCTAACAAAAAGCTATTTTGGATCGCATTTTTTACTTTATCGTTTTGTGAGTTTGGGCAGTTTGTTTACTCAAGCAATA
>Ga0307488_10000539_pt1 | contig 31340 bp, 35 predicted proteins | sample SB02metaG_FD_202248 | JGI IMG/M metagenome (GOLD analysis project Ga0307488, IMG submission 202248) | Sea-ice brine microbial communities from Beaufort Sea near Barrow, Alaska, United States - SB 0.2 | ecosystem: Environmental > Aquatic > Marine > Coastal | place: USA: Alaska | collected...
ATAATCTTCGGGTAAATCACTTAAGTTCCTTTTTGCATAACCAAATTCCATTTCACTTTTAGCACTACCTTTACCAGTTTTAGCTTTTTCATTTAATGGAGTTCTTTCCATCCAAAAAATAGGCTTACCTTTAAAGTTTATAAATCTATGCTCTTCTTCTTTATCAATATATTCTGAAAATGTATCAAAGATCTTTTCATCTACATCTTCCATTAAATCCGGCTTATTAATAATCTGAATACCTTTTCCGCTATGACCTTCTGCAGGTTTTGCAATAATAGGAAATTCTAATTGTTCTAATGCATCATTCTTAGAATATACCGTCTTAGGTATATTTTCATCTTCTCCAACCAGTTTATGGAATTCTTCCTTAGATCCAGATTTTGATATATGGTCTGGGTGATTATAAACATTTTCTTTTTTAATCTTACCAGCCTTTATTAGTTTATTAACTGTATCTGAATGATATGTTAAAACTGGATAGTCTGGATTAATATCAATGTCATTCATATTGTTTTCATGAACTTGTGTAAAAAACTTATTCCCAGCAAAACCTTTATAAGTCCACCATCTTTGTCCACTATCTTCTCTTAGTGCTAAATAAACTTTACCTAAACCATCTTCAGTATCAACAGATTCTTTTAATAAATCATCCCTACCTAATTGCTTGTATACTTCCTTTCTGGTTTTCTCCATCTTTTCAGCATACTTAGGATCACTCTTTCTATTAAAAACTATTTGCTGTGTTAAAGAACCGCTAATTCTTTTAACATCTTTCTTTCTAGTTTTAATTAACCATGCGGCTAAATCCTTTATAGAAAGATCTTTAAATCTACCTTCGGCATCTGGTGCATCTGAATCATGCCAATCCGGTGCACCCGCAGGCTTCTTTTCATTTATAAATTGTTCAAATAATTTTAAGTACTTCAAAACAAATTTTATTTTGTTTATATATTCCTAAAGATTGCATCAGATATCCATTGATGTAGAAGATCATCATGAGATTGAGGTTTAAAATTAGAATCGCTTTTACTTTTAATTATTTCTTCTTCTAATTGATTTAAACCATCTAGTGATTTACCGTTTGGATCAATTAAGAATTCTCTCATAACTGGAAATGACTGAGGATTAAATGATTTTTCTAACATTTCACTTGCAAGATCAAAATGTCTTTCATATAAATGTAATGAATGAGCAATATGAGTATAAGTACCTAATTCTAATTCAGGGTAATATTTCCTTAAATGTTCTAACATTTGAATCTGTAATAAACAAAAGAATGCAACATCAGTAGGAGTACCTAATATAAGATCATTAGATCTCATATCAATAGTAAAGTTTAATTTATTATTTCTTATTTGAAATATACCATTAAGAGTACAAACAAAATCTTTATTTCCATTCCATTGATGAGAAGGTTTATTAAAATGTATAATTGCTTGCCTTGAATCTTTATCTTGAATTAAAGAATCTAATGCCCAACGATACTGATTTCTACCATCCTCTAATTCTTCAGTAAAGATAAGATTACCATAAGCAGAGTTAACCGAACCGTCTTTGTTTTTAATCTGATCCCAGAATTTTGCATAAGGGGTGATAAAGTCAGCATCCTTTCGCCCAGTAAAATACCATACCAACTCAGCTGCAATGTATTTAAATTGACTACTCCTACGTGAATTCTCATACAGACATTGTATAGGATTATCAATAACAAGAGCTGCATTAGATATCTCATTAATCTTCATGCCTCTCGGAGAAGATGTGTATTGAGGATTATGAATAATGCTACCTAGTGCATAATCGTATGCTTGTGCGAATGTTTCTCCTTTAAATACTCTCATTTCTTTTTTTCTCTCTAACGGTTTTTAATGCTAATTCTATTCTCTCTATGAATTCCATGCGCTCAAATTTCATATCAGACTTATATAATCGTCTGCTTTCAGCTAATACATCTTCTCTAATGCCTTCATAGTATGCTTCATATAATAAATCTTCAATTTTACACATTCTTAAATAAATTTAATTGTGGAGAAAGCCCGCTTATGGAATTCTCGTGCATTAAAAAATCTATAATGATATTAGATACTTCTTCGGCACTCATAGTACCTATATTAAGCAAAAGTTTATTTTTAATTTTACTTTTACGATGGGCTCTATTAAAACCATCAATCTCTGCTTTCACTTCTTCTTCATTACCATAAAAAGATAATCCATCGTCTCTTTTTAAAATAGTTTGTGGATCATTTGATAGTGTAATTAGGTATAGTTCTTGTCTTAATTGATTAACATACTTTTTTTCAATATCAAAAATATAATCTCCAGAATATTCTCTGTAAAGAGGCGCATAAACCGATTCACCTAAATGAGAGCGGTTAAAGATAAAATTAATATCTTTATCTTTAGACATAACCATAAGCTGAAACATATCATCATACATTTTTTGTGAATATGAAATATGCCTTTCCTTATTATCTTTAAAAGGTAATGATGAATAATGCAATTTATGAAATACTAAATTATTGATCTTTTCAATAATTAAATTTTGTTGTGTATCTTTGCCTGTGTTATCAGTACCTTCTATAATAATAAATTTGCTCATTGTTTTATTTTTATATAGTTAAAAGTTAGAATTGTTTATTTCAATATCAAAGTCTGTAAAATTTTCAAAGTCTAAAGCATCAGCAGTCATTCTTCGATCTATTGAATCACCAGGCATCTTTCTTGCTACTAATCTATTTCTCCTTATTTTTTCTGGAACATTTAGATATATGATAGTACATTCTTTTCTATCAATCGGATCAATATGACTTATACCTTTTGGTGTCATAATAAAAAGGTTACATGTTGTAGTGAATTGGGTTTGGCTAGTGCCATAATACCAACCATTGAATTCTATACACTCATACCAATAACCTTGGTTGATCTTAGTCTTAAACATGTCATCAGTCAAAAAGAAATAATCTTCGCCATCAATTTCACCTTTTCTAGGTGGCCGAGTGGTGTATGAAATGCCATACTTAAACCCTCGGCCACTAAGAATCTTTCTCATGTGATCTTTTCCAGCAGCAGCCTTTCCTACTAAAATAACTTTATTCATTTTTTATAAATATTAATGTCAGGAATTGCAGAGCTCACTGCTCCTATTAAAACTAGTACACCAAAGAAATGCCAAAAAGAACTAAATGTAAATTCTAAGAATCCCATCATACCACAGCTTTTTCCTGATCATTAATTTCAAATGCTGTAGCTAACATTTCTAAACAATCCTCAGCCTCTGCTAGAGATTTTGTTTGTTCAACCATTTCATCAACAATTTGTGGATGTTCGCCAATACCAACAGGATTGGTTAGGTATACTGTTAGTGTTGCTATTGCTTTTGTTTTCTGTGCTACAAATTGTGCTTTAAGCGCTTCATATAACGCGTTTGTGTTAGTTGCCATAATTTATTATTTAATTAATTAAAAGTTGTGTGTGATCGTAATTGTTTTTAATTTGTTCATTAAAGAATTTTCCTTGAGATTCAGCTTTACATAAATTGTCATAAACATCTTGCTCTACATTATTGTATTCATAAAGAGCACCAGAGTTAAATTCAATCTTTAAAGACTTGTTAGGAAAATTGTAAATAACTTTGTTTATCATTAAAGAATTTACTGAAGAGTTTTGTTCTATCATCATTTTTTTAATTTTAAAATATTATAAAGATCTTTTGCTTGTTTAATAGTCAATCGCTTGGTTTTTGCAATCCATTCCCATGCGTTTTGCTCGCTATCAGTCTCACAAGCAAATGCATTGGATCCATTTTTTGTAACAAATTTATATTTGCCCATAATACTGTTTATTTTTATATTGACTTTTCTTAAAAAGTTTACTTTATTTTATTGCTTTTTTTAGAGTTTCCAAATCAGAAAGATACATATCTTTAGGATTGGTTCCTTCTATGATTTTCTTTTCCTTTTTCTTATCGGCTTCTTGTTTTAATAATTCGCTAAACCTTTCATTTGTTAAAGAATAGATAGGCATGTTTAAAAGATAGTTATATGAACCATCAATCTTATCAAACTTATTTGCTTCTAAATAAATTATAATGGATTTCTTAGGTGCATTGTTTACGGTAAGTTTACCAACGATAATATCTTTTATGAATCTTGCTTTATTTGAAATGATAAGTAATTCTCTTTCTAATTTTGCAATGAGATAAGCCTTTCTTGTATCATACCATTTTAATCTTACACCTACAAAGTGATTAACTATTTCTTCTACTTTATTAAAAATTTTAAGTTTACCGTTTTCATCTATTGTTGTAAGATTTTCGGTTTCTTGTGTATTAATTTTTAATAAAGCTTCTAATTTATTTCTGCTTATATAATCTTTAAGAATAGCTCTCTGAAACTTAAGTACGTATTCTACTTGCCCTGATGAATTATCATCGTAACCTGAGATTATTCTTTTTTCAGTTAAGTTATTTAAATGTTCTTCATATCTTTCATATGTAAACCCTGGTGGAATTTCAGTTACTTTTACTGTTGTTGTGTTTAGCACCTCATATAAGCCGCTTATCTTCCATGTTTTAGGATTAACCGTATCTCTAGTAAAAGTGCCACTAAACTCCTTTAACCAAGGCGCTAAGGTAGGCATTCTTTTACCTTTAAGAACTGAGATACATGCATTAACAACATCTTTAGGATTTCTATTTAAAATATTTGTAGCAAAACCTACAGCGATACCAGATGATCCATTTAAAATAACAGTAGGAATAATAGGTAAGAAATATTCAGGTTCTATTTTTTCACCTTCTTCTATTTTATTTTCTAATAATTCAAAATCTTTATAAAGTAATCTAAAGTTAGGATGTAACTTACCACTAATGTAACGAGGGGCACCGGCAGATGGGGATCTTAGCGAACCGAACTGACCTATACCATCTAAAAGAGGTAAAGAATTTTTAAATCCTTGTGCCATACCTACCATAGAAGATTCCAAAGAAGTGTTACCGTGATGGTAATAAGCCTCGGCTGCTACCCTACCAGCAAGTTGAAAAAGTTTCATAGGTTTTTCATTACCACTTTTCCAAATTTTATTTGCAATATAAACTACCTTTCTTTGTGTAGGCTTTAATCCATCTATACAACTGGGTATAGCTCTATTCTCCACAACATACTTAGCATACTCAAGATATTCCTTATCAAAAAAATCTGTTACTGTTCTTTTATTCATATTTAAAATAATGATTTATCGCTCGTCTTATAAATTAGATCCACACCTAAAATCTTTTTCTTTCTTGGTTCAGAATCTTTGGAGAACCATGTATTTAAAGTATTATCGAAATCCTTGTCTTTAGTTAATGTAAACGTTTTAGGATTACTAATAATTTCTTGGTACTCTTCATTTTCTAATGCAGCAAGCCCTTTCTTATATTCAATTGACCATGATGATAAAGATCTTTGTTTAGATTCCCATTCTTTATAATCATCATCAGAATAAAAACTTAATGTCTCTTTACCCTTTTTGGCAACCATTAAAGGGGTCTCTACCTTTAACACTCTACCTTGCTCAAATAATTCTGGCCAGTATTTACCTAAGAAATTAATTAATAATGCAGAGATAGAATTACCATCTACATCAGCATCGGTATACAATAATATTTTTCCGTATCTTAAATCTTTAGGCTCATGTCCTATTTTTAAACCTAATGCAGCCATAAGAGATTGCACTTCTTTGTTTTGTACAACCTTAGATGGTATAGATTCTCTTACATTTACAAATTTACCCCTAAGTGGAAACGCGCCTTGCATATTAGGATTTCTATATTGCCTAAATGCAGATGATGCAGAGTCGCCTTCAAAAACTGCAAGAGTACAGTTACTTCTATCACCTCTCTTTTTTGCATCTATTAGCTTTACAACTTTCTTCTTATCTAAACCTTTATTTAGTTTCCTAAGTTTAGATCTTTCTTCAGCATCTTTCTTTTGCTTAATCCAATCTAATACTGATTGAATAATTTCAGAATTTAAAACTTGCTTTAATGTTTTATCTGAAAGTAAATGAATACTACCAAAGTCTTTAGGATCAGTAATAAGTTTTTCTTTTGTTTGAGATGAAAATGCTGGATTAATGATTGTACAATTTATAAAAAGATATAAGTGATTTTTTAATTCAGATGGTTTTACGTCTACTCTATGCTTTCTTTTAATCTTATCTCTAAGAAATTGTGTAATTTGCCAAGTAATGTTATCTACATGCTTACCACCATCTTTTGTTTCAACTGAATTAACAAATGATATAGCTTTAAATCCTGATGTAGAATGACCTATGCCTATTTGCCAATTTTCTGATTGTTCATAAAAAACTGGTGTTGTATATAATTCAGAGTATTCTTTAAATGATTTAAAAGTAATAGGATCATCATTTAGCCAGATTTTTAATTTAGGATTACATGCAGCAATATCATAAAGTCTTTTTTCAATCATTTGAATTGATGCCTTATCAATCTTAGTCATACCGAATCTTTTAAAATCGGCAATGTAAGAAATTTCGGTAAATCCTTTCTTTTGGGGTTTTATGGCAGGTTTTGTTTTCTTTGCCATATTATTTGAAAAAGTTTGAGTAAATCTTTTATTTTTATCACAAGTATCAATTGTAAATTCTTTACTGAAGATATTAGTTAATGTACTTCCTACACCATTTGTTCCTACGACTGTTCTTTGTTCAGTATCATCAAAATTACTCCCTGTTTTTAAATTACTGAAAACCATTTCAGGTATCCATTCATTATACTCTTTATGAATTTTAACAGGAATTCCACCATTATCCCAGATTGATATTTTATTTGTATTAATATCAATGTTTACTTTTACTTGATTAAGTTTAGTGTTTCTTTTATGTTCATCAACTGAGTTAGATACGATTTCATCAAAGAGTTTTAAGAAACCTGGATTATAAGTAATTTCCTTTGGTACTAATTTCCAACTTCTTCTATCTAGTAAATAAACTTCTTCAGTATGTGGCTTAACAGAACCAATATACATACCTGGTCTAAGCAATACATGTTCTGTGTCTGTAAGTTTCTGATATTTCTTTTCAATGCTTACGGCCATTCTTTAATTTTATTTTTATATTGATAAATTTATAAAGGTTTAATTATTTGACCCATTCATTATATCCGTGTGTGTATGCATCAATAGGATCCATCTCTGGGGATTCACATAAAAGGTTTTCTGCATACTGCTTTACTTCAGCTCTCAAGCCATAGGCACTTGCCTCTGTTAGAATTTCCTCAATATGTTCATCTTCAGTTATCATTCGATACGGTGTTAGTTCTTTCATATTATTTATGTAATGTTACAAATTCCCCAAAGTGTTTATCGAAAATTTCTAACAGGTTATCGTAATCCCCACCCATCATTTCTGTGGTGAGTTCACCTCGTTCATCAGGCTGATAGTGAAGTTGCCTTGCTAATTTTTGAGCCAGTCCAATTAATGAAAATGCATTACCGTCTGGTCCATTTAAGTCTACATGGATCATTTCAGACCCAGTCATTGGTTTTGTTGTTATTGCCATTATCTACTTTTTAAAGATTCAATTTTTGCTGTCCCTGTGTTAATCATTCTAAATACTCGATTCCACTTACCTTCATCGGCAACCCATTCAATGTCATGTGATTTATGTTTCATTTGCCAATTTGATAAAGCAAACCCACCACCCGAGATTTTAAAATCACCTTCTGGATTTTTCTTAAATTTAAGGTAATGTATATTGTCACACATACTACTTACAGTTTTGATAATTACCTCTCTTGCATTTTCCTTTACAGTTAGCCTTGGAGGGTTTTGAACTAGATCTTGATATTTAGACATATTCTGTTTGTTTTAATTATATTATAAATATAATACATACTTAAAGAATCTGAAAGATTATTTTCTAGATATTTAAAATTTCTGTTTGTTCTTTTCTCTTGTGTTGAATTTGTTCCCATTCATATCTTTCATAAATAGTATAATAATATTTCCACCCACAATCATCATCATAGATATCATCTTGAATTACGATTATGCTATAACCTAGTATTTCTTGTAATTGTATAAGATCAGCAGGTTTCCAATAACCAAATCTAAAGTAGTTATAATTACCAGCACCTGATATTCTACCAATTTCAAATTGGCCTAAATGCTCTTCGATCTTTTTAAGTGTTGAGATGTCTATTTTCATATCTTGTTTTAATTATTATAATTAAATATAAACAAAATAATTGGGAATTAAAAAAATAAAATGATCTTTTTTCTAAAAGTTATTAACATTTAAAAAGGACCTAGGTTTTCTGTTTCTGCTCTCATTTTTTCTAAGAGTTTACGAGATATGATTTTTACTTCTTTTGAGAATTCACCTTTATCAATAATCCATTGAATATATCTTGCATCTGTTTCATACACTTCTTTAAACGGTTTACCCTTGTTCTTACCAAAGTTAAATACAATTTCTCGTTTACCATTTATTTCAGCAAATTTATATTTGCCACTAAGGTCAACTTGATCTTTTCTTGATTCATTTACAACATCATCAATTTCTTTTGCTGTTGTAGGCATATCATAAAGCTCTTTCTGCTTTTGGAATATTTCCATTGTTGCACGAATATCAACATCAGCTCTATGTGCACCCTCTAAATCCTTTCCTGTATATTTTTTATATGCAGTACTTAAATCTCGACGTTCATATTTTGAGTAAATTAAAAAGGGATCTATTACTGCTCTTTTGCGATGTGAGAATGCAATACCACTTCTCATGAATTCTTCTACGAGCATTGGTATATCAAAATAGAGTGCATTATATCCACCTAAGTCGCTATCTTCAATAAAATCTAAAACTTCTTTAGCTATTAAATTAAATTGTGGTGCATCTTTTAATTGTTCTGGTAATATACCGTGCTTGTCTTGGGCTTCTTGTCGCATAACAGCATCAGGGCCGGGATTAACTAATGACTGAAAGGAATCTATCTCATTACCATCAGCATCTGTCTTAATCATTGCAATCTCAATAATTCTATCATTACTTGGGTTAACCCCTGTGGTTTCTAAATCAAACCAAACTATGTTCTTTACATTTTCCATATTATACTTTTTAAACTATACTATTCCAGATTCTCTCTGTTATATTTTATATAGCTAAAGTATAAAAAAGTTTTAAGATTTTAGAAATTATTAAGGATTAGTATCGTCTACTAAGGCTGAAATTGCTACTGGCAATTGTTTCATGGTTGAATTTAATTGAGATAATGTAAAATTAATTTTATTCATTGATCTTTTTAAACCTTGATTAGAAGTTGTTTCTGTCCCTCCTCCGCTTACTTGTTCACTATCACCATTTATTGCGCCGTTGATGGCATTACCTATACTATCGCCTTGGGCACCTAAGATATCTCTTATTTCTTCAACTGCATTAGATAGTGCTCGGTATGCTCTTCTATTATTAGATAATTCCCCAGCACCTTTAAATAAATTACCTAGTGAATCTGCCTTATATGCATCTATAGAATTAATGGCATTTGATATAGATTGAATATCAGTAGCAGCTTTAGCTAATGACCCGTCTTGTGCGACATCCCCTAAAGTTACAATGAATGTTGAGAAGTCTTTTAGTTGTAGTGATATTTCTGGGTTAGCTGCATAAAGATCAGTAAATGCAGTTCCTATTGATGTTAATAGAGTTCCAATAGATTTTGCAACAGAAACAGGTTTAAAATCTCCACTAAACGCTTTAAGGCCAGCTGCAATATCAGTTAACGCCGCTCCCGCCCCGTCTACTGCATCAATACCTTTTTCAATTTTATTTTCATCCCAAGTAAATCCTAAGAAACTTCCACCATCTTTATCTTCCATTTTAGCACCACCAACAGAAGCAAAAGCCTGGCCTACCATGCCTAAGACTGCTTTAATTTTTGCTGCTGTTGCGTTTGGATTTTTTAAACCTGCAAATTTTTCTAACCCTGTTGCAATATTTGTTAATTCCTTGCCTGCACCTTTAACAGATCTAATACCTTCTTCTGTTGCTGTTGACTTAATACCAAATAAACCACTAAAAAATCCACCTGATTCAACATCTTGATCCGAGCCACCTATTGCAGCAAAAGCCTTTTGGACAAAACCTACCGTATTGATTACTGCGTATGCAAGTGTTCCTTCTTTTGGGTCATCAGGATCTCCAAATTTAATTTTGCTATTTACTAATTTTTGAAATTCAGTTAAACCTTTGGCAATCCCAGTTAATGCATTACCTGCATTCATGACAGAATCAACACCTCGCTCAACTGCATTAGGACTGAATGTATTTCCAAAAAACGCGCCAAGTAAACCACCAGGGCTTGCAGGTTCCCCGCCTGCTTGCGCAAATGCTGCATTAACAGAACCTAATGCAAGCGCGAGTTCTTTAGAATCATCTTCAGTAAATTCTACAGCTTTAAATGCAGCTAACCCTTTTGATAATTCTTGCAACGCCACCCCTGCACCTATATACATTTCAGCGGCTCCACCACCTACAGCACTCTGTCCTATTCTACTAAATACATTACCAACATTTGCAAAGAATCCTGCCTCAGGGTCAACCCCAGCAAAGGCCATTGCAACAGCACCTAATGTAGTAGCCAAGTTCGTCGCATCTGATTCTGTGTACTCTAGATCTTTCATTGCTTGCAAACCGGGTGCTAATAATAATAATGCACCACCAGCAGCAGCAAATAAAACAGGACCTAAAAGAGCAGCCCCTGCGGTTGCAGCAACCGCCACACCTGCTATCCCCATTACTGCACCTATAGCTACTAATAATGCTGATTGTTTTAATATATCACCTAGGCCTAATCCTTCAGTAGCTTTTGCAAATGGAGTATACCCTAAACTAAATACCATTAATCCTAAACCATTAACTGCTAATGCTGTAGCACCCATTAAAATGTTACCTATTCCAAATTTTCCAACTAGTGCTGCGGCACCACCTATTGCTAATATCGTAGCACCCTGAATAAGAACATCCTTAAAACCTATTGCTTTAGTTGCCATTGCAAAGAATGCCACACCTAAAGCAAACGGCACTAATGCAACACCTACAAGAACCAGGCCTAATGAACCTCTTCTAATTCTTTTAGACATTTTTTCTCCACCTAATAAAGCAACAGCACCACCTATTAAAACTAATGATGCAACCATTCCTATTAAAATAGAAGGAACCATTATAATAAATAATGTGGCAACTGCAAATAAAGCTAATCCTATACCGAATGCCTTTATAGCATCACCCATCGCGTCCAGAGCTCTAGACCCTTTATTAATCGGTTTGCTTAACATACCTAATAAAGCCATAGCCCCGCCTACTAAAGCAATTGATGTTAACAAAAATGGTATAGCTATCATACCAGGAATTATTAGTAAAGCAGATAACGCTAATGCTTTAGCAAATTTAAGAATTGCCCCACCTATAAGATCAAGGTTATCTATTCCTTTTTTAACATCTTCAGGTTTTTGTTTTGCTAATACCTCAAAGGTTTGTGTTACAAAGTCTGTAAATTTAGTAACTGCTTTCTTTGGTACTAAACTCCACAATAACATTCCCGTTGCAGTTTTCGTAGCACCTACTCCTAAAAGATTAAGGGTTTCACCAGCACCTGCAACTTCCTTTTTATTTTTACCCCCTCTGGAAAAAAGACCTGGTGTTATGCCTCTCATACTTCTTGATGTATTTGCCTCAATGGCAAATAATAAATCAGTCTGTGCAGTAAGTTGAGTAACAATAGCACGATCTAACCCACCGCCTGAATTACTACCAATAGAAACTGCAATAAGAGCATCTAATTTTTCATTAGTGATCTGTGCAGCAGCCTCTATTTTTGATAGAGGATCCATTAAATCTTTAAGAGTTACTATAGCCATTCAATCTATTTATTTAAAACTTTGGCATACTAATATTAGGCATAGATGGCGCTTTAAAAGAACTCATCTGTTTGCTCATAGACTTAGACATGCTATCGGTATTATATTTATCCGAATAAGATTGAGTATTCTGTTTATCCTCGTTATTACGATCCTTGAGAATCTCATTAAACATTTCTAAAGTAAATTCATATTCATAGAAAGGAAGCAAATCCAGCTCTGAAGGCTGGAGATGCAACTTTTCCAATAGTAGAACTCGTACTTTATAAAAGTTCAGAAGAGATATCTTGAATAATAAAGAGAGCTTTGATCCCGCCGGGAAACGTGAGCGGTACAGTGACCTCCTCACTGCAACTTTCACATGGAAAAACAAACTCTGGCTTAACTCCAATTTTAGCTTTTTCTACTAATCTATAAATAATTGAATACTTACTGGCATCCCAGCCTTGAAAACTGGTAATTGCTGAAAATATTTGTTTGTCATTAAATCCTCGCCATTCTCTCTGTATGTAAGGTAGAATTGCCAGCGATGATTTATCCCATGGTTTATTTTGTTCTTCTCTACTTCTTATCCAATCAGTAACAGCTCTCATTACACCGATTGTAGGTGGTGCAATAACTATTTCACCATGATTCTTTGTAGGTACTGTAAAACATTTATTAGTTACATCATAATACTTTTCTAATAAATCATCAGTTTCATTAAATTGAAGATTTCCTGTTCTAAGCTCAACAGATTCTTGTGATTTACAAGTTCCTGATTTACAATTCTTTCTTCCAACTGGCATCATCAGTTTATTTTCCCCGTCCTTAAATGTTAACTCTCTAATAGATAGGATTAGATATATTCTATCCTCCTCTAAGACGTCTCGATATGATCCCCTTTGGTTACCATACATAATTTTTGTACAGTTCACTAGAAGTGAGTTTAGCTTTTCATCTACATCTAAAATATTTTCTTCATCTAATGTTGAGAATTCTCTAATCTCACCAACTCTTGCGGCTCTGATATGAATTTCAAAATCTTCTCTATAAAATTGCCCACCAGATGGAAAGTTCGCTAAATCTAATTTAATATAACCTGTTAGTGCTTGTATTCTTTGAATTTCTGGATCGTCTACCGATGTTATACCTGAACCCTTACTAGTATTTACTTTACCTAATTCTGTAATTTTACCATCTGTATTTGTTTTTACCTCAGCCTTAGTATCTACAATACCTTCTGCTGCTTCAAATTCTTTCTTAATGTTGTCTTCGTGACTACTCATAATTATTTAGTTTTTATTAATTGTTTTTCTGGCGCAGTTTCTTTTACTATATGCTCTACTATTAATTGCCTAACATATTTAGATACTGGTAGCGGTTTTGTTTTATTTTCCATTGATTTTTCGATAATAATTGAATTTAAATTATCTTCATCTTCTGGTGTTAAAAGAACTTGTAATTTTTTTGTAAGTCTCTTTTTTTGTGGAATTAATTCTTGTACGCTTTCGTTATATCCATATTTAGGATTATCGGCTTTATAATTTTTTATCCAAAATTCTAGCCTTTCCATTATATAGCTTAATGATTCCTCAGATTTAAATTCTTCAAGAATAGTTTTTTTGAAAGATCTTGTTCCAAAATCTTTAACTGCTCTTTTAATATATTTACCTGCTCCTAAATTATTAGGGTTATCATTAATCGAATAACCTACATAAACTTTACCACCTACTGTGTTTTCTACTTTAAAGATTGTCATATGTTTAGATTATATAATTTATAATATATATTAGAGTAAAGACAAAAAAACTGGCCCTAGAGCCAGTTCTTTATAAAATATTATTTAGAGTTTATTATGTAGTACCTACGTTTTCCTCAACCCAGTGATCACAACGATAAGTCATTGTTAACTCAGCAGGATCTGGAGTTTCATAATTTAATTCATCTACAAAATCAGGTTGACCTGTAGGGAATACATCTTTACAAGTAATCTTCCTAAAGATATCACCTGCTCTATTATATTGTACAATGATCATACTTCCAACATAGTCTTTCTTTAATCCCATTTCACCAGTTAATGGATCATAGATTAATTTATACCAATTACGGAATGTATTGTAAATGTAATTTTCATTAGCCTCGTTTAAGTTAAGACTAAAGTTAATAGTCAGATCTAAAAATGTTTGGGCTGGCATACCTGCAAATGAACGATCTGCAAACTTATATTTCTGGCCTACTGCATCTATTGATGGGTTTAAGTTATTTAAACCTCCTATAGTTTTAACTTGCTCTAAGATTAAACCTGTATCATCTCCTAATGGTGAAAATACAGTCACCTCAAACAGGTTAGGCTGAATAGGTTCGTACCTTTGGCTACTTGCCCTTGATTGAGTATAATGTGGTAATGGCATAGTTTATTTTATTTTTTTATATATTCTATTTTAGTTTCTTCTTATTGGAAGTTTCCTGCACTAATGGCTCCTGTCTTTAGAATTGTTGTTCTCTGTACGAGAATTTCCATTCCTCTTACTGGTTCAATATATGTATCTAAGATACCTACATTTTGATTAATAACTTCTGGTGTATTATTACTTCCATCCATTACATTTTTATAATCGTATACGCCATCATCATTTTGAACAGTTGATAAGAAATTATCAGCTAGTGTTTTAATTTCTAATCTAGTCTGAGCAGTATTAAATTCAAATAGATAGTTTCTAAGGATTGCTTCAATACCATCTTGGATATAAATTACAACCTCCCTACAGTTAATCGAACTTAATGCAGATTTTGTAGTCTGTTGTGCAGTTTTATTTGCGAAGATTGTTGGCCCAGTTCCATTTTGGAATACTATTGGATTTAATCCGAATGGTTCTAAGAATTCTCTGTCCTCTTTTCCAAGATTGATTTCTAATCCTACAACCCCTGATCCACCTACAACACCTCGACGAACTCCTGCAACTAATGACCACGGTAAAGCGTTTTCATATTTTGCAATAAAGTTATTAGATACGTATGCAGCTGGTGCAACATTTATATTTCTACCTAAATCCCTAACAGTAATAAATGGATAATAGAATGCTCCCCAACTCGCGCCTTGCGTTTGTGATGGTAATGAGTATCTTACTGTAGGATTCTTAGAAAGATCACCACCAGTAGAAATAAATCTAGATGATAAACTTCCAGTTAGATCTTTAAATGATGGGTCTGTATTGTTCTTAAAGTCTTTAGCAGATGGTGCATTCAATATTGCAAATGCATTTTTCCTTGTGGATGCTAAAGTTGTATAAATTGACTTAGATCCTGCTTCAATCCCGTTTCCGAAAGTATCTACAATATATCTATAATTTATTACATCTCTATCAGTTAATGCTTTAAATAAATTTGTTCCATTTAAAGTACCGTTTAAGATAGCATTCTGTCTTTCGTTTGTTCCATTAGGTACATGTGTTGAAGTTAATTTAAATCCATCTAAAGTAAATACATTTAAATAATCAATCCATGCATCAATAGGATAATATAACTCTACCTTAACTACATCTCCACCTCCTTGCACTACTGTTGTTGTTGCAATTTCACTTTGGCATGTTACTAATAATGCAGTTGAAGCTGCAGGTATAGTACTATATTCAGCATTAGTTAAACCACCTACAACTACATTAATTCTTGTTAACCTTGAATGTGGCACGGCAGCAGAACCTTCAGAATGTACTAAGTAGTTTCCTACAACCACAGCCGCAGCATCAGGGTTAGTTGTAGCTATTAAAACTTGGTTAGGCTTCAGAGAAGGTTCGGTAATTGAATTTGCAATAATATCAATTGAAACGTTATTAGCACCTTTTAGTGTTTGGATTCCTAATGTACCTGCAGCATATGCAGTGGCATCAGAATTTAAAAATACTCCACTTCCATCTAAAGTAAATTGGGCATAGGGTGTGAGATTATTAAATCCATCTTCTTCATAAGGGATTATCTGAACTGATGGTAAACTATATGCCGTGTCAGTTATTGGTATTGTCGTTGGGCCAGTAGTTGGATTAGCTTCATGAATAGATCCATAATCTACAGCATTAAATACTAAGAAACTTGAATATTGAGTTCCCCCAACTTCAAATACTGCCTCATCGCCATCAGTAAGAGTACCGCTTGCAAATTGATTATATAACGTAGAACCATAACTACCTATAATTCCTGCAGTTCCACTCACATTTTCATCAGTAACAAATCCGAAGTCAGTTTCGTTAATATAGTTATAAGTTGCAGCTGTTGTAGGAAAATCACCTGGTACAACACTACCTACACTTGAAAGTGATATTGTTATTGTGCCACCTACAGTTTGCACAGCTGTTACTGGAACGTAGCCTTTACCTGTTACTAAGATATATGTTCCTACTGTAGTTGCATCATTTGCAGTAAATGTAGCGAATGCATCCCATAATGCAGTTCCAGCACCACCTACTACTTGAACTTGTATATCTCCACTTGACAATGCAACAGAAGAAATAGTTTCTGTTGTTTGTGCTACAGAAGTTGATGGCGTTCCTGTACCAGTATAACTTAAGTCAGATACAATTGATCCACTGTATGATAAGAAATTAACATCGTCTTGGATGCTAGTAGTTTGAGTATATTCAAGGTTGTGTCCTATCATATCAATTCCACCTGCAACGCCATCGATTAATATATCACCATCAAAAAGATCTTCGTTAACTGCAACAAATAAACCAGTAGATGCAGTATCAGCATTAATAACTTTTTCTACGAAAAGGTTATTTCCTAGCAAATCAGTAAAGTTAGGAATTAAAGATGCAGTGTAAGTTGCAATAACACTAACCTCTGATTCATTAAAGAATTCTGCAATTTTTGTATCAGTTGCATCTGCATCAAATACTCTTCTTTTTAATCCTTGCGTCTTATCAAAATAAGTTTGGAATATTGGATCTGCTGCAAACCTTTCATAAGGTGTTAGAGGGTTATCAGCAAAGTCCCCACCAAAATTTCCATCTATTACAAATACATCAACTAAAAAGTCAGATACTAAACTATCCTTATCTAAAAATCCAGGTACATTTGCAGAACCATACCATTCTTCAACAGTTACATTAAATCCTGTTGAATTTGCATTTGATGCTTTTCTTACGATAACCGAAATAGGATTCTGCCCTAAATTAGTAAAATCTAATAAATCATTAGTAGTTGTAGAACTAAGTGCTTGTGTATTAGCACCCACATTACTTAAAAATGCGTCTGTATCAGGATAAAAGAATTTATCTCGGTTGTACATTTTTTGGTATTCTCCTAATGCTCCTGCATTAGCCTGCACCTCAGGGGTTGCTGCTGTGCCAAATTTAATATACTCTACTTTATCGGCAGCTGTTAAGTTCAATAGATTAAGTGCAAGAATCGGACCTCTTTCCAATGCCGCTAAACAACTTCTCTGGAAAAATGAATCCTTTCTTTCTAGGTTTCTGTCAATGTCACCATAAACTTGTTTAAAGAATGCAGTGTCAGGTATAAATACTGGTGTATTGAAGGGCCCTGTTTTAGAGAAACCTACAATTAACCGTGTCTGATTAGCAGGGATGCTAACTACTTGCGATTTATCAAATTCAAATCGGTATGTCCCTGCTGCTTTAATCGAAGCGATTTTCGGATCTAATGCCATAACTTTATATTATATTTTTTTTACTTGCTTTTTTTATATATCCACTAACTGGCAACTTTTTATACCAAGTCATAGATATCGAAATTAAGCTGGCCTCCTTTTGCATCTTGCTCTAGGATAGTATCTATTTTATCTTGAACCTCTTGGTTAGCAACATCATGAATCTCCTCAGCAAAATCTGAAAAGTCTAATGTAAAGAAGAATTCAGAACTATTTATACATGTCATTATTAAATCATCATGGCCTAATTGACCAGCATATGTACCATTTGGCAATTTACCAAAAGTAGCTGCTTCATAAACAGTTTGCTTATCCTTTATTATTATTTTATTTTGAGTAATATATTTTTTAAAGTTTTGGCAAAAGATAGGCTTATTATCTTTTTTAACCTTTAAACCAAATTGTTTTGATTTTGCATCTATACGGTGCTTAAACTTTACAACAGATTCCTCATCAAAATCATTTCTCTGTGGGAATACAGTTTCCATTCTTTTTATTAGCTCTCCACCATATAAATTCCATTCTATAATAAGTTTTACGTTTTCAGAGTGAAAAACATCAAAAGCTAAAATATAAAGAGATTTTGCAAATTCTTCAATAGTGTGATCATTACTCCTAAATCTACCTACTTGTCTAATTCTATAAAAATCAATAAAGCTACCTGGTGATGACACCTTTTTCCAATCAGCTTCATCCATAAGTTCTATCTTAAAGATATTTATAATAGAATAATCACCACCAGTTCCTTCTGCAATATCTACAGAGAATACCCAGTAATTTTCATCTTCTTCAGCATCATCCAAGTTAAATTCAGGATCCCATAACAAACCAGCATAATCTACTTGCTCGTCATCAAATTCAATTATTTCTTTATGTACAAAATCTATCTGATTAGTTGTTAACTTTTTAAGACTATCAGCACCTAATAGTAATGATGATCCAGCTATAAATTGATTTCCATATTGCCTATTAAACGCTTCATCACTACCTAAGTTGGCAATCTCCTGTCTCATCCATGCATCGTCTCTTCCTGGTACATCCCACCAGTCAACTCTAAACGGGGTATATTCACTCAACCCTTTATCCGCAGCAGTATATATGTCGTAGAATTTATTAAACCCGTTAGGAGTACTTGTTATTATTACCTTTGAGTTAGTTGATGCAGATACTGTAGGATATACGTTTTCATAAAAAGTATCAACAAAATTTGCAGGTATGTGAGCAAACTCATCCATAAATAATAAATGAATAGTAAAACCAATTGCAGCTTTCTTAGTTGTTGTCTGGCCTATAATTCTACAACCGTTATCAAACTTAGAATTAAATACATCCCATTTGAGTGTACCGGGCTTAATAAAGAACGGTAAATGTTCTAATATAGTTTTACCTTTATCAATGATTTCTCTTGTTGTAGCACCCTTATTTGAAAGTATTAGTGAATTTTTATCAAAATTAAATAATGAATACCAAGCAATAAAAATAGACGAGCATATTGTTTTACCTACTTGCCTACTTGCTAAACATACATTAAACCTTTCAGCTTGAAATTGCCTTAACATATCTTCTTGGTAAGGTCTTAAGTTAATTGTCTGTAAACCATGATCAGTCATTACAGTACAATATGTATTGGCAAAGTAAACAATATCCTTCGCGCATTTTTTAATTTCCTTTATCTCATCAGTTGTATAATTAAATACAATATTACCCTTTCGTAAATTTGGATTACCTTCATAGAATGGCGTTGATGCTGGTTTATAACCTTCTTCTATTGCAAACATTAATTGCTCTACACTTTCACTTGACCATGAAAATGCCTGTTTGGCTTTACCAACATTAAAATCAAATCCTGCGCTAGGTGCTTGTGGTTTTTGTGCCATCTTCTTCTATTACAGCAAGAATATGATTTATATGAAGGATTTCAAACTTGCTCCCTTCAAATGTATATTCAGTACCTTTGCCTATTGTTTTTACTATTTTATCACCTTTCTTTACCTCTAGATTTTCGGCCGCCTCTATTACTAGAGCAACTCTGTTATATTTTTCTTCCGGAATTATTAATCCACCATCGGTTCTTTTTTCAGCTTGTATTACTTCCTGTGTGAGAATATAACTATTCTTCATTTTCATTGCTATCGACATCTTGTATATCTTCTTCTTTAATTGTTTCTTGTAATGCTCTCATTAAATCTTTAGTACCTCTTGACTTAACACCGCCTTGTTTTTTATTATTGCTACTCTCTGAATTACTATGATAAACATCAATATCTCTTGATATCTTTTTAGCATTCTCTTCAATAGCTACCATGTACATGGTTTGGCTTTTAATGATATCTAATAAGGTTCTTTGTAAATCACTAAGTACCTCAAACATTCTTGGGGATACGTCGCCTTCATTAATAATATCCATTAGCTGCGAAATTGCAACTTCACTGTTTTCCATTTGCCGAATAAGCATGCCTAATGCATATTCATCTAAATTAGATTTTGCTTGAATATATTCATGTTCAGCTATAATCTCTTCACTTAAATAAAACTTAAGTAAACTTGACATTACTTTTTTAGCCTTTCCTTTAGCTCTAGTTAATGCAACTGCCTGTGTGCTTTCTATTCTAACTTTATGTAATTCAGGAGTATTTTCTAATCCTGGTACTTCATCAGGTAATTCACTAAGTAAATCTCCTATACTATCCCTAAACTTGTCTTTTGAATTATCTTCCATTAATAAGTTATTTGTAATATATATTCTAGGCTATCTGGCATCTGTTACATCTTGTAGCATTAGTTGTGGTGAAGCATTATCCAATAATAAAGTTAAATGCGTGTCTTTTACTACATACTGGCTAAGTATTAATGATTGCAGTTCTTCTTCGATTGGTTTTTTCCAAATTCTTATGTTTGTAAGATCAGTTTGGCAACCTAATAATTTCCATGCATCATTATCCAAAACAGTAACTGGGGTATATGTTTTAGTTTCGTTAAATACTAGATTTAGCTTAGACGTAAGTTTTGGGTTAACAACACCAGTATTTTCTAGAGTATTATAAATAAATAAACCTAACTGTTTCGCTGTTGCATTTAAATTAATTACAATAGCATACCATTTAGATTTAAAGAGCGGTTGTGTTATATTCCACTTATAATAAGTTTTATTAATTTTCATAATAAACCAATTAGGAGTATACGTAAAAGATACATTCTGAGTAGGCGGTAATAGATTATTTTCATAAACCATAAAGTTATTACTTGCTTCTTTATTAAAACTAGGCGAGGCTGTTAACGTTATGTCATCTATATATGCTTCATCAATTACGATAGCATCACCTATAATTTCAATTACTTTTGCAATTCCATTATATGAGTTAGTCCCTCTTATAGTTACCCAATCACCAACATATATAGCATTACCGAATGTTGGTAAACCACTTGTGTTAAATTGCACCTTCCCATTATTGTCTACTATTGATAAAATAAGTACATTATTACCTAAGGGTGTTTTATACTGTGGTCTTACCCAAAAAGTAAATGCCCTATCATCAGCCTCATCCCAACCATCTTCATATTGATATTTTATAGATTCATCTCCATTTTTAATAGATCCTAACTTATAATGATATTTAGAAATAATAGTCCATTCATTATATACATTTTCTTCTTTAATGATTAATCTTTTATCTAAAGATCTTCTAACATAATCATTACACTGTGTACCTATTGTATTATATTGATTGTCTTTTCTAACATCTCTAAATTCATTTTCTCGCTCAACTCTAAATTTATCTTCTACATTTGAAATTAATGCTTCAGTACTAGCCTCAGCCAATATTCCTGCTGTAGTATTTTCATAACCTACGGCCGTTCTTTTTTGATATGCTACTAAACTAACTCTCCAATAAGATCCTGAATAAAGAAAGTCATCAGCTTCTGCTATAGCATCTATTTCATACATTCTATTCATATATTGTTTAAAATATAAATAATCTCTCATTTCTGGTTTAGCGCCTAAACCAAACACCGCTTCAAAGGCAGATTTAACAATATGAATTTCAAACTGAACGGGGAAATCCATCATCATAGGATTAAATTGAATTTCCCTAGTAGGTAATTCATTATCAGGAACTAGAATTTTTACCTCAGCTTCTTTAATAACATCAAATAAAGAGTATTCTTTTAAGATAACGTCTCTACTTCTTTGATCTGCTTTAGTTTTAAAATAGTCAACACAAAATCCAAACATATCTGATGTAATAGCAGAAAGTTGATTATACATAGATGATGCTCTAGATAAATCATAAGGATTCCAAACACCGCCACAGCAATCAACAACAAGATTAGGTACGCCTACACAACCTTCAGATCCACACTCAACTTGAGGTATTCTACAAATTACTCCACCATCAGTTATTAATTCTAATGCAATAGATTCAAATTCTAAAGTCCCATCGCCCACTTGTTCATACCTATATTGAATCCAAAACGGTTTATTAGGATTTAATAATAAAGCTTCTAGATTTACATTAGTAAGACTGATATAATCAGAATATGTTACACCATCTGCGCCCCACCTAAATTGTTTATTATAATAAGTACCTGTATTTTCACCCTTTGTAACATCGCTATAACCTATTACCTCAACTACATTTTTATAAGGTTCTTGCAAACTAATTAATATAGCATCCCCGTTAGCATCTGTTGTTCTTCCGTTAACTGCCATTGATTATGAATTTATTTGTTTGTATGAACTTTCAGAGTCACCTTCCTTTTTAAATGTTTCTCCAATAATGTAAGATCCTACGAAAGGTGTTAGTGCTGCAAAGTACGCAGCTGCGCCCATAAGATCAGCATGCTTAACAATTACCCAAACCCCTATGATAGACCACAAAGCGATAGTAATATACATAAGACTTTCACGTTTACTATTTTTACCTTTTTTGAAAATAGAGCTATCATCACTAGGCCTCATACTTTCACCAAATATGTATGATGCAACAAAACCAGTCAAAGAAATAAAATAGCCAGCTAGCTGGGTGAAATTGGCATCAAAGTATGTAGCAGTAATTCCCATAGCTACCCATAAAAATACAACTAAGTAAGTAATACACTCTCGCTTTGATTCACAACAGCGTTTAAGAAAAGATTTCATATACAAACATTATTTGTTTATATATTCTATTAATAAGGAGTATAGTCGGTCTTTACTGTTAAGAGAGGATCATCTTCTTCTAATTTTTGATCGATATGATCTAGCATATGAAAAGTAGATAATTTACCATCTATAACCATAGCTGTTAAAATATCTATAATAACGTTAGCCTTCATATAAAAATATGGCTTTCTCTCAAGATATTTATTTTTAAGTATATCAAAGTCTATAAGAGTTTTATTAAAAGTATCCAGTTCTTTCCTGTCTAATAATTTTGTTAAATCAAAAATACCTGCAAGTATACTAAAATGAAAACTTATTATAGGTTTACTTAAATCAGTTTTAATTATCCTACTATATTTTTTATCATCGCTAATTTTAATTGTTAAAAATTCAAGATTAGGTAATCTATTAAAAATAGAACATAGGAAATAAACAGAATTAGGTTTTATGTTAGGATTAGGTACATGACCAAAATCTTCAGCCTTTTTAATAATATTATCTACTCTCTTACTAGTTTTTATTGCACTTAGAAAAGAATCTTTTTTAACTAAATATTCGCCATCAGTTGTAGATAAATTCTTACATTCCTTTTTCATTCTACTAATAAGTATACTATCAAAATAATCATACTTAAATAAAGTAAATGAAATGTGAGTTGGTATTTCTAATTCAAAAGTATTATCTATTAACATCATTGCCCATTTGTTTTTCTAGTGTATCTATCGAAGATTGAATTAGTGATGGGTTGTATTTTAGTGCTTCTCGGTATTCTCTTTCTCCTATCTCATTAAATTTCATATAAAGTTCTAAAGCTTTTGGGTTAGGGTTCCATTCCTTGGCTTTTTGTTTTGCAGATTTTTTTACCTTAGTGTAAATAAACCCTGGTACTCTATTAAATTTAGAAGAAACTAAACGCCATGCTTCTGCTTGGCCTACTGGATCTATTTTAAGAGTATTAAAAAGATTAGCCTGAATAGGAAATTTAATGCTCATAAATCTATTAGTCATAAATGAATTTTTAGATTTATCATAATTAGATACCTTATCCCAATTAACATCTTTACCAAAAAGTACTTTTATATAGTCAAATAATTTCATTGAGTTATTTTATATTTATATGAAGAAAAAGTAAAAGGTTTAAAAAATCTTATCTTGTTTTTTACTACCTTTTATAAAAGACATATCAGCAGAATCACTTGAGTCATCATCTTTAAAAAATGAAGCCTTAAAAGAACTATCAGTTTCTTTTGAATATTCAGTATTCTCTAAAATAGATTTCATCGTGGAGATTGTCTTTAACTGCAAACCTTTTACATTCATTTTTGATTCTACTGATTTAAACATTTCATCTAGGATACCTTCTGGTATTGATTCAGCAGCAAGTACCATAAGATTGACATTAGATTTTAGATTAGAAATAATCTGTTCTCTACTCATATGTTTCGCGTTCATAACTCGCACAGTCATATTTGCAAGGTCAGTAATATACTCATCGTTATAAAGATACATATGAGATAAGTGGCCATGCTTTTCTTTGAACTCGGCAATAATAGCAGTTGCTTTATTTTCACTGATTCCGTATCTCCTATTACCTTTTTTGTAATAGTATGCAGGTGGTACGTTATCCCCTGCATCTCCAGTAAGTACTTTACGGAAACGAAAGTCTTCAGGGTCAACTTCTATAATAGAAACCTTTTTCTTTACAACTAATGCCTTAAGTAATTTCTTAGCTTGATTTTCAGGTGATGCAGAAGTTTTTAGTACATCAAATATATCATCAGATTGCTCTTCCTTGGTTTGAGAATCCATCCATTCAGAAAAGCCTTGATAAGTATATAATTTTTTATGTGCCGGTGAAAATAGAATAGTATGAGTATTATTATCTGTACTCTTATCTACTAATTGAACTAAGTCCCTATCACCAGTAAACATAATAACTGATTTGTCATTTGCGAGACATTCAGTATTCCATGCATACATTAGATCATCACCTTCAGCACCGTCAATTTTAGAAATAATAACACCTTGCTTAGATAAGATAGAAATAAAGTCAGCTGTTGCCTTTGAAAAGTTTTCCCAGTTAAGAGCATCATTCTGTTTACGATTACCTTTATATTCTGCTTCAGGGTAAAAGTCTTTTCTCCATGATCTTGAATCTACAGTCCAAACAACTTTATCAATAAGGCCATCGAATAATCTAATTTGATATGCAAAGTCAGTTGCCAATTTTTTAACAAATGCTTGTACGTCTTCTTCTGTACCTAATAAACCTTTTTCTTTAGATCTACTAGGAATTACATACAGTGTTCTAAATAAGAAATAATTTCCATCAATAACAAATGTGTGCCTGCCTGTTTTTTTCATGTTGTGTAGTATTTAATTTAATTATAACAAAGTTTATAGATTTCTGAAAGAATTATTTAATGTTAATTCTTCAGAGTCTAACTCCGAATACCCTTCTCCTAACAAGTAATGGTAGTGTGATACCGCAGAGCCTAATTCCATAAAGTTTGGAAATTCAATAATAAGTCTTTTTAAAAATTCTATTCTCATGCTCCGTTGACTATTGTTTGTAATTCATAAATGCATGCAAGCATTGATACTGCAGGATCAATTACCTGTTGCCTCTGTGCTTGGTATTTTGCAACTGTTATAATTATTTGCGGAATAAATTGGGTATATGATTGTCTATCTTGTTTTATAAAATCTATAAACTCTGCACCTAGTGAAGATAAAACATCATCAGTTCTATTTGCATAATTTGATAGCATGTATTGGTAATTTTTTACAGGATTTTCTCCGTCAATAACAAGATCATAAATATCTTTATATACTGAACTAAATTGTTTAATGTTTTCAACAGTTATAGTTTCTACGCCTTGTGATTTAAATCCTTGTAATTGATTTAACATATTTCTTAAATCAGGAAATTTTCTTTTTACTAATTCAACTGCTGCGTGCTTATCAATACCGATCCCTTCTTCTTTACAAATTTGAAGAATTCTCATAATGTAACTTTTCATTATTTCAGTTTCTTCTTCTTTAGAAAAATCAAAATCAATCATTTCAAATCTTGATTGAATTGGATCTGGTACTTTATTAATATAATTACAAGTTGCAACAAACCTTGCATTCACTGCAAACTGATCCATTGTAGCTCTTAATGCTTTAAAGAATTGATCAGATACACCATCGATCTCATCAAGTATAATTACCTTCATCTTTCCTGGCTCATCCATTATAGAACGATTAGCGCAAAAATCGGTAATTCTATTTCTTACAACATCTACGGAAGTGTCTGTTGATGCATTAATATAAAGGTATGGGTGTTTAAAGTGTTTGACTAATACCTTAGCAGCAGACGTTTTACCAGTTCCTGGGCTACCGTGTAATAATAAATGTTGATAAACACCTTTGCTTAATTTCGCACCAACTCTCTGTGGTGTTATTAAATCATCTAAGGATTTTGGCCTATACTTTTCAGTCAAAAGTACGTTTTGGATATTCTTCATATATAAGTTAGATTTATTTTTATATGTAAAAAATGAATATAGTTTTAATAGAATAAATAAAAAAATTATAATAATGAGAAGAACTAGGAAAATAAGAAAGGTTGTTAAAGTTACTGTGCCAACTGAGACAACTGTTAATTCTAGTAGGATTAGTAGAGGTAAGATATCTAATCATAGTATAAAAAGAATAAAAAATGTACCTACTATACCTAGAGAAGATGGGAGCTATATTTCGAATAATAAAAACCCTAAATATGAGTACGGGAAAGTTAATGAAATATGGACTGGAGAAACTATATACTTAATAGGTGGAGGTCCTTCATTAAAAAACTTTAAATGGAATTCTCTACAAGGTAAAAAAACTATAGCCATAAATAAAGCTATAAAATTTTATAATAATGCAGATGTAATGTATTGGACTGATGGTAGAGTATATACTTGGTTTGAAAAGGAGATTAATGAATTCAAAGGCTTAAAGTATACTATTAGGGCAAGAAGTTATCCTAGTAACGTAACAATATTAAAAAAAGGTAAAAAGTATGGATTAGAACTTGCTAAGGATACTCTATCGCACGGTAATAATAGTGGATATGCAGCAATAAATTTAGCCATTCATTTAGGAGCTAAAAGAATTGTTCTTTTAGGCTATGATATGGGAAGAACTAATGAAGGCAGCCATTTTCATGATGGCTATCCAGTTAATGCAACTGCTGATAAAATTTATAAAGAACAATTCTTACCAGGGTTTAGTATTTTAAAGAATGAATTAAAAGGAAAGGGCATACAAATTTTTAATGCATGCCCTACAAGTAATTTAAAAGTATTTCCTATAATAACAATAGAAGAAGCTTTAGGCTTTAGATGATCTTCTTATATAAGTCATAAACTCTCTCTGTTCACCTTTTAAAAGAGATTTACAGTGTTTAATAAAATTAACAGATGAATTTATTATTCTTTTATCAACCCTTTTATTTGATGAGTTATGGGCCTCTGAGCACCTACTACATACAAAGTTTTCGATCTTTTTAGAATCCATTCTAGATTTTATTTCAACCTTACAGATACCACAATTCCAATCTATTAAATCCGAGTCTTTTTCTAATTCTTTAATACTTGTAAAAGTTTCTCTGAAAGGATTCCAAAGTATACGGTTAGGATTCTTTTCATGTTCATTCATGTCCTCAACTTTAAATATAACCTCAAAGGCATCTACATCAGAATCTAACCATTTCATATGATTATGTTCCAATAAAAGTTTTTTCTTTAAAGGAGGCAGATTCTCCAATAGAATTCCATGCCTCCTTTTATACCATCCAAAATTAATTTTTCTTACACTATACATTATTCATTAATCTCCTAAACTTTTCAGAAACAGATTCTGGTATGTATTTTTCAGATTCATTTTTTAATAACTTCTCTAAATTTTCTTCTGCCTTACTTAAAGCAGTTTGTAGCATTTCTACTTTATCTTTAGATGATTTATCCTTTTTATCTTTTAAATCTTCGATACCACCTTTGTATTCTTTAATTTTGTCTTTGATTTCTTTTACCTTTGGAGAATCCTCATCTGTTGGTTCGCCTTCTTTAGGTTCCTTTGGTTCGCCTTCTTTAGGTTCCTTTGGTTCGCCTTCTCCAAGTGCACTTATCTTTTTCGCTATTTCAGCAATGTCATCACCTAAACTTTTAAATGCTTCATCATTACCACCAAGCTTAGCTTTTTTCTGCTGTGCTTGTTTAACTGTAACCTCTGCTTGTAATTTAGCCTTTTCATCTTCTCCATCTTTTACTTTATCGTATGCAGCTTCGGCTTTAGTAACCTCAGCCTCAACAGCTTCTTTAGCCTTTTTAGCCTTTTCTTTATCTAAAGCTTCCTTTTCAGCCTTCGCCGCCTGTTCTTTTTCTCCTGGTAATTCAACTTCATCGTTTTTGCCATCATCAGATTCATAGTCCTTTAATGCCTGTTGTGCATCAGCAGCTTGCATACTTAGTTTTTTAATTCTAATCTTAAGTTGTTTTGATTCTTCTCCATCTGCTGCCTTAAGTGCAATTTCTGCTGCTGCTAGGTTTGATTTTGTAGTTGCAACAGTTACAACCTTTTTAAGAGCATCCGTTGTAGCTAGATCTTGCATTCTTTGACTAATAGCAGTTGACTTATCTTTTAGTGCAGCATTTTTTGCAGCATTCGCGGCTTTGAGAACATCACCTTTACCTTCACCTTTTCCTGCGGCCTTTTTCTTTTCGTAATCTAAATTATTTAAAGCTACCTGGACTTTAGTCTGTTGATACTTCTTAGCATTATTTTTAATCTTTTTATATTTAATAGGATTACTCATAATACCTGCAATATCAGTAATACCTTCATCTACACCTTTATTAGATTCAGCTATAAATTGATTGTATGTTTTTAGGGTTTTCATATCTAGTTATTGATTTTTTTATATATTCAATTCATATAAGACAAAAAAAGAGTCCGCCTTTCGACGAACCCTTCTTATAAGTAATATAACTATTTACTAATTACAGGATATTAACTCCAGCTGCGAAGTTGAATCCGATTGTGTAATACATAGTTTCTGGGTGGAATCCAGCGTCTACTAAAGCGAATCTAGATTTAACCGCGATTTTAGGAGCCATAGTTCCTTCTGCGATTGTTTCAACAGATTCAGCCATTAAGTAAGGCATGAATACTAAACCAGGAGAATTTCCATCTCCTTTTCTACCTACTGCAATTCTATAGTCAGTCCAAGCCATGTTTGGATCAACATAAACAGTTACCCCAGCCAAAGAACCTATTGGATATAAAGATCCACCAGATTGATTGATTGTGTTAGATAAAGGATATGCAATAAATCCTGCAACATCTTGAAGTGCCGTAGCAATTTCTCCAGAAGTTACTGCGAATGTAGCAGGTCCTCTTCTTCCTCTTGTAGCAATTAAGTTAGAAGCAGCAAGAACTTTAGTATACAACCTACGTTGTAATGATCCTTGTGTTTCTCCACCTAGTCCTACTTGTGTTGGAACAGTAAGTACAGTTAATGCAACGTTAGAATTATTTCCAGCTCCTAGTGGAATTGCAACGTTAGCAGCACCTGCAGCAGTAGTATAAGCAGCAGATAAGTTTAAACCATCAACAGCTAATGTGTTAGTAGCGTTAGTAGCTCCATTTCTGAAGATTCTATCCAAGATGTATTTGTTGATAGATTGAGTTAACTCATTTACCAATACAGCTTCTACTTGAGCAACAGCATCAATTCCGAATTGCTTCAGATCCTGAACTTGTTCTCTAGTTACAGCGGCAGCAACTTGGAAAGTTTGAGCAGCAATAGACTTATTGAATAAGCTTAGTCCCATAACGTTATCTGGTGTAGATTCACCAACACCTCTAAGATAAGGATCATTACCATTCGCATTCTCGGTTGCAAATCCAGGTCCACCAACAGTAGGGTTGTTAGTTGGCTGAAAAGCATTACCAGAGAAACCAGTAATATGATCTTCTAGAGCTTTTACTAAACCTAACTGAGAACCACCAGCAGCAGTTGCAGTTACTTGAGCAACAGCGTTAGTACCAGCAATACCGAATCCTACAATTGCAGCACCTAATGCAGGTCTTACACCACCAACTCTTGCTAAACCGTATAATCTTCCAGCTTGTATAATTGAATTGTAAATAGTCCCAGAAGCAGTTTCAGCACCCTGAGCATAATTGAATCCAGAGTTTCCTGCAGTTCCAGCAGCAGTATTAAGTGCTGTTGTATTTGCTCTTACTCTAAATATTTGTAATCCGTCTATTCTTGAAGCACCTACGTAAGTTAATTCGTAAGCAGCACCTACAGCCTGAGCTACAGTTGGAACAGCGATTGGATCTGCATAATAAACATCATTTACTACAAAAGCAGATGCATCTGTATTAGCTACACTAAATTTAATTAGTAATGGAGCAGCAGTTGTATCTAAAGCGCCATTTAAAGGTGCCCCTGATCCTCTACCTCCACCATATACAAAGTCTAGGTAAGTTAAAACTCCCATTGGGCCTTGCATTGGTACTACAGGTACTAAGTCTAAACCTACAGTCTGAGCTGCTACTTGCATTGCAAGCGGTAACAAAGAAAAAGGTCTGTCACCAGATCCTTGTACTTGTGCTGGGAAAGCATTCATTGCTCCAGGGTTTCCTGGTAATGTTGCATTACCCATACTTTGAACATTCATGTTCGGGTTTAAGTGTACAGTATTATATACACTTTCATTAAGGTTATGGTAATGGCAATACTTAGACATCCAAGATAACTTAGACTTTTCAGTAATTCCAGTAGCCTCCTCAATGATAGGGCCCCAAGTCTTTTGAACTTCAGCCTCATTGATTAATTGATTTGCGTACATTTTTTAAAATTTTTATTTTCGCATTTGTGGAATTTTTCAATTCCGTTTATTTAATCGCCTCGGTCCTTTTCTTCTTAACCATTCGATTAATATCTTTTAGATTAAATAATTATCTACCTAATCTGAATTTCATTTTGTTTACCAAGTCATTTGCAAAAGATTCATTTACTAATGGTTCTTTTTTGTTTGCAGACTCAGCAGCAGTTCTGCTTTCATTAATAGATTCTGTTATCATCTGAGTACTTCTTAAGTCTCTTGTTGACCAGAAATTATTAATTCCATATTGACTTCCAACTGGATGGAACCTAGCTTCTGAAATAATTTGACTTTGTCTTGATTCAGAAAGGTTATTCCATTTTTCTTTGAATTTTTCTGGCATGTCCGAAATAACATCTAACCCTCTTTTCTTTTCAATAAAATTAGATTCCCAAATATTTTCAGCCTGTATAGTTGACATAATTGGTTTAGAATTCATTGATTCTACAATCATAGCTTGCTTCTCTATAGGTAAAGAATTAAATTGATTCTTTTTAGATTCTCCTAAGAAATTCATAAAGTGCATTTCAGAAAGATTTTTAGTTTCTGCCTTAGAGATTAATGTAGCTAATTTTTCACTGATGCTATCTTTATAAGATTTAGATTCTTTTACCATTTCAACAAATACAGAATCACCATCACCTATCATTACTTTACCATACATATCAGTATCATAAACAGTATACATAAATTCAGGATTTGATTTACTTCC
>Ga0307488_10000540_pt1 | contig 31308 bp, 35 predicted proteins | sample SB02metaG_FD_202248 | JGI IMG/M metagenome (GOLD analysis project Ga0307488, IMG submission 202248) | Sea-ice brine microbial communities from Beaufort Sea near Barrow, Alaska, United States - SB 0.2 | ecosystem: Environmental > Aquatic > Marine > Coastal | place: USA: Alaska | collected...
GTTTTCAAGACCAGAATACAAGTATTAATACCGCATTAGGGAGAACAAAATTATTGCAATTACAAGGGGATTATGACCTTGCTTTTACGGTATATTCCGAATTGGCAAAACAATTAGAAACACAGCGCTTGCAAGTTAAAAAAGACACCCCACTTTTTACCGTATTAAAGCCCGTGACCATTCCAACAGAAAAGTCAGCACCTAAAAAAGCACTGATTGTGGTTGTGTATCTGTTTTTAGGATTTGTGTTAAGTGTAGGTTTTGTATTCGGGAGAAAGGCATTGGTAGGTTTTAAAAAAGAATGGGTTTCGAAATAATCCGGGTGTGGCCTAATTAAAATAATTAGGTGCCAGTGTATCATTTCAATTGCAGTAAGTAATTGTTTTTTTCATGTAGTAAAAAGCAGTACTGTGGGTAGTGCCGGCGAAGCCGTTGAAAAAACGAAGGTTTTAAGCCTTTAAAGAGTACTAAAAAGTAATAAAAAAGAAAAACACAAACAATACAGAAGACTGGTTGTAGTTGAAAAAATAATAATAAATTGATATTTAAAAAAACTAAAATATACATCGCAGGTCATAGAGGTATGGTAGGTTCGGCGGTTTGGAGAGCATTAGAAGCCAAAGGGTATTTTAATTTGATTGGAAAAACTAGCGCTGAACTTGATCTCAGAAATCAACAGGCTGTGAATAATTTTTTTAAGCATGAGAAGCCTGAGGTAGTAATAGATGCAGCTGCAAAAGTTGGTGGTATTCTTGCCAATAATGATTTTCCATATCAATTTTTAATGGAAAATTTGCAAATTCAGAATAATTTAATTGATGGGGCTCATCAAGAAGGAATAGAAAAATTTATTTTTTTAGGAAGCTCTTGCATCTATCCGAAGTTTGCTCCGCAGCCGTTAAAAGAAGAATACCTACTAACGGATTCATTAGAGCCTACTAATGAATGGTATGCCATTGCAAAAATTACTGGAGTAAAAGCATGCCAATCGATACGCAAACAATACAATAAAGATTTTGTGAGTTTGATGCCTACAAATTTATATGGATCCTTTGATAATTTTGATTTGCAAACCTCACATGTATTACCAGCAATGCTGCGTAAATTTCATGAGGCGAAACTCAATAACCATTCAGAGGTAATACTTTGGGGAAGTGGAACTCCTATGCGAGAATTTTTGTTTGTAGATGACATGGCAGATGCCGTGGTCTATGCCTTAGAAAACAATTTACCAGAATACTTATACAACATAGGTACAGGAAAAGACATTACGATTAAAGAACTGGCAGAAACTATTCAAAAAATAACTGGACACCAGGGTAAAATTATTTGGGACACCTCAAAACCAGATGGAACTCCAAGAAAATTGATGGATGTATCTAAAATGAAAAAAATCGGTTGGGAATATCGTACAGATTTAATCTACGGGATCGAAAAAACTTATAATTGGTTGTTAGAAAATATAGAAAACATTAAAGAAGTTAAACTATAATATGTTAAAAAAACAAAGTATGAAAATAGCTCTAATTACTGGAATTACAGGACAAGATGGTTCTTATCTAGCTGAACTTTTGCTTGGTAAAGGTTATATTGTTCATGGAATTAAAAGAAGAGCATCTTCTTTAAACACTCAAAGAATAAATCATATTTATGAGGATCCTCATGTTACAAATCAAAAGCTTAAGTTGCATTATGGAGATTTAACAGACTCAATGAATCTTACTAAAATCATTAAAGAATGCCAGCCAGATGAAATCTACAACTTAGGAGCTATGTCTCATGTAAAAGTATCTTTTGATGTTCCAGAATATGTTGGAAATGTAGATGGTTTAGGGACATTACGTATTTTAGAGGCGGTTCGTTTACTTGGCTTAGAAAAGAAAACTAGAATATACCAAGCTTCTACTTCTGAATTGTATGGAGGAATGGCAGAAAATAAAAATGACAAAGGATTTTATGACGAAAATTCACCTTTTCACCCAAGATCACCTTATGGAGTTGCAAAAATTTATGGCTTTTGGATTACTAAAAACTATAGAGAGGCCTATAATGTGTTTGCCTGTAACGGTATTTTGTTTAACCATGAATCACCCAGAAGAGGAGAGACATTTGTTACCCGAAAAATTACAAGAGCTGCTTCCAAAATTGCTTTAGGACTTCAAGATAAATTTTATTTAGGAAATTTAGATGCAAAACGAGATTGGGGGCATGCAAAAGATTATGTGCGTATGATGTGGATGATTTTACAAGCAGATAAAGCTGAGGATTGGGTTATTTCAACTGGAGTTACAACTACTGTCAGAGAATTTGTTAAATTGAGTTTTCTTTGTATTGGAATTGAACTAGAATTTAAAGGAAATGGTATAAATGAAAAAGCAACCATTTTAAAATGTACCAATCCTGAATATAAATTGGAGCTAGGAAAAGAAATCCTTTCGGTTGATCCAAATTATTTTAGACCATCAGAGGTTGATCTTCTGATTGGAGATTCTTCAAAAGCTAGAAAAAAATTGGGCTGGATACCGGAATATGACTTAAAAGCACTAGTACACGATATGATGGAGACCGATTTAAAGATTATGAAAAAATACCAATATTTGAATTCTGGAGGTTACAAAACTAACAGTTTTTATGAATGATGAAATAATAATATATAAAATAAATTAAATTAAATATGAAAAAAGTTATAATATTAGGAGGCGGAGGGTTTATTGGAGGACATTTAGCAAAAAGATTAAAGAATGAAGGTTGTCACGTAAGAATAGCAGATATTAAAAATCATGAATTTTGGAAACATGAAGAAATTTGTCATGAATTTATAAAATGTGACCTAACTCAACCAAAATCAGTAGAATTAGTAATTTCAGAAAATGCTGACGAGGTCTATCAATTAGCTGCAGATATGGGTGGTGCAGGATATATTTTTACAGGTGAAAATGATGCAAATGTGATGCATAGTTCCGCTCTTATAAATCTAAACGTCGCTCACGAATGTGTAAAAAAGAATATAAAAAAGATATTTTATTCATCTTCAGCCTGTATGTATCCAGAACATAATCAACTAGATCCTGATAATCCAAATTGTATAGAATCCTCTGCATACCCAGCTAATCCAGATTCGGAGTATGGTTGGGAAAAATTATTTAGTGAACGTTTATATTTTGCTTATTGTAGGAATTATAAGTTAGATGTCAGAGTAGCAAGATTTCATAACATATTTGGTCCGCAAGGCACTTGGGAAGGTGGAAAAGAAAAAGCTCCTGCTGCAATGTTAAGAAAAACTTCAGAAGCTAAAAATGGAAATGCAATTGAAGTATGGGGAGATGGTAAACAAACCAGAAGCTTTTTGTACGTAGATGAATGTGTTGAGTCAGTATTAAGATTAATGAATTCTGATTTTAAAGGGCCAGTTAATATAGGATCTGAGGAAAAAATATCAATTAATGGTCTAGCTCAAATGGCAATTGATATTTCTAATAAAAATATAAATATTAATAATATAGATGGCGAAGATTTTGTTGATAAATACGGATTTAGTTGTCCAGTCGGAGTTAGAGGAAGAAATTCTGACAATAAATTATTTAAGGAAAAAATAGGGTGGGAAGTCAATAGACCATTATTGGAGGGAATGAAAAAAACCTATGAATGGATTAATTCTCAGGTGATTTTAAGGGATAAACTATAATTGTATTTTATCATTTAGAAAATGAACATAGTAGTTAAGGGCTTTTCGGCTTTTATTGGAAATAATTTAGCAAACGTTCTTATGACTAATTACAATGTAATTGGACTAGATAGGTTAAAAGGAAATAACACAAAAATTTAAATTGACTGTAAATTTAAAAGACACTTTGAATTGGAAGTAAATAGATTTTGTGATTGACTGCGCAGCCAAAACTGTTATAAATGTCAAAACAATTAATGGTTACGATGATAATTATGTAATTATTGATAGGTTAGTAAATATTTGTAATGATCACCATATTAAATTAATAGGATTTAATTCAATGGTGGTGAATAAATTACCCCGAAATAATACAATAGATTTTAATTTTTATAATCCATCCACTATATGCGAGGAAAATAAAGTTCTTTATGAAAATAAATTAAAAAGTAAAAGTTATATAATTGTCATGCCAACTTCAATTTTAGGGCCAGGTTTTAAAGAACCAAATAAATTTTTTTTTTGAATATGTTGTTGATGGTAAATTCTTTGTAAGCGATAAAAGCATAGTAAAAACCTATTGTCACATCGAAAATTTGAACGAAAAAATTAATGTTTTAATTGATAATTATAAGGACTATGAGTATATTCAGAAATATTTTATTGATGGACATTACAATATTTATGATTGGGCAAAATTAATTAAATCAAAAAGTAATAAGGGGAAGAAATAAAATTCTTATTATGCTTCGGTTTGTTTTTTACACAATTTGTTTATTAGGGGATTTAGTTAAAATTTTCTCTTTGACAATTTCTAGGTACAAAAACATGAATAATATAATTGAACTTAAATATTCTGTTTTTGACAAAAAAAATAATTATAATATAAATTTCGGTGTTGAAAAAACACTACATTCTACAAAAAATTTATAATGATAGACTTAAATAATAAATCCATATTAATCACTGGTGGAACAGGTTCTTTTGGTAAAATGTTCACAAAATTAATTTTGGAAAGAAATCCGGATGTAAAAAAATTAGTCATTTTATCAAGGGATGAACAAAAGCATTTTCAGATGGCTCAAGAATTCCCAGAAGATAAATATCCAGCAATGCGTTATTTTATTGGAGATGTCAGAGACAAGACAAGGTTGAAAAGAGCTTTTGAAGGAATTGATATAGTGATTCATGCAGCAGCAATGAAACATGTTCATTTGGCAGAATATAATCCTATGGAATGTATAAAAACTAATATTAATGGTGCGGAAAATGTTATTGATGCAGCATTAGAATCTGGAGTAAGTGAAGTAGTAGCTCTCTCAACGGATAAAGCTGCTGCACCAATTAATTTGTATGGTGCTACAAAATTAACTTCGGATAAATTATTTGTAGCAGCTAACAATATGAAAGGTAAAAGAGATATTCGTTTTTCTGTTGTTCGATATGGTAATGTAATGGGGTCTAACGGATCTGTTATGCCGTTTTTCTTAAATAAAAAGAACAAAGGAGAAAAATTTCTTCCAATTACACATGATCAAATGACGCGTTTTAATATTTCTTTGCAAGACGGTTGTGAAATGGTGTTCTATGCGATTGAAAAAGCTTGGGGGGGAGAGGTGTTTGTGCCAAAAATTCCTTCCTACAAGATTTCTGACGTAGCAACTGCTATAGCTCCAGAGTTAGAGCAAAAAATAGTAGGAATTCGTCCTGGAGAAAAATTACATGAGGAGATGATAACTGCTTCTGATTCTTATAATACAGTTGATTTAGGAAAGTATTATGCTATACTTCCACAAAAATCACCTTATTCAGTATATTCTAAGGATGCTTATAAAAAAGCTTTCAATGGAACAGATGTACCTAATGAGTTTTCTTATAACTCAGGTAACAATACAGAATGGGAAACCATAGAATCTTTAAGAGAATTGGTAAAAATTCATGTAGATCCTAATTTTAAAGCATAATGAAAAAAATACCATACGGCAGACAAAATATAGACCAGAATGATATTGATGCAGTTGTTTCAGCGCTTCAATCTGACTACCTTACTCAAGGTCCTAAAGTTAAAGAGTTTGAGATAAAATTTGCAGAATATGTAGGAGCGAAGTATGCAGTTGCAGTTAACAATGCAACCTCAGGTTTACATCTTTCCGTATTAGCTTTAAATCTTTCCAAAGGTGATAGAATTATTACAACCCCAATCACTTTTGCTGCTACAGCAAACTGTGTTCGATATGCAGGTGGTGAAGTTTGGTTTTCAGATATTGATCCAAACACGTATCTATTAGATATTAATTCTGTACGAGAATTAATTGAATCAAAGCCAAAAGGATTTTTTAAAGGAATAATTCCTGTTGATTTTGCTGGACTTCCTATTAATATGGAAGAATTTAGAGCCTTGGCAGATGCTCATAGTCTTTGGATAATAGAAGATGCTTGTCATGCACCTGGTGGGTATTTTGTAGATAGTCAATCAGAAAAAAACTTTTGTGGTAATGGAAATTATGCAGATATTGGAGTTTTTTCTTTTCACCCTGTAAAACATATTGCTTGTGGTGAAGGAGGAATGCTTACTACCAATTCTAAAGAATTGTACGAGAAGTTGGTGCTGCTAAGAACACATGGAATTACCAAAGAGAACATGGATGAAAACCATGGGAATTGGTATTATGAAATGATAGCGCTTGGCTTTAATTATAGGCTTACAGACTTCCAATCTGCACTAGGAATTACCCAATTAGCAAAAAATAATAAAGGAGTAGCGCGAAGAAATGAAATTTCAGCAAATTATAAAAAAGAATTTGAGGGAAAAATAAAATTTCAAGATTTACCTGCTGGAGCTTATAATGCACATCATCTTTTTATTGTAGAGGTTGAAAATAGAAAAGAATTGTATGATTTTTTGCACTCTAAAGGCATCTTGGTACAAATTCATTATGTGCCAGTGCATACCATGCCGTATTATAAAAATATAGGGTATGCAGATGCTGGTCTTGTTCATGCAGAAAAATATTATTCTAGGTGTATTAGTTTGCCAATGTATCCGACGCTTTCAGATGACGAGCAAAATTTTGTAATTGAACATGTAAAACAATTTGTTAATGGGTAATATTTGTATCATACCAGCCAGAGGAGGAAGTAAAAGAATTCTTAGAAAAAACATTAAGGAATTTCTCGGTAAACCAATTATTGCATATTCTATTCAGGCAGCAATTGATTCAGGGTTATTTGATGAAGTAATGGTTTCAACGGATGATTTAGAGATTGCGGATATAGCAAAAAAATATGGAGCGAAGGTACCATTTATGAGATCTGAAAAGAACTCAGATGATTTTGCTACTACTTTTGATGTAATTAAGGAGGTAATAAATTATTATAAAGAGCAGTCTATTGAATTTGACAACCTATGTTGTTTGTATTCATGTGCTCCTTTTGTTAATCCTAAAGTATTATTAGGAGCTTATAATCAATTAACTAAAAAAAAATTTGATATCGTATTCCCAATTATTCCTTTTAGTTTTCCTATTCAAAGAGCGCTCAGAGTCAATCAGGGTAAAGTATCCATGATACTCGAAGATAATTTAAATATTAGATCTCAAGATTTAGAAAAGTCATTTCATGATGCAGGACAGTTTTATTGGTGCAATACGAAACAGCTATTAAGTAGTGAAAAATTAATAACCTCCAACTCTGGAGGTATTGAGATTTCAGAATTGGATGCCCAAGATATCGATACTGATATGGATTGGGACTTGGCAGAATTAAAATATCAATTAAAATAATGCAGTTTCCAACTAAATATAATTGTTTAAACCAAAATGAGTTTAAAGCTTTAAATCATAAAATAGTTCCAATACGCTATGAAGATAGATTGGATATAATGAGGTGGAGAAACGAACAAATGTATCATTTAAGGCAAGTAAAACCTTTAACAGAAATAGCTCAAGAAAATTACTTCAGAAGAACAGTTTCTAATTTGTTTGACCTGGAAAAACCAAATCAAATTTTATTTTCTTACCTTAAAAATGACAAATGTATTGGTTACGGAGGTTTGGTTCATATCAATTGGATAGATAAAAATGCTGAAATATCTTTTATTATGAATTCAGATTTGGAAGAAGAGTATTTTCACTATCACTGGTCAATATTTTTAGGAATGATAGAATCCTTAGCTTTTGAAGAACTTGGTTTTCACAAATTGTATGTATATGCATTTGATTTAAGACCACATCTATATGAGGTATTGTTATCTTCAGGTTATTTTAGAGATGCAACACTTAAGCAGCACTGTTATTTTAATGACAAATTTTTAGATGTGGTAATTCATTCTAAATTAAATTAATGGCTATGAAAGTAGGTATACTAACAAGTGGTGATTTAGGAATGAATACATTAATTAAAATTATTCATGATTTTAACGTAGTATTTGTATTAACAGATAGTAATTCTCATGGTATTTTGTCACTTTGTAAAGAAAATAAAATCCCTTATTTCAAAGGAAATCCAAGGAATGGAGTAGGGTATAATTTTATTAAAAAAATTGAAGTTGATATAATTGCTTCAATTAATTATTTATTTTTAATCGAGAAAGATATAATCCATCATTCTAAACAAATTACTTTTAACATACACGGTTCATTATTGCCAAAATATAGAGGAAGAACTCCACATGTATGGTCAATTATAAATAATGAAGAAGAAACAGGAATAACTGCTCATGTTATAGATGAAGGTTGTGATACAGGTGATATCATCTCTCAAACTAAAATTAAGATAGATAAATTTCATACTGGTAATGATATATTAAATAAATATAAAATTTTATATTATAATCTGGTAAAAGAGGTCATCGAAAAAGTGAAATCTGAACAATTAGAATTGAAAAAGCAAGATGAAAATTTAGCAACTTATTTTGGAGTAAGAAGACCTGAAAATGGAAGAATTGACTGGAATTGGCAAAAGGAGAGGATACGAAATTGGGTAAGAGCACAATCTTATCCTTATCCTGGTGCTTTTACTTTTTTTAATAGTCAAAAAATAACTATTGATAAGGTTGAAGAATCTTCTTTGGGTTTTAATTATAATATAATTAATGGAACTATTTTAGAGGTAAAGCCTGATCTTATTATTAAAACTCAGAATGGTGCACTTATTATTAAAGAATATAGAGAAAAATTTCAGTTTATCAAGGGAGAAAAATTAGGTAATTATGAGAAATAAAGTATTTATAATTGCTGAATTGTCAGCAAATCACAATGGAGATATACAGGTAGCTTTAGATACTATAAGAGCTGCTAAAAGAGCAGGTGCTGATGCGGTTAAAATACAAACTTACACTGCAGATACTCTAACGATTGATTGTAAAAATGATTATTTTAAAATTAATCATGGAACAGCTTGGGACGGTGAATACTTGTATGATTTATACAAAAGAGCATACACTCCATGGGAATGGCATGCAGAAATATTTAAGGTAGCCAATGATGAGGGTATTATTTGTTTTTCATCACCTTTTGATAATACAGCTGTTGATTTGTTGGAAGAATTAAAAACTCCTATATATAAAATTGCTTCTTTTGAAATTCAAGATATACCACTTATTGAATATGTTGCAAGTAAAGATAAACCGATGATATTGTCTACGGGAATTGCTGAAATTGAAGACATTGAGTTAGCTATAGACACATGTAGAAAAGCAGGAAATAATGATATTACCATACTAAAATGTACTTCTGCATATCCAGCTGATCCAGCTGATGCAAATCTATTAACTATTCCAGATATTAAATCAAGGTTTGGAGTAAAGGTTGGTCTTTCAGATCATACAATTGGTATTGAAGGTCCTGTTGTAGCAACAGCTCTTGGAGCAACTGTAATAGAGAAGCATTTTATTTTAGATAAAAATATAGGCGGGCCAGATGCTCATTTTTCTCTTGATGAACAGGAGTTTACGGATATGGTAAAAGCTGTACGAATTGCTGAACAAATGATAGGTAAAGTTGATTATGAAATGACCGAAAAGAAAAAGAAAAGTAGGCAGTTTTCAAGATCTTTATTTATAGTTAAAAATGTTAAAGCCGGTGAAAAAATTACTTTAGAAAACATCAGAAGTATTCGTCCTGGATTTGGAATACATCCAAAATATTTTTCTGAATTATTAGGAAAAGAATTTAATAAGGATTTAGAAAAAGGAACTCCAATGTTATTTGAATATATAAACTAAAAACTATGTCAATTATTAGTAATATTTTTAAAAAGACAAATTCGAAACTATTTACCATTGGCCCGGTTCAAATGTATAAAAGTACCCTAAGAGTTAGATCAAAGCAACTACCATATTTTAGAACCAATGATTTTTCTAACAAAATTAAAAAATGTGATCATCTTTTAAAAGAATTTATAGGTACCAAAAGTAGTTCTAAAATCATGTATTTAACATGTTCAGGTACGGGTGCAATGAGTGCTACTGTGTCAAATTTAATCACTGCGACTGAGCGTGTTTTAATAATTAATTCAGGTACTTTTGGAAAAAGAATCTGTGAAATTTGTCTTACTTTAGGTATAGATTTCGACCAAATTAATGTTCCGTTTAATCAAAACTTAGATCCCAATTTATTAAATAACTATAGAGATAATAATTATAAAGCTGTTTTTGTGACTGGACACGAGACCTCAACAGGTTATTTGCAAGACCTTAGACAAATATCGGTCTTTTGTAAAAAAAACAACTCACTTTTAATTGTTGACGCCATTACAACTTTTTTATGCGATAAGTTCTTAATGGATGAAATGGGTGTTGATATTGCGGTAATAAGTTCACACAAAGGATTATGTATTTCTCCTGGTTTAGCTATGGCAGTGCTAAACAAAAAAAGTATTGATCATTTAAATAAAAACAGAAAACCAGATTTTTATTTTGACTTCAATAAATATATTTCAAATTTAAGCAATTACCAAACCCCATACACCCCAGCCATAGGTGTTATATTAGAGTTAGAAGATATTTTATTGAAAATAAAAAAGATGGGCTTAAATAAGTGGCTAGACAAAGTATATAATAAATCTCAGATTTTTAGAAACAGTCTTGATAATAGGGTTTCAATTCCGAAACATAAATTATCGAATGGAATTACACCCATAATTTTTAAAGATAATATAGCTAAACATATGTATGAAATTCTAGAAAATAAGTATTCATATATAACAAATCCTAGTGGTGGTGATTTTGCGAAAAAGATGTTAAGAATTTCTCATATTGGAAATTTATCTAAAAAAGATTTTCTTAAATTAAATAAAGCCATTTCTACTGAATTAAATAAATTAAATAAATTAAAATGATAGCAAAAAAAATTGTAGTATATACCTCAGGAACATTTGACATGCTTCATATTAATCATCTTAATATGATTAATTATGCCAAAGGTCTGGGAGATATTTTAATTGTAGGAGTTAATTCAGATGAATTAGTTTTACAGTATAAGACAGATCCAATAATACCATTTGAGGAAAGGATTGCTCTAATGAAAGCAATAAAAGGTCCTGATATAGTTATACCACAGCATAGTTTAGACCATACTGATAAGGTAAAAAAATTGAAGTTTGATGTGTTTGTCGTTGGAGATGACTGGGTTGGTAAATTTGATTATTTAGAAGACCTTGGGGTGTCAGTAATTTATTTTCCTTATGGAAAAGGTGTGAGCAGTTCAAAATTAAAAGAGACAATTAAAGAAAAATATTCAAATCTTAAAAGTAAATCAGATTCTCATTTTCCAGGATTTTAAATCAATTGAAAAATAAATAAAATGTATAGAGATATTTGGTGTGAAATTAATGAAAACATCGATCTTTCAATCCCTATAGTTGAAAGAAAAAATGTTTATTTAGAGATAAGTAAAGTTATATTATTTTTAAATAGTTTAAATAATTGCAATTATTTTTTTAGTTGTGGAACAGCTTTAGGTTTGGTTAGGGAAGGAAGACTTTTAGATTGGGATACAGATGTTGATATCGATATTTTAGAGCCTACTGAATTAATTATAAATAATATAATTGAAAATATGCAAGCTTTAGGTTATAGTTATCAAAGAATATTAAAAAGTAAAAAAAGATATTCTCAAATTGTTTTTATTAAAGCACCCTATCACTCAATTGATTTTTGTTTCTGGTATAAAGAAAAAAATGGTTTTATAAATGATGTCCCTGAAACTAATATTTTTAAAAGGTCTCATCCTTTTGAGATTTATAATGAATTTAAAAATGTTAAAATTCAAAATATAGAATTTAAAATTCCGTCAGATACAGGGTCTTATTTCAGTTTGCTCTATGGAGGTGATTGGGAAACGCCTAAAAAATATAAAAATTGGTTAAAAAATGCCAATGATCTTAAATTTGAAATTAATCTTTTAAATTTATTCCGAAAATTAGTTTGGAAGACTTATGATACTTACAAAAGAGTAAAGAACCGTTATTTATGAATAAGTTCTTAAATCTAAATTTTAAAGGAGACATTATAGTTTATTTAACTGCTTCTGTATTTAATGCAGGTCTTTCTTTTGTATTCACTATTTTGTTAACTTATTTTCTTGCACCATCTGAAATAGGTAAAATTGAAACATTTGTTTCAATTACCTCTATAACTACAGCTATCATATTGTTTGGAAGTAATACGCATTTGGTGAAGTTCTATAGTGAAGGTAAGGAAAATCATTTCCAAACAATTTTTAATGGAATAACATTTAATTCTATTTTACTAACTATTATTATTTTATCAATTAGTTTGTTTTTTGCTTTCGAAAATTTTCTTTTAATTACGGGATTGCTTTTTTCTATTTCAACATCTTTTTATACAATTATTATTACAAGTTATCAACTTGAAAAAAAGTCTATTACATATGCTAAGACAATTATAACATATGGATTAATAAACTTTGCTTTAAGTTTATTTTTTATTTTCTTATATGAGAGTGGTAATGCTAGAATTGGTAGCATAGCAATAACATCTATTTCTCTTTTTATTTATGTTTATTTACGTTTTGATAAATTCGTAGTACCTAGAATTAAAATTGATAAAAGTTTTTATTCTATTGGATATATTCTATTTTTTAGTCAAGTGTTTTCATGGATAATTGAAAAAAGTGATAGAGTTTTAATAACGGAATTTTTAAATACAGCAGAAACAGGAAAGTATGGAATAGGTTATCAATTCGGAATGATAGTCTTGATGGTTCAAGTCGCTATCTCAAGAGCGTGGATGCCAAGAATTATAGAGAATTTTAAACTAAAAAAAATTAAAAAAATTAAAATAGATATGCTTAAAATATCATTTCTATTGTTAGCTTTAGGTTTATTAATTTCTGTTTTCTCTTATTTTTTTATCACTTTATTTTTAAATGAAGAATATTTAATTTCTGCTACTATAGCGATAATTGTTTCATTTGGATATATTTTGGATGGCATTTGGAAACTATATAATAGTATATTGGTGTATTTTAATAATTATTTTTCGACATTAATTTCAGTCTTTTTCGCAGGATTAACTAACCTATCTCTTAACTATTTATTTTTAGAAGAATACGGAATTGTTGCTGCAGCTATTTCCACATTATTTTCATTTTTTATTGGTCTTCTAATCTCAATTTTCTTAGTACACTTTAAATTTAAATTTCTTAGTAATGAACAGTAAAGACTTTTTAAGCAATAATATGCAGTATTTTAATGAGAATTTTGATATAAAATCCGATGAAATAATTTTGTTTGAATCCTTTTATCCAATTAAAAATTTAATTTATGGAATAACTAAGGTAGGCCTTACTTTATCATCAATTCTTAATTTAAAGCCAATATGTATTTTACCTCCAAGTAACAAGAACCATGATTTTATAAAATCGTTATGTAAAAATACTATTAATTCTAGATCATTATTATTAAAGTCAATTTTTGGAAATTTTACTTTTTTAATTACAATTTTTTTCAGAATTGATAAAATGAAATTACTTAACCTTACAATTGATGGAATAAATATTGGGAAATATATTTATGATGCAATTTTAATTAGAAATAAAATAATTTCGATTGATAAAATTAATTTTAAGTTTAGATTAAATATTATCTTAGATCTTGCTTTTTATTTTTGTTTTAAACAATTATTTTTAAAATATAACGTCAAATATCTTGTTCTTGGAGATAACACATATAGGCATGGATTATTATTTGAACTTTCAAAAAAATTCAATGTTAAATGTATTGCTCCAGTAAATTTAAATTCATTTAAATTATCGAAATTTATATGTAAAGACGATTACTATGAGCATTGTTATTCTATAACTAACAAATATCTTAAAGAAATTAAAAATAAAAATGAAGCTATAAGAATTGCTAATGATTATTTTGTGAAAAGATTTTCTGGTTCTATCGAACAACACGATATTTTAAACGCTTTTGACAATAAGAAAATTAAAACAAAAGAGCAGTTTTGTATTGATTATAATTTGGATCAAAGAAAAAAAATAGTTGCCATAATCCCTCATATTTTTTGTGATGCTCCTCATGCCTATCCTAATACTTTATATTCAGATTATTATGAATGGTTTGTAGAAACCGTCAAAATACTGTCTAAAAACCTAAACATTAATATTATAGTTAAAGAGCACCCTTCCGCCCATTTATATAATGAAGAAGGAAAATTAGACGAAATTTTAAAAAAGTATAATTTTAATATTACTAGAATTAACCCTAATGAAAATCAATATTCTTTAATTCAAACTGTTGATATAGTTGTTACTTGTGGAGGAACTATTGGTTTAGAATTTTCTTGCACTGGTAAGCCAGTTATATTAGCTGCTAAACCACCTTACTCAAATCTCGGGTTTACAATTGATAATAAAAATATTGATCAATACAAAGAAAATCTTTTGAACTGCCATTTACTTGAAAATTTAAGCAGAGTTAAAAAAGAAAATGCTCTTTTAACTGCTTATCTTTCATATTGCATAAATGAAATTGATATTACTAAGCTTGAAATAGGTTCGGAAATCATTTCTTTAGGCAAAAAATATAGTGATAATTTACTTTATGAAAATATATTAGATTATCAAAAAATTAAGATATCAGATCAATACATCTTTAGTTATTTAAAAGATTTTTTAAATAATAATAACCGACTTGGAATAAATTTTAAATGAAGATATCTTTTATAATTGTTGTTTACAACAGCGAAATTGTTTTATTCGACTGTCTAAATTCAATTGAAAAATTGGAAATTCATGATAATATTGAAGTTATATTGGTTGACAACCATCAACAATCCAGATTTAATGAAGATTATTTAAAAAAGTATAGTTTTAATATTTTTTATTTCAAAAGCCCTAAAAATGGCGGTTTTGGTTATGGCAATAATCTTGGTGTTGAAAAATCTAATAATGAAATTGTATTTTTTTTAAATCCTGACACTGTTCTAACAAAAGCTATTTCTGATGAAACCATTCGTGTTTTTAAAAACAATAAAGAAAAAAATATGATTTTAGGATATAACTTAATTGATATAAATCATAACAGAAATAATACTATTGGATCTTTTCCACAAACAAATTTATTTAATACACTATTATTAAACGTAGTATCTAGATTGGGTTTTTTTTTAATTAATAACACTTATTTAAATCATCACATATGGCCCTGGGGAGCAGCTTTCTCAATTAAAAAAGAAGTTTTTTTAAATTCTGGCAGTTTTGATGAGAAAATTTTTCTTTGTACTGAGGAAGCTGACTTATTAATGAGGGTTGAAAATAGAAAAGTTAAAATATTAGATTTATCAATCATACATTTGGAAGGTCATACGACTAGTTCCAGTATTGAAAGACACACTGAGTACTTTAATTCTGTTTTTTATTATTTAAAAAAATATAATTTTTCTAAAAAAACTTTTGTTAAAATCTTTTACCAAATATATTGTATTAAAAATATATTCAATCTAATAGATGAAGATTTGAAAAATAAAATTAAAGCTCTTAATAAATTTAAAAAATGATATTAAAATCTAAAAATATTGTTTTATTTCTCTTTGGGTTATTTTCATTATTCAATATTCTTTTAATTGATTTTAAGATAGGATTTATAAATGTTAGATACTTGATTTTTTTTTCTTTAATCATAGTAACATTTTTTCTTTATGGTCAAAAAATTCTTTCTTCAAAAAACATAAATTTTTTTATAAAGGTATTTTGTATAGCTGGGCTACTGCTATTTTTAAGTCTTATTATTAAAGGCAATTTAGTATCCAACGCAATGTGGTTTATCAATCCATATTTAGTCTTTTTACTTATTCCTGTTTTTAATGTTTTGTTTTCAGAATTTTCTCCCAAGAAAATTATAAAATTATTTGTAGTTCAAGTTTATTTATTAAGTTTTTACTTTTTATTTATAGCTTTTTGTCTGCTGTATAAACCTGACATTGCAAATTATTTAGCTGAAAATCATGATTTAACTAAAATTATAATTCAAGAAAGTGGATATCCTAGAATTTTTATTAAAACTTGTCCTTTTTTTATTCCAGCTGTGCTTTATCATTTCTTATACCATAAGTCACTTTTGATTAAAATCTTATTAATTATATTAACATTAATACAGATATTGATCTTATTTACTTATGGGTTATTTTTTGGAGTTTTTGTTGTTATTATTCTATATTTATTATACAAAAAAAAATATATATTATTTATAAGTGTTTCTGCGGTTGTTTTGTTTGTTTCTTTGTCTGTATATATTAATAGAGAAAATTTAGTACAAAAGTCAAAATTGTTTTCAATTAATACTAAAATCTCTCAGTTTGAAAAAGGATTAGTTAAATCTTCTGTTAGTTCTTTTTTATTTGGAGATGGAATAGGTGCACCAATTAAAGATTTAGATTCTAGAAATTTAAAAGATGATTTCGTGATAGAAGTGGCTCCAGTAATGTTATATATTGTAGGTGGAATATTTGGCTCTTTATTATTATTATATATTTATCTTTGGTACCCCTTAAAAGGTTTTTTTCATTCTTGTAAAATAAAAAATAATGAACTAGCTTTTTTATGTATATCTCAAATCGGAATAATTACCGCTTCTTTCACAAATCCATATATTTGGAGTGGAGGTATGGGTATATTTTTTGTCGCTATGATAATAAGTCTCACTCATAAATTAAACTTAAATGAAACAAAAATCAGATAAAACGTTATCAATAATTTGTACTACCTACAACAGTGATAAAACACTTCAACGTACGATTGATTCAATAAGGAATCAGACTTTTCAGGATTTTGAATTTATTATTGTTGATGCTAAATCCACTGACAATACATTAGATATTATAAAGAATAATTCAGAAATAATTACAAAGTATATTTCAGAAACTGACAAAAGTATTTTTGATGGAATGAATAAAGGACTAAACATGAGTAGTGGAGAGTGGGTATATTTTATTGGTTCAGATGACTATTTGTATAACAATCGTGTTTTACAAAATATTTTTAAAAATAAATTTAAAGATAATACAGAATTAGTTATAGGTAATGTTTTATACTCTAACGGAAAAATATTCAAAAGTTTTTGGGATTGGAGAATTTTACTCTATTGCTCTGTTCATCATCAAGCAGCTTTTTACAAAAGAAAATTATTTGATAAGAATTATTATCATACAGATAGAAATTATCCCTCTGACTATGGAATAAATGTAGGTTTATATTTAAAAAAAATTAAACATGAATATTATGATCAAATTATATGTGTTTATGCACTTGGGGGAGATTCGAGCAATGTAATTTGGGAAAGATATAAAAATGAAATTGTAACCAGAAATATACATTTAAATTCATTTTTATTAAAAACTATTCTAGGAGTTCAAACTTTATCAAGGTTTATAATTAAAAAAATTTTTCTGAAATTTGGCAAGGAAATTCAGATTTAAAAATTACAACTAAATTCTTTTCGAAATTGAAAAGATTTTTAAATATATTATATTAATTTTTCAATATACTTTAAAAAATGAAAGGAATAATATTAGCAGGAGGATCAGGTACACGTTTATATCCAATAACTAAAGGAGTTTCAAAGCAGTTATTGCCGGTGTATGACAAACCGATGATTTATTATCCATTGTCGGTCCTTATGTTGGCTGATATTAAGGAAATTTTAATAATTTCTACATCTGAAGATTTACCAAATTTTGAAAAATTGTTAGGTGATGGTTCTGATATTGGTATTAAAATTTCTTATAAAGAGCAACCCAGTCCTGATGGCTTAGCACAAGCTTTTATCATTGGTGAGAAATTTATTGGAAATGATGATGTGTGTTTGGTACTTGGGGATAATATTTTTTACGGACAGGGTTTTTCAGGAATGTTACGCCATGCAAAAAACAATGTAGCTCAAGGAAAGTCTACGGTATTTGGGTATTTCGTAAATGACCCTCAGCGCTACGGAGTTGCTGAGTTTGATGTAGAAGGAAATGTAATCTCTATAGAAGAGAAACCATCAGTACCAAAATCAAATTTTGCAGTGGTTGGGTTGTATTTTTACACAAACGACATTGTGCAAATTGTAAAAAAAATACAGCCTTCTCATAGGGGAGAGTTGGAAATTACGTCTGTAAATCAAGAATACTTAAAACAACAAAACTTAAAGGTAGAATTGCTAGGTAGAGGTTTCGCATGGTTAGATACTGGTACTCACGATTCGTTAATGGAAGCTGGACAGTTTGTCGAAACGATTGAAAAAAGGCAGGGCTTAAAGATCGCTTGTTTGGAAGAAATTGCCTACAGAATGAAATATATAGATATAGAACAGTTAAAGAAATTAGCAGAGCCTTTAAAGAAAACCGGATATGGTCAATATTTATTGAAATTAGCAGCAGATAAAAATGAAATTTATTAAAACAATAATACCAGATCTATATATTATAGAACCTTCCGTTTTTGGAGATGATAGAGGTTATTTTCTAGAGTCTTTTAATTTAGAGGAATTTGAAAAAAATGTGTGTCCAATAAATTTCGTACAGGATAACGAATCTAAGTCTTCTAGAGGAGTTTTAAGAGGTTTGCATTTTCAAAAACCGCCATTCAATCAAGCTAAGTTGGTGAGATGTATTGAAGGTAGAGTCATGGATGTTGCTGTAGATATTAGAAAAGGATCACCAACATATGGAAAACATATATCTGTAGAATTAACCGGCCAAAATAAAAGACAATTATTTGTTCCGAGAGGTTTTGCACATGGATTCTCTGTTTTGAGCGATACTGCTGTTTTTGCGTATAAAGTAGATAATAGGTATGCGCCGGAATATGATTCTGGTATTAAATACAAAGATAAAGATTTGAATATAAACTGGGGTTTAACTGAGGAAGAAATTCAATTATCAGTAAAAGATAAAAATTTATCATTTTTTAAGGATTTAGACACACCTTTTAATTTTTAACGAATGAATATTTTAATTACAGGATCAAACGGACAATTAGGATCAGAAATAAGAGATTTAGAGGCAAATTTCACAAAATTTAAATTTTTTTTCATGGATTTGCCTGATTTGGATATTTGCAATAATGGTCAATTAAATTTTTTTATTAAAAATAACAATATAAATACAGTTATAAACTGTGCGGCCTATACAGCAGTAGATAAAGCAGAGCAGGATACTGAAATTGCAGAAGATGTGAATTCAAAGGGAGTTTTAAACCTTGTGAATGCAGTAGCAAAAGTAAATGGTAAACTAATCCATATTTCTACCGACTATGTGTTTGATGGTGATAGTTTTCTGCCATATAAAGAATTTGATGAAATAAACCCTATTGGTGTTTATGGGAATACCAAAAGAAGTGGGGAATTAGCAGTTATTAATTCTGATATTGATGCGATTGTGATAAGAACCTCCTGGTTGTATTCAGTACATGGAAATAATTTTGTAAAAACAATGTTAAGACTAGGAAATGAAAGAGACGAATTAGGAGTTATTTTCGACCAAGTTGGCACACCAACCAATGCAAGTGATTTAGCAAAAACGTGTCTTGATATTCTCTCTTATGAAAAACAACATATGATTAGTGAAAAAGGTAAAGTTTATCATTTTTCGAATGAAGGTGTTGTTTCATGGTATGATTTTGCGATTGCAATAATGAATTTAGGAGATGTCGATTGCAATGTAAGACCAATTGAAACGAAAGATTATCCTACACCATCTAAAAGACCTCATTATTCAGTATTGAATAAGTCTAAAATAAAAACAGATTTTGAAATTGAAATTCCGTACTGGAGACATTCTTTAAAAGATTGTATAGAAAAAATAAAAAATTAGTTAATGAAAAATATATTAATCACAGGAGGTGCCGGTTTTATAGGTTCTCATTTAGTCAGACTGTTCGTCAATAAATATCCAAATTATCAAATTATTAATTTGGATAAACTAACCTATGCTGGAAATCTTGCTAACTTAAATGATATAGAGGATAAAGAAAATTACACCTTTGTAAAATGTGATATTTGTGATTTTGATAAGGTGAAAAAAATTTTTGAAGATTATAAAATTGATAATGTCATACATTTAGCTGCAGAGTCTCATGTGGATAGATCTATCAAAGATCCCTTTTCTTTTGCGCAGACCAATGTGATGGGCACTCTTAGTTTATTACAAGCGGCAAAACTTTATTGGAATGGTGATTTTATAAATAAATTATTTTATCATGTTTCAACTGACGAAGTTTATGGTTCTTTAGGTAAAGAAGGTTACTTCTTAGAATCAACTGCTTATGATCCACATTCTCCTTATTCCGCGTCAAAAGCTTCTTCAGATCATTTTGTAAGATCTTTTCAAGATACGTATCAGTTTCCAACAGTCATTTCAAATTGTTCTAACAATTATGGATCTTATCAGTTTCCAGAAAAACTAATTCCCTTATTCATAAATAATATCTTACATAACAAGCCCCTTCCAGTCTACGGAAAAGGAGATAATGTGCGTGATTGGTTGTTTGTAGATGATCACGCTAGGGCTATTGATGTTGTTTTTCATAAAGGAAAATTAGGAGAAACCTATAATATTGGTGGATTTAATGAATGGAAGAACATTGACTTGATCAAAGTGATCATTAAAACAGTAGATCGATTGCTCGAAAGAAAAGAAGGCACTTCTGATAAATTAATAACCTATGTAACTGATAGAGCTGGTCATGATTTACGTTACGCAATAGACTCCACTAAACTTAAGAATGAATTAGGTTGGAAACCCTCTTTACAATTTGAAGAAGGAATCGAAAAAACGGTAGCTTGGTATTTAGATAATAAAGAATGGATGCAGCAAGTAACATCAGGCGACTATCAAGAATATTATAAAAGAACGTATAATTAATCAAATTTTTAAGATTCTGAAAATTTCAATAATAACATTGACATTTCTGGGCTAGAAATCAAACTGACACTAAAGGATGATGAATTTGAGAAGTATAAATCTATTAAGTTTGTGAGAAATTTAGGTAGATTAAATGCACACCAAATGAATATAGAATATCAAAAAACTGAAGTTTTTTTTAACTAATTAGATTAAAAATGAAAATACTAATTACAGGGGGTTCTGGTTTTATCGGAACAAATTTAGTCGAAAAATTTATTAAAGATGGATACGATGTTTTAAATATAGATTTTCAAAAGCCAAGAAATACGGATTTTGAAAAATACTGGAAAAATATTGATATTACCAGTTTTATTGACTTTCAGTCAGAAGCTAATTCTTTTAAGCCAGATTACATTGTTCATCTAGCCGCCAGAACAGATCTAAATGGTTCTAATATAAATGATTATACTGCTAATACATTGGGAGTTGAAAATCTGATGAAAATTGCAAAAAACCTACAATCATTAAAAAAACTTTTGATTACATCCTCAATGCTGGTTTGTGAATTAGGTTATCAACCGAAAGGAGAATTTGATTTTAGGCCTTCAACAATATATGGTGAAAGCAAGGTTCGGACTGAAAGGATTGTTAGAGAAAATCAACCATTATGTGATTGGTCGATATTAAGGCCTACATCCATTTGGGGACCATGGTTCCAAGTACCCTATAAAAATTTCTTTGATATGATAATTGATAAAAAGTATTTTCATATTGGTAATAAAGGATGTACTAAAACTTATGGATATATCAAGAATGCTATTTATCAAATAGAAAAAATTCTATTTACAAATACAATTTATGATACAAATAGAGTATATTATATTGGTGATTACGAGGAAACAAATATCGAGGTATGGGCAAATCAAATTGGATTAGAATTAGGTTTTTCAATTAAAAAATTACCATACTTGTTAATAAAATTTTTAGCATTTATTGGGAATTTGTTAAGCATAATTAATATTAATTTTCCAATGACCTCATTTCGATTAAAAAACATGACAACTAATAATATTGTTGATTTAACAAATACTAAAAAAATTGCTCCTAATTTACCATCAAATAGAAAGAATTCAATTAAGGAGACTCTTTTTTGGTTAAAAAACCAAAAATAAAAAAATGAAGATATTAAATTTATAAAAAATATTGTTAAAATTCCTAGCTAAAAATTGAATAGAATATATAATCAAGTGGACGCTCTTTTATTTTTATCATTTATGGAGAGCTATGGACTTCCACTTGTTGCATCTTTAATTATGGGATTACCTATATTGGTTGCAGATGATAAATATTCTAGATGGATGTGTGAACAATGTGCTTACTAATACAAACCTTATAATTCCTCATCTTTTATTGATAAAAAAAACACAATTATTCACAGATTATACAGAGCAATCTGCATTTCAAACTAACTTTGATGAAATTTTAGGAAAGTTTCCAAAAAATTGGGGTGAAGTTGCATTTGAATTTAAAAAGTCCGTAAAAAAAATCGTGTTAAATGATTACGAATCCAATATCATTACAGTATATAAATTAAAAAATAAATAATTTTCATGGAGTTTAATTTTAATAAATGGCAAGTATGAATGAATTTGATTTAACTATAATTACTATTAGTTTAAACGCTGATCAGTCCTTATTAAATACTTTTAAAAGTATAGATCCCTTTTTGTCAAAGGGAGTAAATTGGATAGTAGTATTAACAAATGAATGTCATAATGTAGATTATTTAAAAAAGGCTCATTTAATCACAGGTCAAGATAAAAGTTTATACAATGCATTAAACATTGGGTTAGAAAATTTAAAAACAGAGTACTTCATGTTTATACACTCTGGAGATCAGTTGATTAATTATAAAGGTTTCGTTAATTCTTGTAATTTAATTAAAGATAATAATTTAGACCTAGTCTTAGGTGGACAAGTGATTGGGAGTCGACTTCATTTAAGTAAAAAATGGAGTCCTTGGATGTTTAATTTTCATGTACAACCACCTCATTTACCTATAATTTATAAGACAAGTTTTGTAGCTTCAAATAAGTTTAATGAGTCCATTCCAGTTATAGCAGATTTTTATATGTTAAAAGACTTATTTAACCTTAAACCTGACTTTTTACATTCAGGAGAGGTTTACATATCAATGGAACAAGGTGGGCTTACATCTTCAGGGATTAGTTCATTTTTTTTTGTGACTAAACAGTTTATAAAAGTTAATAATAATTTCACACTAACTTATTTAAAATCTATTTTAAGATTAACAATAAAATTAATAATAAAATGACAAATATTACATTTCTTTCTAATGCACCAATATTAGTTGAATCTAATGTTGAAAAAATAATAGTGGACCCCTATTTAATTGACAGACGCTAATGGATATGTTGGTGGAATTAGCCCCCGTAAATCCATATTTAATTAAAAATCTTAAAGTTGATGTTGTATATCTGACTCATGTTCATTGGAATCATTGGCATGGACATCTTTAAAAAAGTTTTTCAATAAAGACACTTTAATTATAACGCATGATGAACCGAATAAGAGAAGTGTAAATGGAACTAAAGTTCTTATTTAAAACATAAAATAATAAAGCTCAGATTTTGTGTTTGTTGCAATGGAATTACCGGAACAAGAGTTCTATGGAAGATATGCAACAATTACATGAAGCCACCTATCAAAATATAGGAGGTGGTTTTGATGTTTACACAGGCAATATTTAGCGAACTCCTGAACTTGGATTAATGCTAAATTGGAATGGACTTAAATACTGGTTACAAGAGCCTTCAAAAATAATGCGTCGAATTACGTATATTCCTTTTTTAATTAAATTGATATTTAATAAATTATAAATCATAATGAGAATAGTAATAATAACACAAAATGAACCTTTTTATCTTGCAAAATGTTTAAGATATCTGTTAAATATTTTGCCAAACACTGTCGAAGTAGTTGGTTGCGTGGTAGCCGATGTTTCTCCTTTTGGTAAAAAAGAATCTTTTTTTATTAAAGCAAAAAAAACATTTGATATTTTCGGTTTGCATTTTTTTATTCATTATGCACTAAAATACTTGAAATCAAAAGTTAACTCGAAAAATAATATACTTAAGTTTTTAAGTTCTAGTTCAATCCCAGTTATAACTCTAGATGAATCAATCAATAATCCAAAATCAGTTAATAAAATAAAATCATTTGAGCCAGACTTATTAGTTTCTATCTTAGGAAACCAAATATTTAAATCTCCCATATTGAATTTAGCTCCAAAAGGATGTATCAATCTACATACCGCTTTATTGCCTAAATATAGGGGGTTAATGCCAACTTTTTGGGTAATGAAAAATAATGAAAAAAAAACTGGGGTTTCTGTTTTTTTTGTTGATGAAGGCATTGATAGCGGTCCAATTATTGTTCAATCAGAAGTTGAAATTGGTGATCGAACACAGGAGGAATTGATTACACTTACAAAAAAAATAGGTATGGAGGCAATTGCAAAAAGTATTGATTTAATTCAAAAAGATGAAGTTAATCTAATTGAAAATGATCCTTCTAAAAAAACCTACTTTACATTTCCTACTATGCAGGATGTTTTAGAATTTAAGAAAAATGGCAAAAAGTTTTTATAATGAAAATATTAACTTTTGACATTGAAGAGTGGTTTCATATTTTAGATAACAAAAAAACCAAAACTATATCTGAGTGGAGTAATTTTGATTCTAGGATTCATTTTGGAATGGATTTAATTTATGACATTATTCAAAAAACAGAAAAGTCAGCTACTTTTTTTGTTGTTGGATGGATGGCTGAAAAATATCCTGAAATTATAAGAGAGATCAGTGATCGTGGTTTTGAGTTAGGTAGCCACACTCATTTACATCAATTAGCTTATGAGCAAGATCGAAAAACATTTTATAATGATGTTGAAAAGTCCATAAAAACTTTAGAAGACTGTACAGGGGTAAAAGTAACTAGTTTTAGAGCGCCCGGTTTTAGCATTACTGAAAACAACAAATGGGCTTTTGAAGTTTTACATGAGTTGGGTATAACAAAAGATAGTTCTGTTTTTCCGGCAGGTAGAGCGCATGGTGGATTACCATCATATAATGTAGCAATTCCGTCGATTATAGAGTACAACGGAATTAAATTAAAAGAGTTTCCAATAAATACGCATACTATTTTAGGGAAGCCTTTTATGTTTTCTGGTGGTGGATACTTTCGATTATTACCCTATAAAACTATTGAAAATTGGACAAATCAATCTAACTATGTGATGACTTATTTTCATCCTAGAGATTTTGATATTGATCAACCTATTGTGCCGGGTCTTTCACTACCTAGGCGTTTTAAATCCTACGTTGGTATTAAGAATTGTAAACCTAAATTAGAGCGATGGTTAAATGATTTTGATTTTATTGATTTAAATCAGGCAGATCAAGAAATAAATTGGAATCATGTTCCTAAAATTAAGTTATAAATAGATTTCAATATTGTATTAGAATGAAAGTAGTATTTAAAGAGATAAAAAATGAGATTAAATCTTATGGATTTAATATTGATTCTTATGATTTTGAAAGACCTTGGGGTGGGTTTTTAGTAATTGATAAATCTCAGGCACAAGAATTTTCAAATCAATTCTTTAAAGGTTTGGATGTGAGTATACTAAAAATTGGAGGAAAATTAAGTCCTAAAATTTTAATCGTAAAACCTGAATCAAGATTGTCTTGGCAATACCATAATAGACGTGCTGAGATATGGCAGGTTTATAAAGGTTCTGCAGGAATTATTAGAAGTGATTCAGATGAAGAAAATGAGATGAAAGTATATAATGAAGGAGATCAAATCATTTTAAAACAAGGTGAGCGTCACCGTTTAATTGGCTTAAAAGAAACTGCAATTGTAGCAGAAATTTGGCAACATACCGATGCTACCCACTCTTCTGATGAGGACGATATTATAAGAGTGCAAGATGATTTTGGTAGATAAAAAAGAAGAACATGAGTAAGAAAAAAGGAATTATTGTATCTGGGTATTTTAATCCCATACACAAAGGACATATCGAGTATTTCAACAATGCAAGAGCATTGGCAGATGAGTTGTTTGTGATTGTGAATAACGATCATCAAAGAGGATTAAAAGGGTCAAAAGAGTTTCAACAAGAAGCAGAGCGTGTCTTTATTGTCTCTAATATAAAGTCGGTAGATCATTGTGTGGTATCTATAGACCAAGATAGAACTGTCTGTAAAACTATAGAAAAAATTGCCTTAGATTTTGGTCCAGAATATGAATTAAGCTTCGCAAATGGTGGAGATCAAAATAATAATACTATTCCAGAAAGAGCAATTTGTGATCAAATGGATATTACTTTAGTGGATGGATTGGGTGATAAAATACAGTCTAGCAGTTGGTTGCTAAAAAACTAATTTTTTTTCTTTACATTTGGTTTAGAAACTAATATTAATATATGCCATTCGATCCAAAATACCCAAAGAAAGCAGGAAAAAGACCTAAAAGAGGACCTGCTAAAAAAAAGAGGAGTCTTTCATTATTGAAAAGATAGAAAAGCGTTAAGAAATTATATTGGATGATCTACTCATAAACCAAGACACGCTTACAAAAACAGAACGAGTAAAAGTCTTTGTTACCCTTTCTAATGATATCTTCCCAAAAACAAAGTCTGTTAGAGACAAATTCACGCTAGAAAAATTAAAAGAGAAAAAAAAAGATCTTTTTAATCAAGATCTTACCAAATAATTTTTAAAGAAAAAGAAAAGCAATTGAATTATAAAGAAACCTTATTTTTTATTGCCAAGTCTCTAACAATTTCTTTGGAAGAAAAAAACAGAGCTGAAATAGAGATCATGCTCAAAACAACGGATGTGGATTGGGAGGCAGTGGTTAATGTAAGTACCAGTCATTATGTCTTTCCGGCATTGTATTGTAATTTTAAAAAAGCTGATTTTTTAAAATACCTTCCTGTTGATTTGGTTGGGTATATGAAACACATAACCGATTTAAATAGAGATCGAAATACACAAATCCTTGAACAAGCACAAGCACTAAACAGCCTATTATTAGAGAATAATATCACTCCAATATTTTTAAAAGGAACTGGTAATCTATTAGCAGGAATTTATGATGATATTGCCGAAAGGATGGTGGGGGATATTGATTTTATCTTCTCAAAAGAAGACTATCCAAAAGCCGTAACCATCTTAAGAGCGTTTGGGTATGGGAATGTATCAAAGAATAACTATCATTTTCCTGCCCATAAACATTACAGAAGACTTCAAAAAGAGAATAACATTGCAGCCATAGAGATTCATAAGGAACTTTTAATAGAAAAGTACGCGAATGAATTTAATTATCCTTTTGTAGAAAAAGACATTCAGGTGGTACATGGGTTTCGAGTTTTGAGTTATGCAAACAAATTAAATCTATCCATCATTGCCAATCAAATAAACGATAGTGGTTTTTATTATAAAACAATGGCTTTAAGAAATGCCTATGATGTTTTTTTATTATCCAAAAAAACGAATGCAAAAGATGCGGTGAATGCATTAGACAAACTAACCAATCCTTTAAATTGTTTTTTAGCAGCTTGTTATGAAGTTTTTAATAGGGCAGATAGTTTAGAATACAACAATACAAAAAAGGCAGCCTCCTATTTAAGTGTTTTTAATAGTCAGTTTAGCGATAGGAATAAAACTAAAAGACGGCACAATAGAATTAAAAGCTATCTGTTCCTGAAATCGAGATTAATCGTTCCGTATAAAGCGCTGTTTCAAAAAGAGTATCGTATCTGGTTATTTAAAAGATTCACTGATAAAAACTGGTACAAAGAAATTCTAATTCAGTTAGGAATAAAATAATAAGATTATCTAATAACTCTTGCCTGTTGCGTGCATAAAGCTGCTAGTGCATCTTTATTTTGATGCGTTCCTATATAGGTTAGTAACCTACGCGCTATAGTATGTCCAGTGCTATTTAGGTGTAGTGGTGTTTCTATTTTGTCATACTAATTAGATGCAAAAGAGTGCCTCATAATAGGTGGTTCACAAATTCATACTTCTGCACATCTACAATTTCTTTTCTTCGAGTCTTAGGGTTATTCTTAAACCCAGACACAACCCTTCAATTCCTTTCATTTTACAAAGTGCTTTGCCTTGTTTATTAAAAACCACTTGAGAAATCCTTCTTGGAAATCCATTCTCTAATGGTTTAATAGCTAAAGGATCAGGTACTCCAACAGTCACCACTTTTTTTGTTACAAGATATTTATATACAATCCAGTGGGCGCTTTTTTAAAAGTATTTGGACTTATTTTAAGTGATGTGAAATCCGCGTCCCAATGCATACTCGGATTAACAGCCATCCGTAACTATCTATAAATCGTTTTTCGAACAACGAGCAACGAACAACGAGTGTCGAATAATGAATAACGTATATTAATGGTATCAAAATAGAGTTTCATTCTAAGCAGGGAACAACGTTTACTTCTAATACTTTTTTGCTTGATCAAAAAGTATTCAAAAAATCAAGACGCACTTTTATTTTTTTTAAATTCTACAAGATATTTCACTATCGTGTCCAGACACCGCGCGCATGCTGGCCCATTCGCTATAAATGTCCACTGGACATTTATTGAACGCTCTGTCCTCTTTGGACACTCTGTCGTTTCATATCTTTTGAATTTATAAAAAAAAAAATAAAATAGGTCGGTTTTAGATGCTGATTTTATCTATGCTCCTTTATAAATTAAAATGGTTCATCGTCCATCGTTTTTCGAACAACGGATAACGAATAAAGAAAATAAAGTCATTTCCATGAACATTACTAGTTTTATCGTAAAAGCTAGTAGTGAACGTAGTGACAAAAGTCTAGGCTGATTGATCCCGATGATCATCGGGAGAGTTCCTAGACTTTCACGAAGGAACAAATAGCTTAAGATAAAAGTAGAAAGTTCTAGACTTTTTGATACTTTTTTGGCAATGAAAAAAGTATGGAATTATAAAAAATAAAACAGGTCAGTTTTAGATGCTGATTTTATAAATCGTTTTTCGAATAACGAATAACGAACATAGAACAACGAACAACGAATATTAATGTTCTTAAAATAGAGCTTTATTTTAAGTAGGGAACAACGTTTACTTCTAATACTTTTTTGCTTGATCAAAAAGTATTCAAAAAATCAAGACTCACTTTTTTTTTAAAAATTCTACAAGATATTTCACTATCGTGTCCAGACACCGGGCGCATGCTGGCCCATTCGCTATAAATGTCCACTGGACATTTATTGAACGCTCTGTCCTCTTTGGACACTTTGCCGTTTTATATCTTTTGAATTTATACAAAAAATAAAAATAGGTCGGTTTTAGATGCTGATTTTATAAATCGTTTCTCGAATAACGAATATAGAACAACAGATAACGTATATTAATAGTATCAAAATTGAGCTTTATTTTAAGTAGGGAACAACGTGTACTTCTAATACTTTTTTGCTTGATCAAAAAGTATTCAAAAAATCAAGACTCACTTTTATTTTTTTTAAATTCTACAAGATTTTTCACTATCGTGTCCAGACCGCAGGCTCTTTGGACACTCAGCCGTTTCATATCTTTTGAATTTATACAAAAAATAAAAATAGGTCGGTTTTAGATTTTGATTTTATAAATCGTTTTTTGAATAACAAACATCAAACATCAAACATCAAACATCGAACATCGAACATCGAACAACGCGCAACGCGTAACGAGCAACGAGCAACGAACAGCGAACATCTAACAACGATCGTAGAACAACGATAACGGATATTAATGGTATCAAAATAGAGCTTCATTTTAAGTAGGGAATAACGTTTACTTCTAATACTTTTTTGCTTGATCAAAAAGTATTCAAAAAATCAAGACGCACTTTTATTTTTTTTAAATTCTACTTTCTATTTCACTATCGAATCCAGACCGCAGGCTCTTTGGATTCTTTACGTTTCATAGAAATTGAATTTATACAAAAAATAAAATAGGTCGGTTTTAGAGGCTGATTTTATAAATCGTTTTTTGAATAACGAATAACGAATAACGAGCATCGAACAACGAACAATGGATAACGTATATTAATGGTATCAAAATAGAGCTTCATTTTAAGTAGGGAACAATCTTTACTCCTAATACTTTTTTGCTTGATCAAAAAGTATTCAAAAAATCAAGACGCACTTTTATTTTTTTTAAATTCTACAAGATACTTCACTATCGTGTCCAGTCCGCAGGCTCTTTGGACACTCTGCCGTTTCATATCTTTTGAATGTACACAAAAAATAAAATAGGTCGGTTTTAGATGCTGATTTTATAAATCGTTTTTTGAATAACGAATAACGAACAACGAACAACGAACAACGAACAACGGATAACGAACAACGTATATTAATAGTATCAAAATTGAGCTTTATTTTAAGTAGGGAACAACGTTTACTTCTAATACTTTTTTGCTTGATCAAAAAGTATTCAAAAAATCAAGACTCACTTTTATTTTTTTTAAATTCTACAAGATATTTCACTATCGTGTCCAGACCGCAAGCTCTTTGGACACTCTGCCGTTTCATCTCTTTTGAATGTATACAAAAAATAAAATAGGTCGGTTTTAGATTTTGATTTAATTACATGATATCTTATACATTAATAGCGTCAATTGTTTCTCGAACAACGAACAACGAATAAAGAAAATAAAGTCTATGTCCATGAACATTACTAGTTTTATCGTAAAAGCTAGTAGTGAACGTAGTGACAAAAGTCTAGGCTGTTTGATCTCGATGATCATCGGGAGAGTTCCTAGACTTTCACGAAGGAACAAATAGCTTAAGATAAAAATAGAAAGTTCTAGACTTTTTGATACTTTTTTGGCAATGAAAAAAGTATGGAATTATAAAATACGTTTCTCTTTTTTCATTGATGAAAAGAAATTGACTTTAGGAGATTCACGAACTCCAATACATATAAACGCGATTTATCTACAATTAAAATATATTTTGGTTTTTACCTCCTTCATCAAACTTTCTGAATTATCTTATAATACCCTCTTCCTTTTCTAAAAATAGTTTGTTTTTCTTTTCAAATATAATTGTATCCGTTAATTTGTCTTTCTTTAATATGGAGCGTTGACTTGCGAAGGCTATTTATATTTACTTTCTTTTTTATGATCTATTTAGTGAAAGTAATAAGTACATCTATTCGTAGTATAGAGGTAAATTTTTAGT
>Ga0307488_10000543_pt1 | contig 31244 bp, 27 predicted proteins | sample SB02metaG_FD_202248 | JGI IMG/M metagenome (GOLD analysis project Ga0307488, IMG submission 202248) | Sea-ice brine microbial communities from Beaufort Sea near Barrow, Alaska, United States - SB 0.2 | ecosystem: Environmental > Aquatic > Marine > Coastal | place: USA: Alaska | collected...
TCAACTATAACTAGGTCAGGTAGTGGCTCAATATCCTGGACTGCTTCAATTTCAAGTGACTTTATTTCAGGAGTTCCTTCGAAAATATCTGGCTCAGGTGGCATATTTTCAGATTCATCTGCATCTGCAAGCTCATCAACAACGGGAAGTGCTGGTGTGACGGCCATTGGTGCAGAAGCAAGCGGTTGCTCGGCATCAGGATCTGGCCACAAAAATGCAACTAATAAAATTATAACTAAGACGCCTGCAGCAATAAGATACGGCTTCATTTGCGCCATTTGACTTGGTGATTGTGCTTCTTGATCTGACATTTATGCCTCTCTTTGCTTTTCATCAACGGTGACTACTATGAAGTACAGTATAATAAAGTCTAGCTTTAGTTCGTATAATATAACAGTTTCGACACGCGCGTAATTATAAGGTTCATGATATTTTCTTAAATGAACTTTTTCCGCTTATATTGGTATTTATAATTTAATATCAAGTGAAGATTATCCGAATATGAATATAAAGTATCCGATGACAACGTTGGCGAAAAAGTCACACCTTATTGAGCGCTTAGAAGTACAGTCCTTTGAAATGAACGTTTATTTAGTAAAGGTGACCATTGCAGGTGAAGCTGGTTTTGTAACAGACAAAAACAACAGCCCAATGCGCTTTCATAATTCGCAAATGGTACGAGACATGTTCGATCACTGTGACGTTCAAAGCGCTATTATGACCCATGACTCACCGTATGATGAAATGATTGGCAACCCAATGAAAAAGAGCGATTTATCTGAAATGCCGTTTTCAATGAACCAGCCTTACTAGGGTAACCAATTGCGCCTTGCTTCAGCTAGCAATACGTCAAACTCGTCAGGGCTGACGGGCATTATTGACAACCGTCCTCCTTTTTTGACTAGGCCGATCTCGGTAATACCTGGCATCTGCTTAATACTAGCTAAAGGCAAAATGTGCGTAAATGTTTCGATATGTTCAAGCTCAACCATGCACCAACGTGGACACTCTGGTGATGATTTTGGGTCGAAATAGCCACTTTCTGGGTTAAATTGTGTTTGATCAGTTAACCCTGTGTCACTCACTTTAGCTAATCCAACAATACCAATTTGCTTGCAACTTGAGTGATAAATAAACGCCATATCGCCCACTTTCATATCATCGCGCATGAAATTACGCGCTTGATAATTGCGAATACCATCCCAGCCTTCGCGCTTGTTAGGCTTGTCGGCTAAGTCTTGAATACTAAAAGCATCGGGTTCAGTTTTAAACAGCCAATATTGTGTCATGTTTCGTCGCTCGGTGGCTTTGCGCTTTGTAGTTGTTTCACGGCTTCTTGAATTGCCGCTAACTCATTCTGTTTCTGCACTTTAGTCTCTCCTTCGGCTGTTTTAAGTGCTAATTCAACCTGAGCTAGTTGTTCAAGTAATTCCATTTCGGTTCGCTCTTTCGCTTCGGCTTCATCTGCTTTATCAAATATTAAATCTTCGGGCTTGCTATCTTCGGCGACCTTCTCTGTAGGTCTAGATTTAACTGGCAATATAACCATATCATCAGGTAACTTTCGTTGGTTCATAAAGCTTGGGGATACTATTTCAATGTTGTCATCATGTAAGCAGTCGATAATGTTCATATACAGTTTGGAACGCGATGAAATCATGCTTTTTACTTCAGTGAGTAACCCTGAAATACGATAAGTAATAGCGTGGTCGCCGAGTTCTAAAATTTGTACAAAAGGGCCCTCCAACTCACTCAATTCAGCAGCTTTAATGAGTAGGGGTTCGACACGACTATGATGAAGGTCATAGCCTAAAGATAAGCTGGCAGAAACAATCGTTCCTGAAGAACGGACCACTTGAAGCGGGTGTGAAATTAAGAATGAATTGGTAAAGGCAATGAGGTCTCGCTGTTCAGTTTGAATTTCTGTATCGAAAAGTCCTTTTTCAGTTACTCGTCCAAAAAATGTATCGACTCGAATAAAGTCACCTGTGCGAAACGGTTTGGTGAAGCGCAATACAATTCCGGCCATGACGTTTGCCACAATTGTGGTGGAGGAAAAAGCAATAACACCTGAGAGTAAAATACCAATGAGACCGATCACTTGGTTTCGAGTGCTTTCACTCACCGGCAAAGCAATCGCGATACCAATGACACCTATTATATAGAGTAAAAGTAGAATGAGTTTTCGTGGCAGTTTAGCTTCTTGATGGATACTTTTGTTACCTAACAACACTTTATGCGATGCGATTAACAACAACACGACAACGATAATAGTAAGTAGAAAAGGAATAAGAGCTGATCCTATTTTAAGCAGTTCATCCATTGGTTTAATACCTCACTAACAAGTTATTCCAGCATGGTTTGTAAAAATTAGTTTCGTTAAATTTCAGTTATCTCCGCTTTTTCCAACAAATAAGGAGCGAGTGCTGTTTTGAAATCGAGCGTTGCACCTAACTTATTTGCTAACAATATCATGCCTGTAATTTTACGATTTACCAAAGCTACATCAAATACAGGGGATGCCGCCGCCGTTTTATCCGCAATTAATGGCATACTGACTTCTTGAATTCGTTTAATAAGTTGTTCTTTCTTTAAGTTATAGCCATGCTCTCCTTGCAAGCAATCACTGGCTTCAAAACAGGCTTTTAGAACGGTATCCACGGCTCCTGTACTCATATTATTATCAATTAAACCGAGGGTAAATAGCGCTGTTCGCATATCGCTGATATTTTGGCGCTGCATTGCATCCGCCATCGCTAGATAATGCAATGATGTATGTTGCGAAATATACCTGCAGGCTCCAAAATCGAGTAATATTATTTTCTGAGTGTCGCTTTGATATAAATAATTGGCAAAGTTTGGGTCACTTTGCATCAATTGATGTGTAAACAGTTCTTGGTAGGTTAAACGCATTAACTGGGTACATATTAAATTGACGGTATCAGCGCTCATCGCGCTAGTATCCGTTATCGGTGACCCTTCGATGTACTCCATCGCGAGTATGTTTTTGTCAGTTAGTTCGTCAAGTACATAAGGCACAATAAAATGAGGGTCGTTGCTCAGATTTGCACGATAAGCGTTGAGGAATTTGGCTTCTTGTAAATAATCAGCTTCATTCTTAAGTTGCGCTTTTGCTTCTGATAGCAAACTAGTTAAATCGATATGTTTAGGTAGTACACCGGACAGTTTTATCAAACTCATGACGTTATCAATATCACTGTCAATGCTTTCTCTTATACCGGGATACTGGACTTTAATAGCCAGTTGGCGACCATCTTTCAATGTTGCTCTGTGAACTTGGCCAATACTTGCTGCAGCGATGGGTGAAAATGAAAAATAACTAAATTGTTGATGCCAGTTCTTTGACCAAGACGCTTCTAGAGTTTTTAGTAGTTGCGCTTTAGGCATCGGATCAGCTGCTTGACGAAGGCGAGAGAGGATAGGCTCCCATTCCGCCGGTAACAGTTCACCGGCATCCATTGAGAGTAATTGGCCCAGCTTCATCGCTGCGCCTCGCATATGTGCTAGCCGCTTGGTGATAGATACTGCGTTATCAGTATTTAGTAACGATTGAGTTAACGAAGGGCGCTGACCACTGAAAATTTGCTTGGTAGCACCTTTAACAATATTACCAGCGACAGCTGACGCCAAGCCACCAAACTGAGCTAAACGCGTTATTCTCCCCGCAGGTACTTTTCGCTCGTTGCCTTTGTTTGTCATAGTGATATCGATTTATTGTACATGCTCACGTTGTCAACTTGGCTGGGTTTAACCGGGCCTCACTACTGTTCATAATAGTTGTTGTGCTGTTCACAAAGAGTTTGACTGTTACGTTGTTCAACTATTGAATTTCAGTCGTTCTATTATTGGCGTTATACTGATGTAATCAGGGGTGCTAATACGAAGCACAACATACCAAAAACGCTGCCAATACCGAAACCTATCCAACCATTTTTACCAATGTAACGAGCAACGATGCCACTGAATAATCCGCACCAAAGCATGACACTGTAGACTGAATCAATAACGCCAACACTTGCACCACTGAACAACACGAAAAGAATAAAAATGCACATCGAGGCCGACATGATCACCCAAACGATGTTCTTTTTATTTTTAAACTCGGCCAACGGATTATATTGTTTATCTGACATAGGTTTCTCTTATGCTTACATATATTAAGTGAATTACGTTTTTATACTGGATCTTAGAGTAAAGCGCCCGCGATTAAGGTGTCTTTAATTGCGATATCTTCGATTACAGCATTAATGGTGCGTAAACTCTACACTTAATAATTCAGTACTGTCGGTAAAGGTTAATGTTTGAATGTCACCCATGCCTTCGACATTAATAGTATTGGTCTGCTGATGCCAAATGTCCCTTAACGCATTATGCTGAATGTACAGCCCAGTTAAATCGCTTGGGGCTGGTGTTTCTTGGTAAACCCAAAAGTGCTGTCCTTCAAGCTCGGTACCAACAAAAGACAGTGGCAATTCTGATTTTTTCATATCATAGATGGCAAAACGGTCGACTACATATTTAGCAAAATCGGATTGGGTTTTTTCACTACGCATGATATCTGCATCGCCATCAAAAATTTCTTTTACCGCGTGCTCTGCATCATGTAAATCGAATCTATGCATAATTTCGAGGTTTTGCGTTCGAGGATTAAAAAGAACGGTAGTTATCGCCATTTTTTGCTGATGAGCAACTGCGCCATTTACAATCAATACGGCGACCCCAAAGGCAGCGGTAAAAAAGGACGTGATAGCAAACGAGCTAATGGCTGTTGCGGTGACGGACGTAAAGCGAGCAAAAAATGACAACATGAGTGACAAAAGAGCCACTCGCGTTGTCGTATTCAAAGTGATTGTTAGCTTCATATTAATAATTAATTTTTATCGTCATTATCATCTTCTTCCAACTCTGCATCTGACTTAAGCTTGGTTTTGCTGTCTTGCATCAGGTCACGACGTACGCCCGATGTATCGCTGTCAGACTTGTAGGCCTCTATGCGAGATGGAATGATGCGTCGAGGATAGTGATTATTTTCAACATCAACGTCTGCCGTTTCCCAGCGCGGGTCTACAGTCACTGATTTCAACACTTTACCTTTTTCAGTTACGACCAGCTTAGAGACCGCTTTAGGAGTGCGACGCCAAATTTCAGCTGGAATGTACAAGTCGTCAATGCTGCCATCCTCAAATTCCAGTTCAAGAATAATCGGCATAACTAAACCACCCTTGTTAGAGAAGTCTAAAACATAATAGTTTTTGTCTTCTTTTACAGCGCGTTCGAATACGCGTTTTTCCCACGGGTCTAACTTATGGATGAATTTGCGATACTTGTTACGCTCTTTATTCGTGACAGTAAATCGATCGTTTTCGTCATAAAAATCGCTAACATCTTCATTGCGATCAACCCATAATTCGATACCCTGTGTTTTGTTACGTTCGTCTGTAAGGGACAAAGGTTTGTCCATTTCGGTGTCGCGTTGACGACTAAAATCGATGTCAGGATCTTCAGTATCTAAACGCAGTTTGTAAACGTGATCTAATGAGATATCAACATGGTCAGTTGAATAGAACCAACCTCGCCAAAACCAATCAAGATCAACACCAGAGGCTTCTTCCATAGTGCGGAAAAAGTCAGCAGGAGTCGGGCGTTTGTATTTCCAACGCTGAGCATATTCTTTGAATGCGAAGTCGAATAAGTCGCGACCAAGAATAGTTTCACGCAGAATATTAAGTGCGGCAGCTGGTTTGGTATAAGCGTTAGGACCTAAACGCAAGACAGAGTCTGATTGCGTCATAATAGGCACTTGGGTGCTAGACTTCATGTAGCCTGTGATATCGCGAGGCTCAACGCCCCAAGGAATAGTTGGATCCCATTCACGACCAGCAACACCATCTAGGAAGCTATTTAAACCTTCATCCATCCAGGTCCATTGACGTTCGTCAGAGTTAACAATCATCGGGAAGTAAATATGACCGACTTCATGAATGACCACGCCAATCAAAAAGCGCTTTTCAGCTAAAGAGTAGGTGCGTTCACCGTCATCTTGTAATTCAGTGCGAGGACCATTGAACGTGATCATAGGGTATTCCATGCCACCCACTGGACCGTTTACTGACTGCGCAACCGGATATGGATAATCAAATGAGAAGCGGCTATAAACTTGCATTGTATGGATAACTGACTCAGTGCTGTACTTCTTCCATAAATCACCACCCTCTTTAGGGTAGAAAGACATTGCCATCACCAATGGACGTTCTTCTCCGCCTTGGTTATAGCCTTTGGCATCCCACATAAATTTACGTGAGCTTGCCCATGCAAAATCTCTCACGTTTTGGGCTTTAAAACGCCAGGTTTTTGATTTTGACGTGCCTTCTTTTTCGTTCTCTAAGGCTTCTTCAGCAGTAACAATAAATACTGGGCGTTTCGCTGTTTCGGCTTTTTCTAAACGTTTACGCTGTGTGCTAGTTAACACATCTTTAGCGTTTGTTAACTCCCCCGTTGATGACACGATATGATCGCCAGGAACAGTAATACTGACGTCATAGTTACCAAATTCTAGGGTGAATTCGCCACGTCCAATAAACTCTTTATTAGTCCATGCTTCATAGTCAGTGTAGGCCGCTAAACGCGGAAACCATTGAGCAAGCAAGAATATATCATTGCCGCCTTCGCGCTCATCATCTGGAAAGTGTTCGTATCCAGCACGGGCTGATACGGCGTCTTCTTCAACAATATTAAAGGCAAAATCAATATCTATTTGAGTGCTGGCGTTAGATTTAAGCGGTGCACTTAGATCGACTCTCATTAGAGTACCGACAACCACATATTTGAGGGTATTGCCTTTACTGTCAGCGACTTTTTGTAGATCGTAGCCCAATTCAGTATCGTCAACAAATTGTTGGCGACGCAATGCGTCTAAACTTAAGCGGGCTGGTGTATCTCCCTTTGCACCTTGCGTTGCTGGGCCACGACTACCGATGCCACCAAAGGCTGTTGTAAGCGCAGACATAGAGTCGTCGCGATATTTATTTTGGTCTAATTGTATCCATAAATACTTGAGTGTGTCTGGCGAGTTATTTTTATAAGTAATACTTTGTGAAGCAGTTATGCGGCGGTTTGCCTCATCAAGCTCCACATCAATTACATAATCTACTTTTTGCTGCCAATACATGTGGCCTGGTTCACCCGCCGCATTGCGATATACATTAGGGGTTGGCAAGACTTCATCGAGTTGCCGGAATTTATCTTCAAAATCACCTTTAGTTTGTTGTATGGCAGAACTGGCAGTACTATTTGACGAAAAGAAGCCCATTGCACAGATGAGCGCGATGCGAATTAAAGACATATTTATTTCCCTGTTACCTATTGGTCGATGGTTTCTTTGCCGCGAGCAGTAATTCAACTTTTTAAACGTCGGCACGTTTAACTAACTTCCACTAATTGAAGCTACTATTGTAAACGTATTGTAACTACTTCAATTAAAAATAATAGCTGGTCGAGCTAATCCCTTATTAGTGATGTGCTTTTTTAAGAACATAATCGCTATTTTTGCTTGTTTATTAAACCAATGTCAGTATTCTTAATGACATAAATATTTTGTAACAATATACCAATCATGACTCCTTTTTCATGGCAAAGAGCCGTAATCAAAATCGGTAGCGCGTTAGTCTCTCCAAATGGCAATGGATGCAGTGCTGAATATCTTTTATCGATTGCGAAATTTATAACGCTAAGTCGTCAACAGGGTAAAGAAATAATCGTTGTCTCTTCTGGCAGTGTTGCGGCGGGCCGAAGTTCAATAAAAACAGGTTTACAAGCATCAATAGCAGAGAAGCAGGCGATGGCGGCTATTGGGCAGACTCAAATGATGGCCAATTGGGCTCGTTTTTTTGATTTTCCTTGCGCTCAGATATTGTTAACACTTGACGATCTGCATGACCGTCGACGCTATGTAAATGTAAAAAATACCTTACGCGAACTGCTAGCTAACAACGCATTGCCGATCGTGAATGAAAATGACACCGTTGCGGTTGATGAAATTAAAGTGGGTGACAACGACAATCTGGCTGCACATACCGCCCTCGTTGCACAAGCCGATACACTCATAATATGCACCGACGTTGATGGTTTGTTTGATGCCGATCCTAGAAAAAAACCAGATGCTAAACTATTATCTAATGTAAAGGTCATCACCCCTCAAATTAATGCTCTCGCGGGTGGTGCCGGCACAGCTGATGGAACGGGAGGTATGATTACAAAACTTCAGGCCGCTCAGAAATGTTGTGAGAGTGGCGTACAAACATTATTAGTGAACGGTAAACAATCAACAGTTTTTGATTTGTTAACCCAAGGTTTTTGTCCCGGTACATTGTTTAATGCGACGCCTAGTAAGCACTCGGCAAGGCACCAATGGTTGTCGCACACTGTTAAATCAAAAGGCATGCTGAGTCTCGACTTAGGCGCCTATATAGCCGTCATTGAAAAAGGAGCATCGCTTTTAGCCGTGGGTATAAGCGACGTAAGTGGCAGCTTCAAAAGCAATGATGCTGTTGATATTAGCTATCAAGGTATCGTCATTGCTAAAGGTATTAGTTTATATTCGCACACAGAATTGAAATCGATTAAAGGCCTGAATAGTAATCGGATAGAGTCGGTACTCGGCTTCAGTCATGGAGAAGAAGTTATTCATCGTGACGATTTGGTTTTGATTAAAGCGATGACACCTTAACAAAATAAAAACACGAAACCAGTGTTAACGATACACAATGGAAACTAAAACCATGACATTCGATATTCAGATTACTGCAAGAAAAGCGGCTGCAGCTAAGCATCAAATAGCTTCCTTAAGTAACGCTAAGCGCAAAGCTTTACTTACGCAAATTGCTAACAACCTAATTGCAGAAACGGCAACTATTTTAGAGGCTAATAAACTTGATATTGAACATGCAAGGAATACGGGGTTGAGCGCAGCCATGCTCGATCGTCTCCTACTTGATAAAAAAGCCATTAAAAGTATTGCAGATGCGGTCTTTCTAATTGCAGGCCAACCCGACTTTTTAGGGGCGATTAGCCATTTACAACCAATGCCGTCAGGCATTCAAGTGGGCAAAATGCGTATTCCACTGGGTGTTATTGCGATGATTTATGAGTCACGACCGAACGTGACGATTGACGCTGCAGTGCTTTGTTTAAAGTCGGGAAATGCTGTCATTTTGCGAGGTGGTAAAGAAGCTCAGCATAGCAATCAAGCATTAGCGAAAATATTAAAAGCGGCTTTAATAAGCCAGCAATTAAGCGAAGATATCGTTACCGTTATACCCGTTGCAGATCGCGAGGTGATGGCGAAAATGTTAACCTTGAGTGAAAGTATTGATCTTGTCATTCCGCGTGGTGGCGAAGGTTTAATCAACTATGTAACCGAGCATAGTCGTATTCCAGTGATACAGCATTTCAAAGGCGTATGTCATTTATATGTAGATAAAGCGGCTAAACTCGATAAAGCCTTAGCAATATTAGAAAACGGAAAAACTCAGCGTACGGGTGTATGCAATGCGCTTGAAACATTGTTAGTTCATGAGAGTGTCGCCACCGAATTTTTGCCTTTGGCGGCAAAAATGTTTGAGTCTAAATCGGTTGTGGTGCATGCTTGTGAAAAATCACTCGCCTATTTTAAGCATGCAACACTTGCTAGTCAGGACGATTGGGAAGCTGAATATCTTGCCTTAGAAATTGCAGTGAGAATAGTTACTGATGAGGAAAAAGCATTCGAGCATATTCGCGAGTATGCTTCAGGCCATACGGAAGTAATCGTTACAGAAGATTTTTCTCTTGCTCAGCGATTTATGCGAGAAGTAGATTCATCTGTGGTTATGGTCAATGCTTCATCTCGGTTTTCGGATGGTGGTGAACTTGGTTTAGGTGCTGAAATTGGTATTTCGACAAGTAAATTGCATGCCTATGGTCCAATGGGCGCTGAATCGTTAACAACTGAAAAATTTATAGTCATCGGAAATGGCTCAGTAAGACAATGACCCATTTTTGAAAGTAAAATAACAATAATAGCGGACCTTTTAGGCCCGATGATGTAAGCGTTAATTATGATAAATATTCATACCATGGAAGATGATGATGAGCTGATGACTAGCTTCAGTCAGCGTCATAAAATACTAGCCGCAGCGTTAGCGACTGTATTTATTGGCTCGGGTAATGCCACCGTGAAGGCCGTAATAGATGTCGATGAAAGTGAGTCTCTAACGACATTCAGTCAAGCATATAAAGAATATGTCATCAGCATAAAGTCAGGAAAGTATTCACCAGACGAGTTGGTTCATGTTGCAAAACAAACTTATCAATTAGGCAAGACAAAGTTTGGTTCACGTCACCAAAGCACTTTTATGTTGCAGCAAAATTTAGCCAACGCTTATTTAGAGGCAGGTGAATATGCATTGTCTGCTGCCAATTATGAATCGGTTATTAATTACCATGAGGAAACCCAAGGTGATGAAAGCCAAGCTTATTATTTCGGCTTGCTTGATATTATTAATCTGATATACAGCGCATATAAAGACCAGAGATTGTCTGCGCGAGACTTAGGTATGTCTAAATTTGGCGGCAATAGGGCGATTGCAAAATTGTTTGACGTTACCGAAGAGTTAATCTCAAACATGCCAGAAAATAGCTTAATGTTTCGTGGTCACACAGTTAAAACGGCGGTTATTAATAATTGGGCAGAAAAGGACCAACGCCTCCTCAAAATAGCAAAAAAATTCAATTTGGATGCAAAGAAAAATTTAGGTCAGGACTCAGTCGTCTATATCGAGTCGTTGACCTATGTTGGCAAAGTCTATTTTGGGATACAAAAATACAAAGATGCGCGAATTGTTTTTGAGCAAGTGCTAATGTCAGTCAAAGCTCAAAACGCAGGAATGCATCAATTTGGCATTGTTGCTCATGCTCACCTTGTATCGATATACGCACGGAAAAAAGAAACAAAAAAAGCTATTTTTCATAGTCAAGCGGTAGGCGAGAGCAGACCCTGGGCATTCAAGCAAAAAGCGTTATACCAAGTCCCTGTGAAATTTCCGCCGCCCAGTATTGCAACTGCTAATATCAATAGTGGGTCTGTCACAATAACGATAGATATTAGTAAGAACGGACAGCCCACAAACATGCGTATTAAAAGTAGTACGCATGTGGATTTTGATAAACCAGCCATTGATTCGCTGAAGCAATGGTATTTTCCCCCCAAATGGGTCACTGGTAAATTTACCGTAACAACAGACTTCGACGTTACTATCAACTTTATACGAGAATAGTAAACGTCCATAAAAACGAGTTACCATGCCAGAAATTAAGAAACTATTAGATAACAATTTGCGTTGGGCTGAACAGACCAAAAAAGCCGATCCTGAATTTTTCAATAAATTATCTGAACAACAAAAGCCAGTGTATTTGTGGATTGGATGTTCAGATAGTCGAGTGCCGGCTAACCAAATTGTTGATTTGTTACCAGGTGATATATTCGTGCATCGCAATGTAGCTAACATGGTTATTCATACTGACTTCAATTGTTTGTCTGTACTTCAATACGCTATCGATGTGTTGAAAGTGAAGCATGTTATTGTTTGTGGGCATTATGGTTGTGGTGGTGTTGAAGCCGCTATGGGAAATGATAGCTTAGGGTTGATTGATAATTGGCTAGCGCACATTAAAGACACCGCTAACCAGAATAAGGCATTATTGGATCCACTTTTACCAGAGCAAAAAGCCGCCAAATTGTGCGAACTTAATGTGCTACAGCAAGCTGAAAATGTTCGTCGTACTTCAGTATATCGGGACGCGATGAAACGTGAACAAGACGTTAAGATCCACAGTTGGATTTATAGTTTGAGAAATGGAAAAATTAAAGTGTTATGACTCTTTTGCAGTGCTCCATAATTAGCGCGGGCTTTTGCTGATAATAAAAAATTATCCACCGAAATTTAGACCAGATAGATTGTTTCGGCACCTGCTTGTAATTGCGCATAAGCAAGAAATATGGAACACTCCGCCCCTATTTTTTGTGCATATTGGTTTAGGTTAGATTCCCCATGACAACAACAACGGCACGCATCGCTGTTAAACCGCCACTGCCGTTATTGGAATTTATCGCATTAATGGCGCTTTTGACGTCACTTGTTGCGCTCAGTATCGATGCAATGTTGCCAGCTTTAAATCAAATTGGTTCTGACCTCGGAAGTCAAAGTACTCAGCAAACCTACTTAGTTATTTCGCTTTTTTTCGGTGGTATGGCATTAGGTCAAATATTCTTTGGTCCATTTTCTGATGCCCGGGGCAGACGACTAACTATTCTTGTGGGTCTTATTATATTTATTATAGGTACCTTTGTTTGCTACTTTGCACAATCGATGGAAGCTTTATTGTTTGGTCGACTGGTACAAGCTTTTGGCGTATCAGGACCCAGGGTCGCCTCAATGGCTGTTATTCGTGATCAGTATGCAGGCGATGCAATGGCCAGGGTGATGTCGTTTATTACCGTTATATTTATCCTTGTGCCGATGGTTGCCCCTCTTGTTGGTCAAGCCGTAATGAAGTATTTTCATTGGCGTGAAATATTCACCGTTTTTTGGATCGTAGCGGTCATTGCTGGCGCGTGGTTTTTCTTGCGTCAACCCGAAACGTTAATACGAGCCCATCGCAAAAAATTTGCTTGGCATCATTTCTTTCGGTCTTGTTTTTGGCTTTTAAAGCAGCCACAAGTCATGGGATACTCCATTGCAATGGGCTGCATATTTGGAGCATTTCTAGCTTACCTCAGTGGTTCGCAAACTATATTTCAAGAAATTTATGATACCGGTGAGTGGTTTCCATTGGTGTTTGCAACGTTAGCCTTTTCGATTGGCCTGGCATCCCTGTTTAATGGTCTTATGGTTATGAAATGGGGTATGCACTCGATTTGTGACCGAGCACTATTTTTCTCTTTGCTTTACGGTGTGGCACTGACTGGAATTACGCTTTACTTTGAAGGTGTGCCGCCACTCTGGTTATTTATTAGTACTATGTTTTTTGGCTTCTTTTTTATTGGTATACTCTTCGGCAACTTGAATGCCTTAGCGATGTTGCCTGTTGGTCATATTGCCGGTTTAGGCGCGGCGTTTATTGGGTCTCTTACCAGCCTAATTGCAGTGCCTATTGCAACTACCATTAATATATTTTTAACAGACGACCTGACACCCATCGCCTTTGGCTTTTTACTATTTTCTATATTGTCATTTTGTGCAGTGCAATACGCCAAGAAAAAACCAGTGACAGAGCTGTAAACTGAGAATACGGTCTTATACGGTGGTGAAAAGCCGTCCATGAGAGATTTGTAACTTAATTACGGTAAACCCCAATTAATATGCTTGTTTTTTGTACTATATCCTATTATTATGTAATTTTATTACTAAATGGAGAGGCATATGAGCTTCAAGAAACAATACCTAAAATCTGAGCCTGTTTGTAAAGTTACTTTTAAGCTGTCAAAAGACGAAGCTAAAAATGCTGATAAAGTGTGTATCGTGGGGGATTTTAACGATTGGGATGTTGCTACAAATCCAATGAAGAGATTAAAAAACGGGTCTTTCTCATACACCGTTGTTTTGCCAAAAGACGCCCAATACCAATTCCGCTACTTGCTAGACGATAATCAATGGGAAAATGATTGGAACGCCGACGCTTATATCCCTTCGCCTATGTCAGTTGACGAAAATTCGGTGCTAGCAGTATAAGATGTAGGCAATGAATTTTAGATAGGATGGCAGGCAATGCCATCCTATCTTATTTAATATGTGTCTTTAATCCAACCCGAACCCATTTTTGCCATTGCACGTTTTCTTTATTCTTGAGGCGAATTAAGCTTCTCACTAGAGCCTGAAATTCAACGGCATCTATGATGTAAAAAATGATCCAAGCAACGGGTGCAAGTATCAATAGGTTTGCATGAAATCGAGTTTTTGAATCGACAATAATTTGTATTATGATCACGATAGAAATAAAACTAATGACAAAAACTAATGGCATATAATCATTGGTATAAAAAGTATAGCCATAAAATACAGCTAATAATAAAGCTTCAAACAATAAAGTAAGTTCTGCATACACAGCAAGAGGTAACAGCATAAAAGTGAGATAAGGAGAATGCTTCTTACTACAACTAAAAAATAAATGTCGATGCTTTACAAAGGTTAACAAACGACCAAATTTCCATCGTAGTCGTTGATTGAATAAGTCTTTAAAATTTGATGGACCCTCAGTATAAACCACTGCATCAGCAGCGTAGCGAGTCTTATATCCGGCTCCTAATATACGCGTAGACATTTCGATGTCTTCAGTAATTATATCTTCATCAAATCCACCTAATTCATCTAACACCTTCTTTTGATAAGCGGCGGCGGCTCCACCAATAATATAGACCGAATTAAATATAGAATCAGCACGCTTAAAGAAAAATCCATATAGATATTCCAGCTGTTGCATTAGCTCTATAGACCTTTTTCTATTACCTACAATGACATTTCCAGCAACAGCAGCAACATCATTATCAGTAAATCGTTTAATAATATTGGTAATCGCATTAGCTTCCATCACGCTGTCAGCGTCTATGGTTATGATGATTTCACCCGTGGCATTTTTCAAACCATAATTTAATGCCTTCGCTTTACCACCATTGGCTAATTCAAAATATTTCACTTGGGTCGTGGCAGCAGAATCAGTGTGATAAGTGTCGATATAATCAGACACTAACTGATGCGTATTATCTGTGGAACCATCGTTAATGACAATGACTTCAAGATTTGCGTAGCGGGTTTGCAATACAGATTTGAGTGTTTTTAGAATCCCCATCTCTTCATTCCAGGCAGGAATTAAAACAGAAACTGAGTAATCTGTTGGCAGCAAAGATCGGGATTGCTGATATTTCTCAACCAAAGTGTAAAAGGGAATCGCGACTAATTGAATAATGTATTTAACAATTATTGGTGCCAAAATTAGAAAAATGGCAAGCCGCGCATTTGCAAGGGAGTCTGAAGGGATGTATTCGGTGCTAATCGCCAAATAAAATATGCTGGCCGATGTAAAATACAACAGGCATAGAAAAACCAAACCGCTAATAGACACTGAGGATTTCATGGAGCTTCGGATTATTACTTGTTTGGTGGGTAAGCGAATAATTATGCCACTAAATATGAAAATAACAAGTGTTTGTCTTTTAACCACATGAGTTTATCGTTTATCCTATATTTTTCTATCGTGATTCTCTTTGTTGTATTCTATCGCTTGCATTAATGACCTGACATCAACATGTTCATTTCTAATGATAAGTGTGATTGAAATCTCTTCGATGGCTGCTACTAAACACACAAATGCTGCAAGTCGAAAGGGCCAGTCAGACAGCTCAGTAAATAATAAAATGTATCCGACAACAGTGATAGCAACTGCGATTTTTACTCCCCATGTGTGATAACTGGTAAAGCGCTGGAACTTAATGAAACCGATGATTACCGGTACAGTGAAACTTAATACGATTAATAAAAAGTAAATAAACTCACGTTGTATTATACCGGGCCAGAGTATCCAGGCACAGATAGCGATCGTTGTATAGATTATAAAATCGCCCCAGCTATCAAGATGTGAGCCTAACTGGGTTATCTGATTGAGCGTTCTTGCCAAAAATCCATCTAATATGTCGGTAAATTCAGCAAATAGCAGTACACCAATAAACCAGTATGGTTGCAGAGTTAACGCAAAATAAAATAATACAGGTGCCATTAGAATCCTCAGGAAGCTGATGGCATTTGGAATATTAATGATATCCTTGTTGTTAGAGCTCATGTCTTCTCCTTAAAATAATTAGTAAGGCCTCTTACGAATTCCCCACTTGTATAACGTTTGCGAGAGCACCAATTCGATTATGATGAATGCTACGGTCAATAATATGAGTGACAATATATCAAGTCCAAAAGTGGCCTTCATCATGACCGCTGGGAATAGTGATTCGGGAACTTGATCAAGCAGTGGGGCCATAGCGCTCGATTGCATGCCTAGCCTCCGTTTAATAAAACTGGACGCCAGATCACCGAGAACTGCATAAGTGGCAATCAGCAAACCTGTTTCTGGCGCATAACCCATTAACCAGGCACATACGGGGGTAACGACGCATGCACCTAATGCGCCTCTCCAAGTTTTGGAATCGCCTAATACTCGTCTAGCATCAACAAAGTGTTTTCCGCAATCGATGGGGAAATCATATTTGTTGTTTAACAATACTCGAATTAATATCGGTGTACCGTTTGCGATTATAATCAATAATAGTAGTTGCAATAGTTCAAGGTTCATATCAAATCTAGGTGATTAATTTAAAACACGAAAGCGGTTTTATTTTGATAAATTGGCGACAACCGTATACTTTATACTAATTCAGTAACTCAAAAATTCAAATAGTTTATGTCCAACATTTCTCTAAAAGTGCTGACTTACAATATTCACAAGGGATTTAATACGAGTAATCTTCGTTTCACATTGCATGCGATTAAAAACGCTCTGAGAAGCGTTGATGCTGACATCATCTTTCTTCAGGAAATTCAGGGTGATCGTCAGATATCAAAGAAACGTTTTGACGACTGGCACAATAACAATCAGTTAGACTTTCTTGCCGATGAGATCTGGCCTCATCATGCCTATGGAAAAAATGCGATATACAAGGCAGGTCATCACGGTAATGCTATCTTAAGTAAATATCCGTTTATAAAATGGGAAAATATCGATGTATCTATCATGCGCTTTGCGAGTCGAAGCCTTTTGCACGGTGTTATTAAACTGCCAGATAGTGAAAAAAAAATTCATATTGTATGTGTGCATCTTGGCCTGTTCGAACGCGAAAGAGAGCATCAGATTATAACCTTGAGTCAGCGTATTAATTTAGTTGTACCCCCGGATGAAGCATTAATCATTGCGGGTGACTTTAATGATTGGCGTTCACGTGCCGAGCAGTATCTGTATCAGGAACTTGGTATTAGTGAGGTTTTCAAAGACAGCTATGGCGCCTACGCACGAACTTTTCCATCTTGGTTGCCGATGTTATCCATGGATCGTATCTATTATCGTGGACTTGAAATTATGGCAAGTAAACCATTATACGGGAAGCCATGGAGCCGCTTATCTGATCACGCCCCATTGTCAGCGGAATTTAAAATACGGTGAATCTTGAAAATGCAGCTTTGGTATGGAGCACGGTAGTTGATTTTTGCATCCAGCATGCCGGACTATTAGTGGCTACATCATTACTAACGGTGATCTTAACACTTGCAATTGTGCCCATATTGATCACCAGCATTCCTGCTGATTATTTTATCTGTGACAAGCCGTTGAAGATTAGTAAATACCACCCAGTAATTAATGTGCTCTTAAAAGTGGCCAAGAATTTATTAGGCGGTGTCTTTTTGTGTGTTGGATTTGTTCTATTATTTTTACCTGGGCAAGGACTCGTTATGATATTGGCCGGATTATTGATCATGAACTACCCAGGAAAGTATGCGATTGAACGTTGGTTGATCCTAAGACTAGGTTTGCTCCCGGCTATAAATGCGCTGCGGAGTCGTTATGGTAAACCGCCATTAATTTCGCCGACATTATAACCAGCAGTCTAGAAAGAAAAAGCCCGACCAAAATGGCCGGGCAAAAGGAGCTTATGTAAAGCACCTAACGACAGAAAAAGGGATGAAACTAATGTCAGTTCCTGTTTCAGTAAAAAATCATGTAGCCAGTTAGTGATTAAGAAACTGACTATATAATTCTCGCTTACGCAGACTCTACAATTGCTTTCATATCGATCATGTATCCACGAAGTTTCTCGCCAACACTTTCTACGCCATGAGAACGAATTGCATGGTTAACTAGCACTAGTTTCTTATTGTCCACGCCCGTGGACTGGTCAGCCAAACCACCACCAATATGCTCGGCAGTGATTTTTGGCATTAAGTGTTCCTGCAACAACGGCACTGCCGCGTTGGCAAATAAATAGTTTCCGTATTCAGCAGTATCTGAAATAACCACGTTCATTTCATATAGTCGCTTTCTTGCGATTGTATTAGATATAAGTGGTGTTTCATGTAATGACTCGTAGTAAGCCGACTCTGGCAAAATACCGGCTTCAACCATCACATCAAAGGCGAGTTCAACACCCGCTTTAATCATTGCAACTAGCAAAATACCTTTATCAAAGAATTCCTGATCTGAAATCTTACCGCTGTATATTGGGGCGTTCTCGAAACCAGATTGACCTGTTTCTTCACGCCACATTAATAGATTAACGTCGCCATTATCCCAATCTTCCATCATGGTCGCTGAGAAGTGGCCGCTAATAATATCATCTTGATGCTTCTCGAATAGAGGACGCATCAATGTCGTTAGTTCAACTGATAGTTCGTGAGCAACAATTTTGGCAGGGTTAGATAATCTATCCATCATGTTGGTTACGCCACCGATTTTCAGGGCTTCAGTGATGGCCTCTAACCCATATTGAACCAACGCACCTGCATAAGCTGGATCGACACCGTCAGCTACCATCTTATCAAAGGCGAGTATGGCGCCTGCTTGTTGCATACCACATAGAATGGTTTGCTCGCCCATCAAATCTGACTTCACTTCAGCTACAAAAGAGCTCTCAAGCACACCGGCCCTATCTCCACCAGTTGCGCTAGCTAACGCTTTCGCTGTTGCCCAACCTTTATTTTCAGGATCATTTTCTGGATGAACAGCAATAAGTGTTGGCACACCAAATCCACGTTTATATTCTTCCCGCACTTCTGTTCCTGGGCATTTTGGTGCACACATAACGACAGTAATGTCAGCTCGGACCTGTTGACCTTCCTCAACTATGTTAAAACCATGAGAATAGCTAAGTGTTGCGCCTTTTCTCATTAGTGGCATAACTGCTTCAACAACACTTGAATGCTGTTTGTCAGGCGTTAGGTTATAAACTAGGTCTGCGCCTGGGATTAAGTCCTGATAAGTACCAACAGTAAACCCATTTGATGAGGCTCGCACGAACGAATCACGTTTTTCATCAATGGCAGCTTGGCGTAATGCATAGCTGATGTTTAAGCCAGAATCGCGCATGTTCAAACCTTGGTTTAAACCCTGTGCGCCGCAGCCTACGATGACAATTGATTGACCTTTAAGATAATCGCATCCATCTGCGAACTCGTTTTTTTGCATAAACCGGCACTGACCGAGTTGGTCTAGCTGCTTGCGTAAAGGTAAAGTGTTAAAGTAGTTTGTCATTTTCTGTCCAATAATTTTTGAATCTGCTTTTCAAGCATCTCACTCAAATCACACATAATTAAAAGTGGGTAGAGTGTTTATTTTTGTGTCTGTGACGACATGACTTTATAATAGATAAATATTTTTCTTTTATAAAGTGATATATTTAAAACGTAATGTTTCATTTAATGAAATATTAAATTTTAATTTGTTTTGCATCTAGGTTAACAATAGGCGATATAGGATGGAATTAAAGGCCCTACAAATGTTCCGACACTTAGCCAAAGGTTTACATTTCGGTAAAACGGCTAGAGCTATGTTTGTTTCACCGCCAACTTTGTCGCGCGCCATTAGCCGGTTAGAAGAGGAGTGCGGTGCGGCACTGTTTGTTCGTAATAATCGCAGCGTAAAATTGACCGCTGCTGGGCAACGCTTTTTAGAATTTGCGGAATTGACGTTGAATGCTTGGTTGCAAGTACGTGCTGAAATTGGCCAACAGCAAACTCAATTGAGTGGATCGCTTTCGTTATATTGCTCAGTAACTGCAAGTCAAAGTCATTTGCCGAAATTGCTAGATAAGCTGCAGGCGCAATACCCTCAAATTGAGCTGAAACTAGATACCGGCGATCATTCCCTCGCTATAGATACGATTGAGCAGCATAAAGCCGATATAGCGATTGCTATTCACACACCAGATTTTCCCGATCATTTGTCATTTATACAAATTGATAAAGTCCCTTTAGTTCTAGTTGTTCCCAAAACACTTCAGATAGCGAATATTGATGAGGTGAAGTGGCACGAGCACAGTGTTGTCATGCCTGCGGGTGGACCATCGAAAAGAACCGTAAACCATTGGTTCGCGGAGCATGGCGTGAAACCAAGAGTATATGCCAGTGTGTCAGGAAACGAAGCTATTGTGAGTATGGTAGCCCTCGGTTTAGGCATTGGTTTTGTTCCGCAAATTGTTTTAGATAATTCGGTAGCTAAAACAAAAGTTACCAGCATTGATGTGAAAGATATTGAGCCTTACTCCTTAGGTTTGTGTTTTTTGCGCGAACGCGAAAATGAAGCCTTAATGCGGGCAATGATTGATCTTTTCAAAAGTTAATGTAATTAATTTGAAACAAAAAGTAAAGCGTCCTTGACATTAATATAAAGTCAGCTTAACCTAAGTATAAGTAAAGGACGCTTTACTTATAGTTAACGAGTTTTAATGTAAATTCTTCGGTAATATTTTATTCAATAACCCTTATGCAAAAGTAATGCTTACCAATTTTTGGTAATGACTGCTCACTTTGATATCAGGTTTCGACAAATATGCTGTCAGCTATCTAGCGGAAAACCGCTTTAGTTATGCTACACCGGCGTTAGGGTAAACAAAAAAGGTAATGACATGAACGATATAGAGAACAACAGTATTGCTAAAAAATCAAAACAAAACACAAAATCCTTGGCTATTTGGACCGGTACATGGCTAGTAAGTTTAGCTCTTGTGGCTTTTGGTCCATTGTTGTTATGGGACTATCATCAGGCTATTTCTTTATGCGCCATTGCCCTTAATGTGGTCATGGGCTACAAGATGATTATGGTAAATAAACAGCATTTGGAAGATTTAGACGAATTACAGCAACGTATTCATCTGGTCGCAATGGCCCTGTCGTTGGGGGTTAGTATGGTTTTTGGTGCAGTATATGGTTTGCTAGAATCAATTCGCTTAGTTGAATTTGAGCCAAATCCTTCAGGCGTACTTTTTGTGATGGGTATTTCGTATGCTGTTGGCATGGTCTTGGCCCATAGGAAGTATTCATGAAAAACCGCTTTAAAGTATTGAGAGCCGAGCGCGATTGGACTCAGGCCGACCTTGCCGCAGAATTGGATGTTTCGCGACAAACCATTATTGCAATAGAAAAAGGTAAGTATGACCCTAGTTTGTCTCTTGCATTTAAAGCTGCAAAGCTTTTCGACATGCAGATAGAAGCAATTTTTCAAGCACCTGAGAGTACGTAGTTTATTCAGTGAGTTCATTTAACATGCGGTCAAAGCTTCTAAAACTTAGGGCTTCGGCCAAATGTTGTTGATTCACACGTTCAACGCAGTCTAAGTCAGCAATGGTTCGCGCTACTCGCATTGTGCGATGATAGGCACGCATCGACAAATTCATACTCTGCATCGCCTTACTCAAAAATAAGCTTTCGGTTTCACTCAATGGACAATACTGTTCGATCTCTTTACCACTTAGGCTTTTGTTCAACTTACCTTGGCGCTCTAACTGGCGATGTTGTGCCGCGATCACCCGACGTTTCACAATTTCGCTCGTCTCTATTTTATTATCAGCTAATTGTGCCGCAATAGGACTCTTTTGACTGCAACTCGATTGCTCGGAGCGCCAGCTGTTAAGCGGAGTACCGGTGCGTGGCGAATAAGCATAGTGGGGGTCAGTAGATGAATCGCGATCTGAATTGGTGGCTATTTTCATTCGGTGAATATTATTACTTGTCTTCATTTGCGAAATGTCGACTTCCGACTTGCATTGGTGCTTTATTTGCAGCGCTTTGCTCAAGTCAATTTTGGGTACATTAACCTGCAGATCGATACGGTCGAGAAAAGGCCCAGAAATTCTATTTAAATACCTAAGTACTTGGTCGGGGTTGGCGCGTTGGTCATCTATGTCGCCCGTTGGGCTTGGATTCATAGCGCAGACCAATTGAAAATCAGCTGGATAAACGACTTTTTGCGCTGCACGTGAAATGTTAATTTCACCGGTTTCCATGGGCTCGCGCAATACATCTAGTATATGTCTTCCAAACTCTGGTAATTCATCTAAAAATAAAACACCTTTGTGTGCTAGTGAAATTTCTCCTGGCTTTGGATAGCTGCCGCCGCCCACAAGTGCAATGGCTGAGCAGGTATGATGCGGTTGTCTAAATGCGCGATTACGCCAAGTTGATGGGCAAATTCTATCACCCGAAATCGAACGGATAGAGGCCGACTCCAAGGCTGATTCCTCATCCAGCTCCGGCATAATAGACAGTAATCTGTTGGCTAGCATACTTTTTCCTGTGCCCGCGGGTCCAAAGAACAAGATGTTGTGAGCACCCGCAGCTGCAATTTCTAACGCCCGTTTGGCGTGTTGCTGCTCAATAATTTCAGACATGTCGCCGTAGGTAGAGGGCGTTACTTTTGCTTTCGTAGTCACGTGAGGCGCTATTTTATGTTTGTTACATAGGTGCAAGTAGACCTCAGTGAGCGAATTGGCAGCGATAATTTGGGCTGAACTAACAAGGCTCGCTTCATCACCATTGCTTTTGGGTAGCACTAATTGCCGGTTTGATTTGGACGCTGCAAACGCCATCGGCAAGGCACCTTGTATTGGGCGTAAGTTCCCTGATAATGCTAACTCACCGACAAATTCGTACTGAATTAAATCGACTCTTTTTAGTTGTTCGCTAGCGGCGATAATGCCAATAGCGATGGCTAAGTCAAAGCGGCTGCCCCCTTTCGGTAAATCCGCTGGCGCCATATTCACCGTGATTCTTTTTGACGGGAATTCAAAATCAGAATTAATAATAGCGCTGCGCACTCGGTCTCGCGATTCTTTTACTGTGGTTTCAGGCAATCCCACTAAGTTAAACGCGGGTAATCCATTTGATAAATGTACCTCAATTGTCACTAGGGGCGCCTCAACACCTAAATTTGCTCGAGTGTAAACGATAGATAAAGACATGCGTTAAATCCTGTTGTTTTTAATTGCCATAGCCTATTTGATGAATGCATTAAAAACAGCTGTCCTTTATGGGAGTATTTTCAAGAAGTGCTTGCGAAGCACTATGAATTGAGGCACATTAATAACGTGACGACAGTATGAATCAAAATTTTTCAAGCATCTTCGCAACTTCACCAAACACATAAAATGTGTAATGGTGATCGTTGAGCGAGGAATCAGTGTGTTCTCAGGATCCACAAAACCCTCAATTGAAGAGGGTTTTTTCGTTTTTAAAGCCCTTATTTTTAACTGTTACCTAGCTTTAGATCCACAAATACGCTTGCAAAAGTGCTGGATAGAATAGGTTAGCGAACAAACTACAAGTTTACACGCATAAAGGTCGAGCTTGGCTTTGATAAAAAATGACAAGTTAACAGCAGCGCTAAAGCCACTATGCGTGAGCAATCAGAATTGGATTACTAATGTCGTCAAGTAACGTAAATAAGAATAACGCGGGTTCAAGTGCTCAAATAGTCACGGGTAAAATGTCGCCATATCAATATCTAACTAAAATACTATGCGCACCGGTTTATGAGGCGGCTATTAATTCAGACCTAGATTATCTAGCCAGCTTATCGACGGAGCTTAAAAACAAAGTTTATTTAAAGCGTGAGGATCAACAGCCGGTTAAATCGTTCAAAATTCGAGGGGCTTACAATTGTATTCGCCAACTTAGTGACGAACAAAAAGCGGCTGGAATTGTTGCTGCTTCCGCAGGTAATCATGCGCAAGGGGTTGCTTACGCTGCCAAAAAGTTAAATATTAAAGCAACTATTATAATGCCCGAAACGACTCCTGATATTAAAGTTGAGGCGGTAAAACGTTTTGGCGGCAATAATGTCACGGTAGTGCAGTCGGGAACGAGTTTTGACCAGGCCAGTGATTTAGCCAAAAAGCTATGTGCTGAAAATGGTTTTTCCATGATCCCGCCTTTTGATCATCCCGATGTCATTGCAGGACAGGGAACCATAGCGAAAGAAATGCTCGAGCAAAATCCCAATCTGGAATACTTATTTGTGGCTGTCGGCGGCGGCGGTTTGGCGGCTGGAATTGCTATTTACATAAAACAGTTACGCCCTGATATTAAAATTATTGGTGTGGAGTCAGTTGAGTCTGCGTGTTTAGTAGCGGCGATGGAAAAGGGTGCGCCGGTGACTTTATCCACCGTCGGTATTTTTGCAGACGGTGTCGCGGTAAAAACGATTGGAAGCGAAACCTTTAGATTATGTCAGGAATATCTAGATGACGTAATCACTGTAACCAATGATGAAATTTGTACCGCAATTAAAGATATTTTTGATGACACGCGGGTTATTGCAGAACCCGCCGGCGCTTTATCGGTGGCAGGAATTCGCAAATATATCAAGCAATATAAGCTCCAAGGGGCGGTGATTGGTGGTGTCTTATGCGGTGCGAATATTAATTTTCATACATTACGGTATGTATCGGAACGCTGTGAATTAGGCGAGCAAAAAGAAGCTGTTTTTGCTGTAAAAATTCCTGAAGCAAAGGGCTCATTTAAGGCTTTTTGTGCAATGCTAGGCGGTATAACAATAACCGAATTTAATTATCGCTACTCAAAAAGTGACGAAGCCCATATTTTTGTTGGCGTTAAGTTAAAGCGCGGTATGACCGAGCTTCAAGCACTGTTGAAGCGACTAAGTAGAAATGGCTATGAATGTTTCGATATGTCGGATAACGAGTTAGCAAAACTGCACGTTAGACATATGGTCGGTGGTAAGCCTCAAGAGCCGATTAACGAGCACATATTCTCTTTTTCCTTCCCTGAATATCCGGGGGCGTTAATGCACTTTTTAACAAAATTAGGTGAGCAATGGAACATAACTCTATTTCATTATCGCAATCATGGTGCGGCTGAAGGATTAGTTTTAGCTGGTTTCGATATTGATGACAACAAACGAGCATTATTTGACTTGCACGTGAGCGAACTTGGTTTTGATATGCATGAACATCAAGATAATCCTGCGTATCGATTATTTTTATCAGGGCAGAATTAATCTGCCCTTGTCGTTAGATCTTTTCTAAATGCTGAGCTATTTCAGGCCAAACTAATTCCATAATCGCTTCTTTTAGCGCTAAGCTGTCTTCTGAGAACTCCAAAGTTCCGCTGTCGAGCGTGTTAAGCAATTTGTTTTCGCGCAGTGCATTCACAAACGATCCCAGTACATTTTTATCATAGAATTCAGGTGAGCTCATACCATAGAGAGTCGACAGACGCTCAGCAATAAGGCAGCTTTGTTTCTCTAAATGTGAGCGAGCGATCGTTTTTTCTTTTTCTAATACTCTCAAGACGACAGCATAGCGCTGCCATGTTTCCTGCATAGCGCGACTCAATAACCAAGCAGAGTGGAAACCGTCGTCACTCGACGAGGGCGGTGATAAAAAGTCACCGTTTTGCATCAACAACCCCTGCTCTTGCATTTGCACAATAAGCGCTTCGGCTTGCTCGAGCGACTCCGCCACCGAATAATGCAAAAAGAATTCGCGTTTTAACAAAGGATAGAGTTTGCTGACCATGTCAATGACGGCTGACTTCTCGGTCTTCTTGTGATTGAAAATCACAGCCATGATTAAACTAGGTAAAGCGAAAACGTGTAAAATATTATTACGGTAGTAAGTCAGTAATGCCGCGTTACCCTCTTTTGCAGCGACTAATTTCCCGTATTGGTCTGTCGTCTGCTCGAATCGATTGAGTGCCAATGTTGTTTGCACCATTTCTACAGCATCTTCTTCTGGTAGCGTAAAGTCACCACTAAAAGGGACCTTTGACAACAATGCTAAATAATCTTTGAGTGCTCTGGTCAGTTCTGACTCACTCATAATGTGAGTTTTAGATGATAGCAAGCACAACGCAACCAACGCAGTTCCGTTCAAAGCTGCCGCTCGGTTAATTCGGGTCATAATGACATCTGCGAGCTTGTTTACCGCAGGAGTTAACCAAGCTGGTTTCTTGTCAGGATCATCCGGCGTTGTCGCACGCCAATTTTCTACGTTCTTGTCTAAGAACTGATTAATTTGCAAGGGCTCACCGAAGTTAACGAAACCATGTCCATAGTTTTTGAGTTTGCGAATAGCGGAAAATACCTGAGTTCGTGACTCTTTTTTCTTGCTTTTCCCCTGGAGCTCTTTTTGATAGCTCTTTACTTCCATGACATGCTCGTAACCCAAGTAAACAGGCACAATTGAGACTGGGCGGTTAATGCCTTTAAGCGCTGCTTGCAAGGTCATTGCCAACATACCTGTTTTCGGAGGAAGCAAACGGCCCGTTCTTGAGCGCCCACCCTCTGGGTAATACTTAACTGAATATCCTTTGTTAAATAGTAGCTCTAAGTATTCTCTAAAGGTCGCGGTGTAGAGTTTATTACCCGCAAAACTGCGGCGTAGAAAAAAGGCACCACAACGCCTGAATATTTTACCGACAGGCCAAAAGTTGAGATTTATACCTGCTGCAATATGTGGTGTTACTAAACCTTCGTTGTGAATAACATAGGTTAACAACAAGTAATCCATGTGCGAGCGATGACAAGGCACATAGATGATCTCATGACCGTTTTGAGCAAGCTCACGCACTCGATAAGCATGCCCGACATGTATACCGTTATATATTTTATTCCAAATACGCCCCAATATGCGTTCACCGATTCGAACTAGACCAACGCGATAATCCGCGGCAATTTCATCGATATACCCTATGGCCAGTTTTTTAGCTTCTTGGGCAGTAATATTTTTTTGACGCATGGTGTCAGTCATAGCGTGTTTAACTGAATCGGATCCTAATAACGAATTATATAAAGTTGAACGCTCTAAAAGTGTTGGACCATTTAATACTTGGCGCTTTCGTTGAAAGTGAGTCCTTGCTACACGTACTAATTTTTGGGATATCTTCTGGTTTGAATCATGCAGTTGCCCCATCTGTTTTGTCGAAACAGCCTTACTGTAACTGACCACATTGTCACGTCCCAAAAATAGAACAATGAGGAGTTTTCTTAACCAACTAGGAGATGCTCTGTCTGCCAAAAGCTGAGCGAAGCCTGAGGATTTTTTACTGGCCGATCTGCCCCAGGATATAAAAACAGGCACAACTTGCAAATCAAGTTCCGGGTTTTCACGATGCAAATGGAACATGTTGGTGAAAACGTCTTCAATTGTGGTCTTCTGAACTTTTCTTGAAAGTAAGCTTTGAGGTCGAGTTAAAAAGTAGCAACGTTTGTGTTCTTCCCCCAAAAATTTGATTGATGTTGCAGGGTCAGGCAGGCCTAAACCCGCTGCCGACTTTTGCAAAGCAATTAGATCAGTGATGGACTCCGTTTGAATCAAGTACAAGAGCGGTTTGTTTTTATCTATACCTAATTCAGCTTCAATATTCGCGGGAACGCTGTTAACCGAAATGAGCCAACGAATAGGTAAAGTAACTATTTTACGAAAAAATGCGCGTGCGCCACTCATGAAGTCTTCCTGATAAAAATCAATAGGTCATAACATTATTGAGATAGTTTAACACTGCTGTGGTTCGTTTATATACAAATCATGATTCTTTGCATTTTTTTATGTTGTAGGATCGTTTTTCAACAAATAGTGATTTGATCGTTGCCATTTAGCTTTTCCTGTATATACTCTCAAGCAACTGTATAGAAAAACAGGCTGTTTATGCGTCCACTAACTCCCAGGCAACAAGAAGTACTTGACCTCATTAAGAGCACGATGATCGATTCGGGCATGCCGCCCACTCGTGCTGAAATAGCGCGTCACTTAGGTTTTAAGTCGGCTAATGCCGCAGAAGAACATTTAAAAGCACTCGCTAAAAAAGGCGTCATTGATATTATTCCAGGCACGTCGCGTGGCATAAGATTGAATTGTGCTTTGGACGATGAAGCGGAAGAAGGTTTGCCGCTGATTGGCCGCGTTGCTGCGGGTGAACCGATATTGGCGACCGAACACGTTGAATGTCATTACAAAATTGACCCCAATCTATTTAAGCCTAACGCCGACTTTTTGCTCAGAGTCGAGGGTATGAGTATGAAAGATATTGGTATAATGGATGGCGATATCCTCGCGGTGCATCGCACAACTGACGTGCATAACGGCCAAGTAGTAGTAGCGCGAGTTGATGAAGATGTTACGGTAAAGCGTTTTGAGAAACGTGGTAGCCAAGTGTTATTGCATGCTGAAAACGAAGCGTTCGCGCCGATCAAAGTCGACTTAGCTTCCCAGCCTTTTAATATTGAGGGTATTGCTGTAGGTGTTATCCGAAATTCAAATTGGATGTAACACTAAATTAAATTAGCACTACAAAAATAAAAAAGCCGTTGTATATTGTTATACGACGGCTTTTCTGTTTTACGTCGACGGTTAATTTATTAATTCCACCTGTTTTAATCATTCCTGCGTTAGCAATTACGTGCTTCTTTCGTGCACAAAATTGTTTAGTTAAGTAGTCAATACACTGAAATTAGACCAAAGTGTAAATGTAACGCTTAAAAAATAATCGCTATTAAGATATTCCATCTAATTTCAAGAAAACTCTAGACTATGTAGGCTCTTTGTTTAATCATTAGGGATTGATTTACATCAAAATAACAAATTAAACAAAATCTTCACATTGGTTGGTGATAATTAACAACCTGGCGGAGAAGATTGGAGAGGAGTATCAGAGTGAATCGAATATCCACATTGCTTATTGGCGTAATGTTAGCGTTTAGCAATTCAGCAATAGCCACAACCGCCGCAGAGCGTTCCGACCTCAACTTACGTCCCGGTGTAAGCGACATCAGTTTGGAAGTCTATGACTTGCATATGTTGATGTTTTGGATCTGCGTAGTGATCGGTGTTTTAGTGTTTGGTGTTATGTTTTATTCGATGGTCATGCATCGTAAATCTACCGGCGCGAAACCAGCTAATTTTCATGAAAACGTCAAAGTAGAAGTACTGTGGACTATCATTCCTTTTGTCATTCTTATTGCTATGGCTTGGCCAGCGGCAACAACGCTGATCGCGATGGAGGATACTAGTGAGGCTGAGGTTACGATATTGGTGACCGGCTCGCAGTGGAAATGGCATTATAAATACCAAGACAATCCAGAGGTCGAATTCTTTTCTCTGCTGGCAACTCAGCAAGAGCAAATTCATAACAAATTCACTAAAGGCGAAAACTATCTATTAGAAGTAGATCGTCCTTTAGTCATCCCAACCGGCAAAAAGGTCAGATTCTTGATTACGTCTGATGACGTTATTCATTCATGGTGGGTTCCTGACTTTGCAATTAAAAAAGACGCTAACCCTGGTTTTATTAATGAGGCTTGGACGAATGTAAATGAACCGGGTATCTATCGTGGTCAGTGTGCTGAATTATGTGGCAAAGACCATGGGTTTATGCCGATCGTTGTGATTGCAAAAGGACCCGCTGAATATAGCACATGGTTACAAGAGCAAGAAACCGCAGCGATAAGAGCAAACGAAGAAGAACAACGCTTGCTTGCTATGAACATGAGCATGGAAGACTTAATGACGCAAGGTAAGAAAGTGTATGACACTGCTTGCGTTGCTTGCCACCAGGCAAATGGGGGCGGTTTACCGCCGATGTTCCCGGCCTTGAAAGGTAGTAAAATTGCGATGGAAAAACAAAATATTCCCGTTCATATCGACTATATCATTAACGGGAAAAATAACATGCCAGCATTTGGCAAGCAGTTAACTATGTCTGAAATAGCCGCAGTGGTTACTTATGAGCGAAATGCTTGGGGTAACAATACAGGTGACATAGTGCAAGCCAAAGATGTTAATTTAGTGATTAACGGTAAATAGGAGGTCATCAAAATGAGTACAGAAACCGTAAGCGACGCACATAATTCGGACGATGGCCACGACGCCCATCATGAACATCACATTCCAAAAGGCATCTTGAGATGGCTTTTTACCACGAACCACAAAGACATTGGTACTCTCTATCTTTGGTTTGCTTTCATCATGTTTTTGATTGGTGGTGCAATGGCAATGGTCATTCGTGCAGAATTATTTCAACCAGGTCTACAAATAGTCGACCCTCACTTCTTTAACCAGATGACTACGGTACATGGTTTGATCATGGTCTTTGGTGCCGTTATGCCAGCCTTTACAGGCTTAGCCAACTGGCTTGTTCCTATGATGATTGGTGCGCCAGATATGGCATTACCGCGCATGAACAACTGGAGCTTTTGGATCCTTCCATTTGCTTTTTTAATATTGCTTTCTTCATTATTTATGGATGGTGGCGGCCCAGCCTTTGGTTGGACTTTCTATGCGCCTCTATCAACTCAATACAGTGGCGACAGCACGGCTTTATTTGTGTTTTCCGTTCACATAATGGGGATCTCATCTATTATGGGCGCCATTAATGTGGTCGTAACCATACTAAACATGCGTGCGCCAGGCATGACCTACATGAAGATGCCTCTGTTTGTATGGACTTGGCTGATTACTGCATTCTTACTGATTGCTGTTATGCCAGTGCTCGCTGGCGCTGTAACAATGGTGCTTACCGATAAATTCTTTGGTACTAGCTTCTTTGATGCTGCAGGTGGTGGTGATCCCGTGATGTTCCAGCATATTTTCTGGTTCTTTGGTCATCCTGAAGTTTATATCATGATATTGCCTGCTTTCGGCATTATCTCCGCGATTGTTCCTACGTTCTCGCGAAAGAAGCTGTTTGGTTACGCCTCTATGGTATATGCGACCGCATCCATTGCGCTATTGTCATTCATTGTTTGGGCACATCACATGTTTACCACTGGTATGCCGGTGGCTGCAGAAATGTTCTTTATGTTTGCCACCATGCTGATCTCAGTACCAACGGGTGTGAAGGTCTTTAACTGGGTAGCAACAATGTGGCGCGGGTCGTTATCGTTCGAAGTGCCTATGATGTTCGCAATCGCCTTTATCGTTTTGTTTACGATTGGTGGTTTGTCGGGGCTGATGCTTGCGATTACGCCAGCTGACTTCCAGTACCACGATACGTATTTCGTGGTTGCTCACTTCCATTACGTATTGGTAACTGGCGCCGTGTTCTCCATCATGGCTGCTGTTTATTACTGGTTACCAAAGTGGACGGGTAAAATGTTCGACATTACATTAGGAAAATGGCATTTCTGGTGTTCACTTATTTCGGTTA
>Ga0307488_10000544_pt1 | contig 31232 bp, 27 predicted proteins | sample SB02metaG_FD_202248 | JGI IMG/M metagenome (GOLD analysis project Ga0307488, IMG submission 202248) | Sea-ice brine microbial communities from Beaufort Sea near Barrow, Alaska, United States - SB 0.2 | ecosystem: Environmental > Aquatic > Marine > Coastal | place: USA: Alaska | collected...
TCGGGGATACTCATGACTAACCTACGCTCCACACGCTACTTTAATTCCCCATGTGCTGAATGTTACGCAGCCACCCGCCCATCTGCCACCGAAATCCCCATAGAGCCCATACATAGCAGTTAACCTCACGCGGTTTCCTCCATGAGAGATTATCCGTCGCCTGTCCGCAGGCAAGGTGTTGAGAGCCATTTTTTTGAATGACAGGCAACTGATAATCTAAGTCATTTGAGCCAGTCAGTTCTAGCTCCTTAACCCAATAACAACTGTCTTTTCACCTGCTTTTCCTCCGTATTCAATGTCCTCTGTGGTTCAACTTCTTTTGGCTGTTGCTAGCATCTACTCCTTAGTCCATCCCAAAATGATTATCAAAGAAATTGGTAATGGTTTTATATAAGTGAATGCCGGTATTTTTACCACGGATACTGTGCTTTTTGCCGGGATAATCCATGCTTTCGAATGGAATACCTAAGTCTTGTAAATGTTTGTATAACTTAGTGCTATTGGTAAACAAGACATTATCGTCAGCCATGCCGTGGTAAATCAGTAAATCACCTTTGAGATCTTTAGCATAAGGAAATACCGACGCCGCTAAGTAAGCATCCGCACCTGCTTTAGGGTGACTCATAAAGCGTTCGGTATAATGTGTGTCATACAAGCCCCAATCGGTAACGGGGGCTCCAGCTACGCCTGCTTGAAAATAATCGCCAGCTTTAAACATCGCCATTAATGTCATATAGCCGCCATAACTATGTCCGTAGACACCAATGCGTGTTTCATCCACATAGGGTAACGTGCGTAAAAACTTTACACCTTCTATTTGATCGGTCAGCTCAACACTGCCCATTTTTTTGTATAATGGATCTTCAAAAGCTTTACCTCTGCCTTCTGAACCTCGGTTATCAATACTAAATACCACATAACCTTTGCTTGCCCAATATTGCATAAGTAAGCCACGATTGCCTCCCCAACTGTCTTTGACCACTTGCACACCTGGACCGCCATACTGATAAACGATCACAGGATGTTTACCCTGTATACTGTGCGGTTTATACAGACGATAATAGAGTTCGGTGCCATCATCTAAACTAAAACTAGCGATAGTCGGTTTAACCCAGTTGGCTTGATAAGGCTTAAGTGGATGGTTATCGTCCACTGCATTTTCGCTTAACCAAGTTAACTGCTTACCATCGGTATTGTGTAAGCTGACTTGTTGAGGCGTGTTGGTGGTAGAGAAGCTATCAACATACACACTGGCATCGTCACTGAAAGAAATTTCATGAAAACCACTGCGTTGGGTGATTTTGGAAATTAATCCACCGCTTAAGCCCACTTTATATAAATGGCTTTGAGTAGGAGTATCTACGCGCCCAGTAAAATAAACCAAATCATTTTCTTGATCGATAGCTTCTATTTTATCCACTACCCATTTTCCTCGTGTAAGTTGACGCACCAACTCACCATTATTTTTGTGCAAGTACAGATGTTTGTAGCCATCTTTTTCTGAGGCCCAAATAAAATGTTGTTGGTCATCTAAGAAGCGCAAATCTTCGTTCAAGTTGACCCAAGTGTTACTTTCTTCTTCAACTAATGTCGTTTGGCTGTTATTCGATAGCTTAAATGCCTTGAGAGCCAAATGTTGTTGGTTGCGATTTTGTATTTGATAGGTCAGAACTGAACTGTCTTGCATCCATTTAACTCTAGCTAAGTAAATATCTTGCTCATCACCTAAATCTACCCATTGTTTTTGTTTAGTTGTTAAATCGATAACAGCTAACTTTATAAGTACATTGTTGGTGCCAGCACTAGGGTAACGTTGGGTGATCGTTTTGATAGAATCGGCGTAAATTTCGCTGCGCGTGATTTGTTCTACAGGTGACTCATCAATTTGGGTAAAGGCGATGTGCTTTTCGTCTGGCGACCACCAATAGCCAGTCATTCGCCCCATTTCTTCTTGAGCAACAAACTCAGCCATGGCGTTTTTGATTGGCCCTTTTCCATCCTCAGTTAAACGGGTTTCTTTGCCACTTTTGATGTGTTTGATATACAAGTCTTGATCGCGAACATAAGATACAAAATTGCCTTTGGGAGACAATTTAACATCCGTTTCAAATGCTGTTGTTTGAAGCACTTGTTGGGCCTTTTTATCACCTAAACGGTAATAATAGGCGTCCCCCGATAAGGGAAACAACAACGCTTTACCATCATTTGACCATTGATAACTAACAATACCAGAGCCACTAAAACGTATACGCTCACGTCTAGCTTTTTCCTCATCAGACAGGATCTCTGGCCCTGCGCTCAAATCGTCTGAATCAAATAACAGCTGGGTTTTGCCACTTTTCATGTCATATTCCCAAAGGTCTAAACGTTCGTAGTCATCCTTTTTACCTTGCAAAAAAGTCACACGCTTCCCATCAGGAGACACTTGTAGTTCTTTTTGTGCTGCCCCTTGTAAGCTTGGAGATTCGAAAATACGTTCAATACTGAGTGCTGATTCAGGGTAATTATTGGCTACTACATTTGCAGACCATATAACCATACCGCTGACTAAAAACCAGGTGAGCTTATTCATTCTAATTTTCCCCGTTACTGTTTGTTCTGATCTTTATTGGATAAGATGCATTATCATCTTAGGGGCATTTCCCTTAAACCGTATTGTAGGGGTTTCTTGCCTACAGGTAAAATTGCAGGTAACAGATGTTAAAAACGGCTTTAGTTTTAGGTGCTACAGGTTTAGTGGGAAAAACTTTGGTCGAGCAACTTTGCCAAGACCATCGCTATCAAACCGTCACATGTTTGCTGCGTAAGCCACTGTCAAAAGATTTTTTTGCCGTAAGTGCAGGTAAGATCCAGCCGATTGTTATCGATTTCGAAAACTTACAGGATTACCAAGGCTACTTTGGTTGCCAGCATATTTTCGTGTGTTTAGGCACTACAATCAAAATAGCGGGCAGTAAAACCGCATTTCGAAAAGTAGACTTTGAGTATGTGCATGTCGCAGCTCAACTGGCAAGAGCACAACGTGCCGTTAGCTTTGTTTGGATTTCCTCAGTGGGTGCTAACGCTAAAAGTCATAATTTTTACTTACGGGTAAAAGGTGAATTAGAAAATGCCATTTTAAGTATGTCGGGATTGGATAATGCTTGTGCAGTTAGGCCATCGTTGTTATTGGGAGAACGAAAGGAAATGCGGCTTGCCGAGAAACTTGCCAGTGTGATCAGCCCTTTTTTGTCGCCACTGTTGCTAGGTGGATTGATGAAATATAAACCTGTTCAGGCTGGGGATGTGGCGGCTCAGATGATCCGTCTACAAGTGTTCTAAAGTGGCATTTAAATTTAAAAAATTCACCATAGAACACAATGCCTGTGCTATGAAAGTCGGCACCGACAGCATTTTGTTAGGCAGTTGGGTGCAAACTAATCACGCCCAACGTATTTTAGATATCGGAACGGGTAGTGGATTGTTAGCCATTATGTTGGCTCAAAAAGCGCAACATACGTGTTTGATAGACGGGATAGATATTGACCTTGCTGCCATTGCACAAGCGAAAGACAATGGGAAAAATTGCCCATGGGCACTACAGCTGATTTTTCAGCATGCAAGCCTACAACAATTTCCGGTTGCTGCTCTTTATGACTTAATTGTCAGCAACCCTCCTTATTTTTCAATTAATGTCAGCGCAAACCAAGCTCACTCGGCAAAAAATCGACTCAATGCTAGGCAGACGATTGAGTTAGATCACCCAACACTTTTACAAGAAGTCACAAAACACTTATCTGCTAGCGGCACATTTTGTTGTGTCTTACCAACGGATGTTGCTAAGGTATTCATAGTGGATGCCGCAACAGTCGGATTGTATTGTATGCGGGAACTTCAGGTGCAGCCAAAACACCACATGCATGTGACGCGACTTTTATTAGAATTTAGTCGTACCCATAAATCTAAAGTCTCTCAAAAACTAAATATTTACAATCACCTAGGCAGTTATTCCAAAGAATATATTGCTCTTTGCAAAGATTATTATTTAAATTTTTGACACTTTTTACTTACACTCTTACTTCTCCTCTATCTTTTGATGAGTAGTCGCTAATCTCAGGGGAAAATAATGAAAACATTTGAATTACCCAAGTCAATATCATCACTGGCTGAGAAGCTGCAAGTAATCGAAATGCTCTGGCAAGGTGTGCCAGTTCACATCCCAAAATTTGCTGTTTATGCCATTATCGAAAAACCGATATTTGATAACGTTGTATTTCGAAACGGCAGACAGATAGGTCTTTTACATTTGGCTCGATACAAGATACCTATTTTAGATCCTTTTCGAGGAGACATTGATTGCCATCCAAATTTTGCGCTAATCATCACCCATAGTCGTGGCAACCGTTTTGGGTTGTATGGGTATCCTGCAGATAATATTGAGTCAAATATGCAACTTTCTGCATCTCATGAGGCGGTGTGTCGAATTGTTAAAGATTACGTTTAGAGGCAACTGAGGGTGCTTTCATCCTTGATTACGCATCCCGAACTAAGCGTCCCTAACCAACCCTTTTTCGATGCTACGAACTAACCTTTGGGTTAAGCGGCTATCGGCTTTTTCAACCTCAGTTGCTCTGTGTTGATGTTGTGCTAAGGCCCATTGAATATGTTCTTTGACTAAATCTGTTGCGTGTTCCAAGGCGGCTTGCAATGTGCTAACGATCTGAGTCGAAAAAGGCGCATTGCCTAAGCCTACTGCTAAATTACGTTGCCAACGCTCAAAACCAATACGCCGGATCGCTGAACCTTCGGTATTTTTTAAAAAGGTGGGTTCATCCCAAGCAAACAAGTCGATAAGTTCTTGACTCATCAGTTTTTGCCTAGGATGGAAATCGGCTTCATCTGTAATATGGGCGTAACGGTTCCACGGGCAAATAAGTTGACAATCATCACAGCCATAGACACGGTTACCAATTAAGCTTCGGTATTGCTCAGGAATAGCCCCTTTTTGTTCTATGGTCAGGTATGAAATACAGCGCCTTGCGTCCACCACATAAGGTTCTACTATTGCTTGGGTGGGGCAGATGGTCATGCACGCGTTGCAACTACCGCAGTTTTCTTCCACCGCCTTATCCACAGGCAAGGGAATATCCACAAACAACTCGCCTAAAAAGAACCAAGAACCTGCTTCTTTGTTGATAGTAAGTGAATGCTTACCTGTCCAACCTATACCGGCTTTTTCGGCAATGGCGTGTTCGAGTACTGGGGCTGAATCAACAAAAGGTCGAAAATTTAATTCTTCACATTCCGTTTTGATTTTTTCCCCAAGCTTTTTCAAACGAGTACGTAACAACTTGTGATAGTCGCGACCCAGCGCATATCGACTGATGTAAGCTTGTTGTTTGTTTTTTAAGGTATGAGCAAATTTCGCATCGGGGGGCAGATAATCCATTCTAACACTGATAACTCGCATCGTGCCGGGCAGCAACTCAGCGGGTCGAGCCCTTTTCATACCATGCTCTGACATGTAATGCATTTCACCCGCATAGCCTTTATCTAGCCATGATTTCAGGTGGGATTCATGCTGTTCTAGGTCAACATCACAAATACCCACTTGCTGAAAACCTAGCACTTTACCCCAAGCCTTGATATTTTTAGCTAAAGACAACAATTCAGAAGTGTTCAGAGATGACATTGACAAACCTGTTAACCGATCAAGCAGCTGCGATTCTAGCACATAAAATTGTGAGTTCAGAACAAGTCAGAAAGATAGAACCCAAGGCAGCTCAGATAGCTGGATGTACGATGTTTGAATTAATGCAACGAGCAGGCGAAGCTGCGTTTAAAGTGTTAAAGCAACAATGGCCTAAAGTACAAAATATTATAGTGGTGACTGGCAACGGTAACAATGCAGGTGATGGTTATGTATTGGCTAAACTTGCCAAACAGCAAGGTATCCATGTTGTAGTCATCTGTGAACAGCCAAAAAGAGAATTAATAGGTGATGCAAAACAAGCACAGCTAGAATGGCAAAATCTGGGGGGGGAAACGCTAAAATTTGCTGAACAGGATTATTCACAATGTGATGTGATAGTGGATGCATTGTTAGGAACAGGAGTCACAGGGGAAGTTAAACCCACTTTTCAAGCCGTGATTACACAAATCAATCAAACAGACATTCCGGTATTGAGTATAGATTTACCCTCTGGGATGCATGCTAACACAGGGCAAGCACTACCCATTGCTGTGAAAGCCGATGTGACTGTCACTTTTGTTGCCACCAAACCCGGACTAGTCAGTGGTATTGGTAAAGAATTTTGCGGCAAGCTCACTTTTGCTGATTTAACCATCGGCGCAGAATTTTTTGGCATAACCCACAGCGAAGCACAGTTAGTCGACTGGCCTATGTTGCAACCACTGCAAGCGAGGCCAGTGCATGGCAATAAGGGCTCATTTGGCAAATTACTGTGTATAGGCGGTAATCAAGGTATGCCAGGGTCAATTCGACTCAGTGGAGAATCAGCTTTGCGCTGTGGCGTAGGTTTAGTAAAAGTCTATTGCCATGAGTCTAGTCGCATGGGTATCTCTGTAGGTCGCCCAGAGATAATGTTGACTCACAAAAAACTTGATGCAGCGTTAGATTGGTGTAGTTGCATAGTGATAGGGCCTGGATTAGGACAAGATGATTGGGCTCATCAGCAGTTTTCTAGTTTATTTGAATACCTAAAACACCATCCAAAGCCATTGGTGATTGATGCTGATGGCCTAAACTTGTTAGCAGAGATGGTAGATGATTCAGACATGCAGAATACTCTGGCATCTTTACCCTCACTAGTACTAACACCTCATCCAGGCGAAGCGAGTCGATTATTGAACTGCAACATTGCCAAAATTGAAAACGATAGATATTTGGCTAGTCAAAACATGGCTCAAAAATATCAGGCAACCTGTGTCCTAAAAGGTGCAGGCACTATTATACAAATGGATGAGTCACACCAAGAGCCTCAATGCTTTGTATGCAAAGGGGGTAACCCCGGTATGGCAACGGCAGGTATGGGTGATTTACTAACCGGTGTTATTGGCGCTTTTTTGGCACAAGGATTCACCTCACAACAAGCAGCTGTATATGGCGTATGCGCTCATGCTGAAGCAGGAGACAGAGTTGCCACACAGTATGGTCAACGTGGTATGATTGCATCAGATTTATTGCAACCTTTACGAGCCATTGTTAACGGATTATGAGCATGTCTTTAATTACCCCCACATCTTATTTACCCCCAACACATCACGAGTTAGCAGATGAATCAGCCACAGTTGCTTTGGCTAGAAAACTTGCTCAGAACTGCCATCAGGCTATGGTGATTTATCTTGAAGGGGATTTAGGCGCAGGTAAAACCACATTTAGTCGAGGTTTTATTCAAGGATTAGGTCATATTGGTCATGTCAAAAGTCCGACTTATACATTGGTCGAACCTTATGAGATAGCACACTGGCGTGTGTTTCACTTTGACTTGTATCGTTTGTCTGATCCTGAAGAATTAGAATTTATGGGCATTCGTGATTATTTTGATTCTGATTGTATTTGTTTGATTGAATGGCCAGACAAAGGCGCTCACCTCTTGGCATCTGCCGATTTACACATTAGTATTGAGTTCACGCAAACAGGACGTATCTTATCAATGCAGGCCAAGTCTGCAAAAGGCTCTGATTTGCTTAAACAATTAAACTAGAAAAATATTAATGCAAATGTATTGGTCCAAACAATTTAATGTAATATTAATCAGTTTTTTACTGATGGCTTTTTGTACACTAAGTTTTGCTAACAATACCATCGAAGGTCTGCGTATTTGGCCTTCTCCAAACACAACACGTTTAGTTTTCGATTTAGCTGATACACCTACCTACACCTACTTCACATTAAAAAATCCACAAAGATTAGTTATTGACATAGAAAACACACCAAAGAATTTCGATTTTAAAAAGGTTGCTAATGACAGCAAGCTAGTCAAAAAAGTCCGCTACAGCAAGGCCAAAAATTCTCAATCAGTTCGAGTAGTTATTGAATTAAATAAAAAACTCGAAAAAAATATTTTTGCATTGCCTCCTACCGCACCCTATGGCGATAGATTAGTCGTTGATCTTAATAACCCTGATACTGCAGCACAAAAAATTGTGTTGAATTCAACATCCACAACCGACAGAGACATAGTGATTGTGATAGACGCGGGCCACGGTGGAGAAGATCCAGGCTCGATTGGCCCAAGTGGTAGTTATGAAAAAAATGTCACTTTGGGTATAGCTAAACGATTAGAGTCTCTCATTAACAAAGAAAAAGGCATGAAAGCGGTGATGACACGCACCGGCGATTACTATATTTCACCGAATAAACGACCACAACTTGCTAGAAAACATAAAGCAGATATGTTCGTGTCAATACACGCAGATGCTTTTACCACACCTCAGCCTAGAGGGGCCTCTGTGTGGGTGTTATCTATGAAAAGAGCGAACACTGAACTGGGTCGCTGGTTGGAAAGAACCGAACGGCATTCTGAATTATTAGGCGGTGCAGCTGAGATTATACAGGATACAGCCAATGAACGGTATTTAGCTCAAACGTTTCTCGATATGTCTATGGACCACTCTTTAACCACGAGTTATGACGTGAGTCGGGACATGATAAAACACCTAGGTAAAGTAACAAAATTACATAAAAAGACACCCCAAGGAGCTAGTTTTGCGGTGTTAACCTCACCAGATATCCCGTCGATTTTGGTAGAGTTGGGATTTATCTCTAACCCTCAAGAAGAAAAAAATCTGAATTGGTCTGTGTATAGACAAAAAATGGCGCAGTCATTATTTAATGGGCTTAAACAACATTTTAATGGTTCACCTCCGGACGGTTCTTTATGGGCAAAATGGAAGCAAAAAAACCGCACCCACAGAGTGCGTAGCGGTGAATCATTATCTTTGCTGGCTCAGCGTTATAATATACAAATCAGTACTCTGAAAAAAGCCAATAATCTAAATACTGATATGGTGCGTATCGGACAAGTTCTGACGATCCCCAGCACCTAGCTTACTCATTTAGCATTAACACCAAGGTCATTATTTTGCCTATTCAAATTCTTCCAGCAAGATTAGCCAACCAAATTGCAGCTGGGGAAGTGGTTGAACGCCCTGCTTCCGTGGTCAAAGAAATAATAGAAAACAGCCTAGATTCAGGGGCGAGGACGATTGAAATTGATATTGAAAAAGGCGGCCATAAACGTATATTGATCCGTGATAACGGTAGTGGTATTCCCCATGACGAACTCGCATTAGCCCTTAGCCGCCATGCCACCAGTAAAATAGCCAAATTAGATGATTTAGAAGCCATTTGTAGTTTAGGATTTCGTGGTGAAGCCTTGGCGAGTATCAGTTCAGTTGCACGCTTGAGTTTAAGCTCTAAGCCCAAAGAACAAACACAAGCGTGGCAAGCACACTGCGAAGGCCGCGATATGCAAGTGCAACTCAATCCAGTGGCACACCCAGATGGCACCAGTGTTGATGTGGTCGATTTGTTTTTTAATACTCCTGCCAGACGCAAATTTTTACGTACTGAGAAAACCGAATTTGTTCATATCGATGAAGTGGTCAGGCGCATTGCACTGAGTCGTTTTGATGTGAGTTTTAGCCTTAAACACAATGGCAAGTTACTGCGTAAATACCCAGCAGTGAAGCCAAAAGACTCTGAATTAAAACGTCTCGGGGCTATATGCGGCAAAGAATTTGCTGAGCAAAGCATTGAACTAAATAGTCAATATCAACAATTTGAGTTAAAAGGCTGGTTGGCTCAACCAGAACAAGCCAAAACTCAAGGCGACATTCAATATTTTTATGTAAATGGCCGTATGATGCGCGATAAGTTAATCAATCATGCGGTTCGCCAAGCGTTTGAAGGGCTTATTGGTGCCGATTTGTATCCAGCCTATGTGTTGTATTTGACACTTGAGCCAAACCAAGTCGATGTCAATGTGCACCCAGCCAAACATGAGGTGAGATTTCATCAAGCACGGTTAGTACATGATTTCATATACAGAGCACTAACAGACTCTCTGAATCAATATTTTCAACAAGGGCAGCAACAACCCAATCCTGAAGCAAAGGTGTTACCACAAGCACAGCCTAACCATGATTATATTCAACCTTTGCAAACGCCAAAATCTCAGACCAGTGTTGACGAACGTTTACCCAACTATAGTAGCGAAGGTACTCGCTCATCTGGTGGGACCCGCATTTTGGCGAATAAGGGTATGGCGGAACACCGAGTCAACTCGTCACACGTTATCAATCAATCTTCAAAAAACTATCAACAATTGATGACCCCAATACAATCAGCTACTTCATTGTCCAGTGCTGCAGAACACGCAACCATGATGCCGGGGCAGTGGCTGCAAGTAACCGATAAGAAAATTTTGCTGAAGATTAAAGAAAATTTTTATTTACTCGAGACTAGGGCACTACATCTTAATGTAATGTCTAAACTCTACTCAGAGACGATGCCAGTAAGCCAACCTTTATTGATGCCTATTTCCATAAAAGCCACGGCTAATTTATTGATCCAGGCAAAAGCACTCTATCAACCACTTTTGGAAAACAGTGTAGAAATTAGCTGGACATCAAATAGGATTATTTTACGTAAAGTACCCGCAGGTTTAAGGCAATGTCGATGGGTGGAGTACCTAGAGGATATTTTAGGGTGTATGGAAATAGATAGTCAATCAGTCCGAAAGCATATGCTAACCAGTATCGTTTCAAGTGAAGAGATGACGCTTATTCAAGTACAAGAATTGTGGCAACAGTTTGTGCATTCATCTGATGACGTACAACATGATATTGCCCACATAAGTAAACAAGTATATTTAGATGATTGGCTGAATGTGTATGAATAAGATCAAAGGAAAAACGGTTAATTCTTTGCCACCTGCGTTATTTTTGATGGGACCAACTGCATCTGGGAAAACGAAACTCGCCATTGATCTTTGCGAAAACCTGCCTTGCGAAATAATAAGTGTAGATTCTGCATTGATCTATCGTGACATGGATATAGGCACGGCTAAACCAAACGCCTCTGAATTGATAAAAGCCCCTCATAGATTAATCAATATTTTAGATCCAGCACAACGTTATTCAGTGGCCAAATTTCGTAAAGATGCACTGCTGGCCATGCAAGACATCACAACAAGGGGCAAGATCCCCTTGTTGGTGGGGGGCACTATGATGTATTACAAAGCCTTAATTGACGGACTGTCACCATTACCAGAATCAAATCAAAGCGTGAGAAAAACCATAGAAGCAAAAGCTGATGAATTCGGTTGGGATGTATTACATCAACAATTAGCCCAAATAGACGCGACTTCAGCTAAACGTATCCATCCCCATGATCCGCAACGTTTAATCAGAGCATTAGAAGTTTATCAACTTACTAATCTTTCTATGACTGAGTTGATGGCAACCAAGTCTGACCCCTTACCTTATAATATAAAACAATTTTGTATTGCACCAGAGGATCGCAAAGTATTACATCAACGTATTTCTCAGCGTTTTAAACTGATGCTCGATACAGGGTTTCAGGCCGAAGTAGAAAAATTAAAAAATAGAGATGATCTACATTTGAACTTACCCTCTATTAGATGTGTCGGATATAGACAAATGTGGCAGTATCTTGATGGTGATTATGACTTTAACGACATGTTCGAAAAGTCTGTTGCAGCTACTCGCCAGCTGGCTAAAAGACAGTTGACTTGGCTAAGAGGTTGGGAAAATATCCACCAACTAGATACGTTTTCGCTGGACAATCTGGCGAAAATCATAAAACTGAGTGAGTCTCAATCCTAAAGTCTATACAGCTAATTGTTTTAATGTATAATCTTCTCATATAAGAGAAATTTAATAAAAATAAATAAAGGAATGATCATGGCAAAAGGGCAATCATTACAAGACCCGTTCCTCAATGCGCTGCGTAAAGAGCGGATTCCCGTATCCATTTACCTAGTCAACGGGATTAAGCTTCAAGGCCAAGTAGAATCGTTTGATCAATTTGTGATTTTACTTAAAAATACTGTAAGCCAAATGGTTTATAAACACGCAATTTCTACCGTTGTTCCATCACGCGCAATTCCAATGCCTACTGTTGGTCAAACGGAAGCAGACGAAGAGTAAATATGGTTTTAGGAGAGCGGATTGTTTGACCGTTATGAAGCAGGTGAACAGGCTGTTTTAGTACATGTCGATTTTGCTGATGAAAATAGCAAAGAAGATTTATTAGAATTACAACTTCTTGTGGCGTCTGCTGGTGTCAATGCCCTAGATGTCATCACAGGGTCTCGGCAAGCACCACAGGTACGTTATTTTGTGGGTAGCGGCAAAGCCGAAGAAATTGCCAATGCGGTGAGAGCTAAGCAAGCTGATGTAGTCATTTTTAATCACAGCTTATCCCCCTCCCAAGAACGTAATCTAGAACAATTATGTCAATGTCGAGTCCTCGACCGTACTGGGCTGATTCTAGATATTTTTGCCCAACGCGCTCGGACACACGAGGGTAAATTACAAGTAGAGCTAGCACAGCTTCGACATATGAGTACTCGGTTGATTCGGGGCTGGACTCACCTAGATAAACAAAAAGGTGGGATTGGTTTACGTGGCCCAGGTGAGAGTCAACTTGAAACCGATAGGCGACTACTCAGAGCGAGGATCAAAGCGATTCAGCGTCGCCTCGATAAAGTTCAAAAGCAACGTGAACAAGGGCGACGCTCTAGAGTTCGTGCAGAAATTCCTACCGTTTCTTTGGTAGGGTATACCAACGCGGGCAAATCAACTTTATTTAATACCACGACTCAATCTGCAGTTTATGCAGCTGATCAACTGTTTGCCACTCTTGACCCAACACTTAGAAAAATTCAGTTACAAGATGTTGGTTCAGCAATTCTTGCTGATACGGTTGGTTTTATCCGTCACCTACCCCATGATCTGATAGCGGCTTTTAAAGCGACATTGCAAGAAACCCAACAAGCAAACTTGTTATTGCATGTTGTAGATTATTCTGACGACCAGTTTCGAGAGAATATCGGACAAGTAAATGAAGTGCTTGAAGAGATAAAGGCTAACGAAATTCAACAATTAATGGTGTGTAATAAAATTGATAGAATGGATGGAGTCAGTGCAAAAATAGACCGAGACGAGTCAGGCATGCCAATCCGTGTTTGGTTATCTGCTCAGCAAGGGGTGGGTATTGATTTACTGCTCAGTGCAATTACTGAATGTTTATCAAAAAACATGGTACAACATAGTTTATTAATTCCTCCACGGAAAAGTAGTTTACGTGGTGTGTTTTTTGAGATGAATTGCATCACTACAGAAAGTTATGCCGAAAATGGTGATTGGCAAATTGATGTTCGCATGGAACAGAGAGATTGGAACAGATTAGTTAAACGTGTCGACGTCGATTTAGATTCATATATAGTAAGATAATAGCAACAAATAACAGATCAAAAATTTTAAAAAACTCGTATTGGTCAATAGACCTATTTATTGAATTAACTAGCTGGAGAGACATAATGGCTTGGAATGAGCCCGGTGGAAACAATAATGATCCTTGGAAAAACAAGGGCGGCCGAGATCAAGGCCCGCCTGATTTAGACGAGGTGTTTAAAAACTTGATGAATAAATTTGGCAAGTTCGGTGGTGGTAATGGCGGCTCATCAGGCGGTAAAAGTCTTGGTGGTATAGGTATAGCTATTATTTTTGGTATATTGGTTATTGGCTGGGTGTTTAGTGGGTTTTACACTATTCGTGAAGCTGAGCGTGGCGTCGTCTTACGTTTTGGTGAGTTTAGCCATTTTGTAGACCCGGGTCTACAATGGAAACCGACTCTTATGGACGTTGTTATACCGGTAGATGTGAAAACAATTCGCTCTATGCCTTCGTCTGGTTCAATGTTAACTGAAGACGAAAACGTGGTTCGTGTTGAGATGGAAGTTCAATATCGTATCCTTGAACCTTATAAATATAGCTTCGCTGTGACTAACCCTGAAGAGAGTTTGAGTCAGGCATTTGATAGTGCCATTCGTTATGTCGTAGGGCATTCAAAAATGGATGCTGTACTAACAGGTGGACGTGAAGCAACAAGGCAAAGCGTGCTTAATGAATTAACGGGTATCATTGAGTCATACGATATGGGTATATCTGTTGTCGATATGAACTTTAAAGATGCAAGACCGCCAGAGGAAGTGAAAGAAGCTTTTGATGATGCCATTGCAGCACAAGAAGATGAACAGCGATTTATCAATGAAGCAGAAGCTTACTCTCGTGAAATTGAACCTCGGGCCCGTGGACAAGTCAATCGTTTGGCACAAGAGGCCCAAGCCTACAAAGAACGTGTCACATTGGAAGCGCAGGGTGCAATCGCACGTTTTGAAGAGTTACTTCCTCAATATACAGCTGCACCAGAAGTCACACGCAGTCGTATTTACCTTGAATCTATGGAAGAAGTCTACGGTAATACCAGCAAAATATTGGTGGATACAGAAGGCACTGGCAACATGATGTATTTACCCCTAGATAAAATACTGGGTAATCAATCTGGGCCAACCGTTCCATCAAACATACGCAGTACTTTAGAAGGCTTGCGTAATCAGGATTCTGATACACAACCATTAAACAGCAACTCCGGAAACAGCCGTAATAGCGGCCTACGTAGTGGGAGAGACTAAGCTATGAAAAATTTTATTGCTATAATAATAGTGGCATTAGGCTTACTGATATTTGGTTCGTTATTTGTTGTAGAAGAAGGCAACAAAGCCATTGTTATCCAGTTTGGTAAAGTACAAAGAGACAGCGAGACAGGTGACACCACAGTGTTTGAACCGGGTTTACAGTTTAAGCTCCCTTTCTTTGACCGTGTGGTAACACTCGATGCACGTATTCAAACATTGGACGAAGTGCCAGATCGTTTTGTAACTGCTGAGAAAAAGGATTTGATTGTAGACTTATATGTTAAGTGGAAAATTGAAGATTTTGCCAAGTACTACTTAGCCACTGGTGGTATCAAATCTGGTGCAGAAATACTGTTACAACAGAAAGTCAATAACGCCTTGCGTTCTGAGTTTGGTACCCGAACTATTCAAGAAATTGTGTCTGGTGAACGTTCAGAACTGATGGATGAAGCTATGACACAAGCCTCGACCAGCTCAGACGAGTTGGGCATAGAAATAATTGATGTGCGTGTTAAACAAATCAACTTACCCCTTGAAGTGCGTAACTTTATTTTCCAACGCATGCGAAGTGAACGTGAAGCAGTAGCCAGAGAGCATCGCTCTGAGGGTAAAGAAAAAGCTGAATTTATTAAAGCTGATATCGATGCCAAAATCACGGTTATGTTAGCTGACGCAGAACGTAACTTGCGTAAACTTAGGGGTGAAGGTGAAGCACAAGCAGCACAGATTTATGCTGAGACCTATACAAAAGATCCTGAGTTCTATCGTTTCTTGAGAAGTATGGACGCGTACAAGAAAAGCTTCAGTAGCAAACAGGATGTATTGGTTATTGAGCCAGACAGTGATTTCTTCCGCTACATGAAAAATCCAACCGGAAAATAGTCGTAATAATTCAATCATATTCAAAAGCGCCCCATGGCGCTTTTTTTTAATAGTCTGTTTATTTGATAGAATGATTGTCTGTTAATTAAGACCGCAGTATTAACACCAACCCTTGCAACTGAAGTCAATTTACCACACTATAAAAAGTCACATCTGATACAAAATAGTCAAGGTATTCTCTATGAAGTTTTTTGCTGGTTTTATGACCTTTTTAGTCGCCCTTTTACATATTGGCATAATGGCGCTAGAAATGTTTTTCTGGAATCATCCAGTGGGACAAAAGATATTTTCTATGACAGCAGAAGTGGCACAATCTTCAGAAGTATTGGCTATGAACCAAGGTTTATATAATAGCTTTTTGGGCTTTGGTTTACTTTGGGCCTTAATCAGTGGCAATCAAAGTTTAAAAGTATTTTTACTCATATGTATTACTATTGCCGGTATTTTTGGAGGGCTCACAGGTAAACTAAGTATCCTATATATACAAGCATTGCCCGGATTCATCACGCTTTTGTTAGTCATAAAAGCCAGAAGACGCCAAGCCGGTGAAGTACGTCTATTCTCTTAGCCGTTAGTGAGGTTTTTAAGTTCTATTGGGATGATAGTACATAGCCCTCTATGTATTGATTAAGGAGGCATAGGGAGAGCCTTAGTTTGGCTGATATTAGGCTCTGCAATGTTACTTATTTCTTGAAAAATCTAACCGTTCTTTGTAGCAAACATACTCAACCAGAGGACACTAACGGGTATATCGACTGATATTTTTATTACTTTAACGGCTTGCCTGCAAGCAGATAGAATATTAGCTCATCTCAATTGTCCCCATAAGTCATCACATGGTTCAAATGTAAGTTATTTCTTCAAGCTTTGGATATAGTTCCCTTTGCATGTGCCATACACAGCACCCACGGCATTTTGGACACAGACTATAATAATGCGTCCTCTGATGAACTAAAAAGCAGCCAATACTTGTGCTAACACCCATGGATATCAAATCACTTATCTTGGCCAAGTTTAATCAGGTTAGCAAGGAAGTGATTAATGCCTTATTCAAACGAAAAAGGCCACATTTTGTGGCCTTTTAATAATAAGTCTAATCTTAATATTAGCTAAATAAGTTCAATTCATTTAAAGAGTTCAGGATATGAAGTACGCTACTCAATACCAAAATCAGCTCTTAGCATCGCTTCTCTAGTAATAGATATCTTTTGTTTCATCTCTCGCTGGCCAAGTTTGCGTTTAGCCAAAAATTTATCTTCTGATAATAGCAGCGCTTCAATGTAATTCAGATAAATTTCCTCATTTTGCATGGCATCGGTTATCGCCCGCTCATATAAATTTAAAGCCTCTTTATAGTCTTTTTCCGCCACATATATTTGCGCTAAGGTATCCAACGCAGCCGAATTATTTGGTTTGAGTTCAACTGCTTTTTCCCCGTGCCCTTTAGCCTTATCAATATCTCCTTTTTGCAAATACAAATACGCTAAGTTATTACTGGCAATATAATTATCTGGATTTTGTTGTAAAGCCAATTCATAGGTAGCTATTGCAGCTGTTGCATCACCTCCTATCTGCCTTTCTGCCAGTAACATCTTGGCGCCCAAATCTTTGGATTGTTTCTCAACATGCTGTTCAAGCAACGCCATGCTCTTATCTAACTGCTGCAACTTATCGTAAGTAAATACTAACAAAATCAGGTTTCTATTGTTGGGAGCAGCATTGTAAGCAACAAGGGCGTTTTCTAATGCCAACTCTGGTTGTTTATTGTTTAACTGAAAGCGAGCCAAAAAACCTTTGGCTAAGGGTAACCCAAGTACATTTTCTGGCAATGCATCATACGTCTTTTGGGCTGCTGAATAATCCCCCTTCATAAGTAAAAAGTGGGTGCTTAACAATTGCATCTGCACATCGTCACGATTGTTAAGATATCCTTTAGTCAATTGTGATGCTTCGTCAAACTTATTCAGGTTATCTAATAATAGTAATTTACCTACTATGGCGTCCTTATCATTGGGTTCTTTGGCAAGCCAAGTGTCGTAGTGCAAAGTGGCGAGTCGCAATTGGTTGGATTTGATGAAACTTTGACCCAATGTTTTCCAATAAGCTCTTGGTAAATCATTTTGATCTTTGACCTCGGTCAACAGCTCAATTGCAGCTTGGTAATTGTTTTCAACAACCTGAACTCTGGCTAATAATAACCTTGTAGCAATTTTAGTGGGGTCACGATCAAAAGCCGATTGGATTTTTACCATAGCTAACAATTCTTTGTTAGCTTGTTTATTGATCAAATAATACGTCGCTAAGGTGGGTACATTATCTGGAAATTCAATCAGTAATTGCTCCAATAACAGTCGAGCCTGTGGCAACTCTTTTTGTACCACCGCCAAGTTCACCAAAGCTAATCTTGGCGAGGGGCTATTGCTGTCTTGCGCTATCGCTTTTTCAAATTCAATTTTTGCTTCAGTAAATTTCTGTTGCCTAATATACACATCGCCAGCCAACATATAAGGCTGTGCATCATCAGGGCTATTGTTTTTCCAATTACGTGCCAGTTCCAAAGCTTTGTCAAATTGCTGAGTGACTAAGTACGCTTTTGCTAGAGTGGTTTGTGCACTTTCCAATTCAGGTGACTTACTGACCGCCTCTTCCAAGTTAATGATGCCATCAAGGTTGTTCAGAGAAAGTTGTAATAACCCTAAGCGTGTTAAATCTTCAGCAGTACGACTAATACTCGTGGATTTTTCAATCAATACTTTTGCTTCTTTTTCAAAACCATCACGAAGAAGTTCATAACTTACCTTGGAAAATAAAGGTGCGTCTTCTTCTGTCAGGTGGTCAAGCCTCCCTAACACATCACCTGCTTCTGAATTGAGCCCTAACTGAAGCTGGCTCGCAGCGAGTAACCTCAGACCAGGGTGGTTGTCTGGCAAGATCCCCGCAATATAAGTCAAATGCCGATTGGCACTTGAATAGTCTTGTATTTGATAGGCGGAATAACCTGCTACCAAGCGTAAAGACGGGACTTCAATTCCCCCGTTAAGGGCTACTTCTGCACGTTTAAGTGCATTCGCATAATCACCTTTATAAGCATAGGTTGCAGACTTTAATTGATTCAACAAAAGATTTTGGTCATTAAGCAAAAGAAGTTTATCTATATAAGGATCAGCTGCTTTTAAATCACCTACGTCTACCAATAATTTAGCCAATACAAAGGTTGTTTGTTTATCTTCAGGGTAAAGCTGAACATAATCACTGAATATATCAGCAGCTTCACCGGGTTTACTAAGGGATAATTTCAACTGAGCTAATAACTTCAGTACTTCTGCATTTTGCGGAGCTTGTTCACGCAACTCAGATACTGCAGTGGCAGCTGATTCATAATTTTCATCTAACACCAGCATATAAGCTACTGTCAGCCCCTTAAAAACAGAGCTAGTATCAATCTCACTCAATTCTTCAATCAATACACGGGCATCATTTATTTTATTTAATCGCGCCAGTGCAACCACTTTGAAATAGCCTATTTCAGCTCGTTCAACAGAGGTTAGTCCTTTTTGCTTATGCTCTAATTTACTGATGGCTGAGTAAGCACCTGTATTCTGATAAGCTTGGGCTAATAATGGCAACACTTTTGATGATTCGAAACCAAATTCCAGGGCGCGATTAAGCTCTTTCTCTGCGTTTTCAAACTGTTTTTGTTGAATATAAAGCAGGCCAAGTTGAAATCTGGCTTGGGCCGACTTAGGATCAAGTTGCACCGCATTTTTTAGCGCTACAATTGCAGCTGCAGGATTATTTTCTGCAACATACTGTTTAGCATCTTGTATATATTGGTCGCTAGTTTGTTTACCGCAACCAGATAACACGCCTAATGCAACAACAGTTAATGCGTACTTTAATAGTGTTGAATTCAAACCTTTCATATTGACGATTCCTAGTGTAAATCCTTGTAACATCATAATGGCATGCTTTAACCTTATAGTATCAGCGTTCCCAATTTTTTTGCAGATATTAAACAGTCACTCTGTCAAGAGTGTTTTGGAAAAGCTAAATAATTCATGCCACTGAGCATCAAGTTCGACTTGTGCCTTGACTATGTGTGATTCAGTATATAGATCGTTATTAGATTTAACGATTCTAAATCGTTCTAATTTAGCTAAGGCATCGGCGATTTCAAAATCAATCTGAAAATCACATTGTTCTGAACAACCAATTTTAATAAAAGCAGGCAAATAAAGAAATTAAGCGCCTAATGTTAATCAAACTAAGCTATAAAATGACATATTTGCAACATGATTGACAACAAACCACAAAGTAGTGCACCACAAAATTGCATTTTCCAAGAATAATGCAATTAAACAAAGCATTGCATGGAGTAAATGTTGAATATCGAATATAATTTGAACTTTGAAACCGTGCCGGCTTCGCCTTAAATAATTGTTTTACTGATTTTAGAAATTGTATTACCGATTCAAATAACGCTGTGCCTGCCTGTACCCTGGGGAAATTGATGACCACCACCGCATCTGAAATAACTTTTAGAGACTTAAGCCTACCCGAAGAACTGCTGCAAGCATTAGACAAAGTCGGCTATGAAAAACCAACACCTATTCAAGCGGAATGTATTCCACTTATTATTGGAGGCCATGATTTATTGGGCACCGCGCAAACAGGTACCGGTAAAACCGCTGCCTTCGCTTTACCTATGTTGGCTAACATTGATCCTGATGACAAAAACACCCAACTATTGGTTTTAACTCCTACTAGAGAGTTAGCCATTCAAGTGGCTGAAGCCTTTCAGGTTTATGCTAGCTTTCTTAAGAAAATTAACGTTTTACCTATTTATGGCGGCTCATCTTACGATAACCAAATTCGCCAACTAAAACGTGGTGCACAAGTTGTTGTAGGCACACCCGGCCGCGTAATAGATCACATTAAAAAGGGCACACTCAAACTCGATAAATTGAAGTTTTTAGTCCTCGATGAAGCCGATGAAATGTTACGTATGGGTTTTATCGATGATGTAGAATGGATACTGGGCCATGCGCCAAAAGAGCGTCAAACTGCGTTGTTTTCAGCGACGATGCCTGATGCTATTCGTAAAATAACGAAACGTTATTTAAATGATCCTAAATCCGTCAAAATCGAATCCAAGGTCGCCACAGCCAGCACTATTCGTCAACGTTATTGCCAAGTAGCTGGACACCATAAATTAGAAGCTCTGACTCGCATTTTAGAAGTCGAAAGCTTCGATGGGGTGATCATATTTGTGCGGACTAAAACAGCCACCATGGAGTTGGCTGAAAAGCTTTCTGCTCGAGGTTATGCGGTTGAACCACTTAACGGTGATATTCCACAAAACTCACGTGAACGCACTGTTGACCGTTTGAAGAAAGGCAAAATCGATATTTTGGTTGCCACTGATGTCGTCGCCCGTGGTCTTGATGTTGAACGTGTTAGCCATGTAATCAACTTTGACGTTCCTTACGATACAGAATCCTATGTTCACCGTATTGGCCGAACTGGCCGTGCTGGCCGTGAAGGTGATGCAATATTGTTTATTTCACATCGTGAAAAACGCATGTTATTTTCTATTGAGCGCGCCACAAGGCAGACAATCGATGCGATGACTATCCCGTCAATTTCACAATTGAACGAAACACGCTTATCTCGTTTTAAAAGCAGTGTCATTGAAGCGATAAGTGATGCATCAATTGAGACACTCATCCCTATCGTTGAATCAATTCAAGCAGAAACCGAAGCTGCACCTGAAGTGATTATGGCTGCATTAGCCAAAATCGCTCAAGGTGATGAGCCACTTATCCTTAAGGATAGTGATCGTCCCGATTTAAATGCTGCCCCTCCAAGAAACGATCGTAACGACAGAAACGACCGTGCACCTAGAGATCGTGGTGCTCGTCCTGAACGCGGAGGAGAACGTGGAGGTGGTGAACGTGTAAAACGCGAACGCAAGTCTGGTCCACCTAGTGAAGGTATGCAGCGTTATCGTATTGAAGTAGGTCAGACTCATGGTGCCAAACCCGGCAACATAGTAGGTGCTATTGCTAATGAAGCTAATATTAGCAGTAAAAATATTGGTTCTATCGAAATTTATGATAATTTCAGCACCGTAGATTTGCCTAAAGATATGCCCAAAGCTACTCACGACACCTTGCAAAAGACACGTGTTGCAGGCCGCAGTTTAGGTATGCGCGAATGGTCAGAACAACCACCAAAAAAGCGTGGTAATCCGGCTAATCGTGAATAAACTTTAAGCTGAAGGAATGTAAAAAGGGCTATACAGCCCTTTTTTTATGCGCATAATAACCTAATAATTATTTTTTAATAACCTAATGGAATAACAATGCTGTTTTAATTGGTTTGCACTTCAAGTCTGAAAGGGCACACTAAACATGAATACTTAACGAGTAATAACACATGCAATACTTCCCAATATTTCTAGATACCACAGACTTAACCTGTTTAGTCGTGGGCGCTGGAGAAGTAGCTGCACGTAAAGTGGAATTACTGTTAAAAACCTCTGCGCATATTACAGTCGTAGCACCTTGGGTGTGCGATACGCTGCAACGATTTGCCAAAGAAGAAAAGATCCAACTTATCGTAAGACCTTTCAGCGGATCAGACCTGAACAACAAACAAATGGTGTTTGTGGCCACAGATAACAGCGAATTAAACGCACAAATTCATGGTCAAGCACGCGCCCAAAAAATCTTAGTCAACGTGGTAGACAATACCCCTCTTTGTCAATTTATTACCCCATCGATTGTTGACCGCTCACCGATCATTATTGCTATGAGTAGTGGTGGCGTAGCACCAGTATTACTCAGATATTTAAGACAAAAACTCGAATCTGTTATCCCCCAGAAAGTCAGTTTATTAGGACTGTTTTCTGAGAAATTCAGAGAGTCTGTGAAAAAACGTTTTAACTCTGTAACAGAGCGACGTTATTTTTGGGAAGACGTATTAGACGGCGACATAGCCGAAAACATATTACAAGGCAATGAAAAAGTCGCTGAACAACAGTTTTTAGAAAAATTAAATGCACCCGATGTAAGTAAAACAATAGGTGAAGTTTATCTAGTAGGCGCTGGGCCCGGGGATCCAGACTTATTAACCTTTAGAGCCTTACGTTTAATGCAAAAAGCAGATGTGGTGGTTTATGACCGCTTAGTTTCTCCAGAAATACTTGAGCTGGTAAGGCGAGATGCTGAAAAAATTTATGTGGGCAAAGCAAAAAGTAAACACACCATTCCCCAAGATGAAATTAATACATTGTTGGCCAAAGAAGCCTTAGCAGGTAACCGCGTAGTGAGATTAAAAGGCGGCGACCCATTTATTTTTGGTAGGGGCGGTGAGGAACTTGAAACCCTAATAGAACATGGTATTAGCTTTCAGGTAGTACCCGGCATAACTGCTGCAAGCGGCGCAGCCAGTTATGCCGGCATACCCCTAACCCACAGGGATCATGCAAAATCAGTGGTCTTTGCCACAGGTCATTTAAAAGACAATAGCATTAACCTAAACTGGCAAGGATTAGCACAACCAGACCAAACCATAGTGTTTTATATGGGTTTAACTGGTTTACCCATTATTTGCGGACAACTAATTAAACATGGGCTAGCACCCACAACCGACATCGCCATGGTGCAATCTGCCACTACTTCACAACAAAAAGTAGTGACTGGCACCTTAGAAAATATTCAGCAAAAAACTGAATTGGCAGAAATCAAACCACCAGCCTTAATCATTGTTGGATCGGTGGTGAGTTTACATCAGAAGTTGAATTGGTTTGGTAAAGGGGGCTAAGCTGCGAACTTTTAAGAAGATAGATTTGAAATTTGCTGCGGGCAGAAACTTAATAGAGAATCCACGATAACTAATTGAATAATTGCGTTGCTTTAAAGCAGCTATCTTGAGTGCGCTGTTAATGTATCGAACGGCAAAGTAGTTCCTTTTACTAACCTAACTGTACCACGATAAAGTGTGAGAATTTAACGAATAGCAATGCTAATATTCCAAATCTTGACTTTTGGAGAGAGTATATGGATAAAACCACTAGTTCACATGCCGCGTTTAGCGATATGGCACAAAGTACCGCTGAAGACTGGGCAATTATTATCAAAGAACAGACCCCATTTGCAGCAAGCGGAGGTAAGCGCATACTTGAGCATTTACGTCTACTGAAAGACGATTATGGCGGCTTTCCAGTCGACCGACTGACTCACTGTTTGCAAACAGCCACTCGGGCATACCGCGACGGTCGAGCAGCTGATTATGTGATCATGGCTTTACTCCATGATATTGGTGATACCTTGGGTGCATATAATCATCCCGATATTGCGGCCGCCATTATCAAGCCTTTCGTATCAGAAGAGTTGCATTGGATTGTGCAACATCACGGTATTTTTCAGGGCAAAAATTTCTTCCATCATATTGGGCTCAACCCTGATATGCGCGAACAATTTCGGGGGCATGAATATTTTGCCGCTACCGAGGAATTTATCAATAAATATGACTGCCCTGCTTTTGATCCCGAATATGACACCTTAGCAATAGAGTTCTTTGAACCTATGGTCATGGAACTTTTCGCGCGCCCGCTTAACAGCATCTACAAAGCAGCAATAGTCAAAAACGCCTAAGGCGAGCATCGTCAGAATTACCACCATGTTAGGGGGCTTTTATTGCCGAACTTGGCCATGCCGCATCATGCATTTTCCAGCGTATAACAATAAAGGTGATTGATCGCGCAGACGATGGGTACCGCGAAAAACGCTAATCCATAGACCGCATTGCCCGAGTTAAAAAAGCAAGGTACGAAGTACTGACAGCTGACTCAGAAAAAAACAGTGCACGGCCCATATGATGCAGCTTCATTAGATGCCTAGCGCATTATTCATTAATCTTTCGATTACGGTACTTCTCTTTATTTTTTCGCCCCATAGCGTAGAGCTTTGGACGAAGGTAGCGACGTAGCCAAGGAAACAGATAACCTAGATTAACCATTCTGCCACTGGCAGCTGGCATGGAAATTTCTAATTTATCTCCAGCTGCTATTTTCAACACTGCATCGGCTACTTCATCAGCGCTACTCATAGGCTGAGAAAAAACGATGTCTTCAACGTTATCAATTTCATTCATAATAAAACCAGTATCAATTGGCCCAGGAGAAACCACTCCCACATGAATACCTGTGCCTCGCATCTCATCAGCTAGAGCATAAGCAAATGCGCGCAGCCCAGATTTAGTGCTGGAATAAGTTGCCGCGCCCTGCAAAGGAGCCATGCCTGCAAGTGAGCCAACCATAACAATTCCACCGCCACCAGCACGACGCAAATACGGAATAGCTGCACAAGACAGCATCAGTGGAGCACGAAGATTGATATCAACCATGGCACCTACGTCTGCTGGAGAGATAGTCTCAAGGTTACCTCGGCTGTGCATACCCGCATTGTTCACCAGCACATCAACCGTCCCAAATTCCTGCTCAGCCTTAACAAACAGAGTCAAACATTGCTCTGTATCTGATACATCCATAGCCACAGTAAGCACCTTAGTCTGCATCGACAATTCCTGTTTGATTAAGTCCAGTCCTTGTTGACCTCTAGCAACCAATACCAGGTTAGCTTTTTGAGCTGCAAAGGCCCGAGCACAAGCTGCACCTACACCTGCAGATGCACCAGTGATAACAATTGTTTTTTCTTTAAATCCTGCCGTCATGGCTAGACTCCTTTGGAGTTTGTTGAGTTAATTCAGTCTAATTCTTTGAAGTCCAATCATTCGCAGCAAAACATTCTACCTCAAACTTTATATTTTTAGCAGTCGGGTTGTTTGCGTTGGCTAATGTCTCAAACAAGAGCATTAAGTTCAAACCCATAAGTATCGCCCTAAATACGTGTTTTTTATTTATAATAGATAATGGCTAAACGATGCGATTGTCAACAACCACATAACAATATTACAAGCACAGATGCTTGAGAAAATAGACGAGGTCCTTGTCAGTAAATCGTATAATCAGAATTGGAAATTCCACCCCTAACATTCCAATTACTGCATCACCCAAATACCGATGGCATAAGCAGAAGGACCGAATAATTTCTATACTCTTTTTTGACATCTTTGGGTAGTGGCACTATTTCGTTCAACCATGACAAATTACTGATTGACGCCACCATAGCAATTGGGACAGATAGAATCACTAATATAGTGATCATACCTGCACGTCAGACTTTCAAAGGATGGACCACTATATCTTGATTCATTTATATGAAACTCCAAAATACGACACATCCAACTTACAATTAAAGGTGTTTTTTGCAAATGGAAATATTCGATGAGCCTAGGGTGAGACTTTATCTGTTTGATAAACTAAACCTTTGCAGTATCGGCTGTTGTAGGTGGTCAATATGCCCTGCTTTTTTCTTTGTGATTATTTTCCTGTGATCTGGAATAACGCACAAAAAAATGATGCGAAAAGGTGACAAACTATGGCATATCTCGGATAACCGACGTGCTGGTATTAATCAGTATGAACATCATTGTGGATATATGACAAACATCTGTGGACACAGTGCAACACGTAACCAGAGGCTTAGGTTATTCTGCCTTGAGATTATAAGCGTTGACAAAAAAACAGCACTGATTAGCCAATACAGATTGTAATTCTAAATAATAATGGTATAAAAGTGATGATTAATAAAGCTATATAATACCTATATGAACGATACTTGATTGTTTTTCTCTTGAGTTTTTTATGAATATATTTATTTAAAAGGAGATTGAGTGAGTTTTTATGTAGCACGTCAAGTGATTTTAAATCGAAAAAAAGAGTTGTATGCTTATGAGTTATTGTTTAGAGATAGTTTAGACAACATATTTCCCGACATTAATGGTAATGAGGCAACCGCAAAAATCATCGACGGTTTGGAGTTTAATTTAGGGTTGCATAATCTGACGGAAGGCTCACTAGCTTTTATCAATTTCACTCACGACTCACTAATCCAAGGTTATCCTTTTTTGTTGCCTTATGAGCAGATTGTGGTTGAGATTTTAGAGACTGCAAAACCTGAAAAAAAATTACTCACTGCTTGTATCAATTTAAAAGAAAGGGGTTACACCATAGCTTTAGATGACTATCAGCATGAACCAATTTGGCGGCACTTTTTTCCTTATATAGATATCATTAAAATTGATTATTCCTTTACATCGAAGGCTCAGTTTGAAGAAATATCAACCACTTTAGCCCCTTTTCCCCACATCAAGTTGCTGGCAGAAAAAGTTGAAACCTATGAAGATTATCATCATGCTTTAGACATCGGTTGTGAATACTTTCAAGGATATTTTTTTAGCAAGCCCGAAGTCATTAAAACCGTTGCTTTTACCCCATCTCAATTATCTGTTGTCAACCTTATGGCTGAGGCAAGCAAAGCTGTACCAGATATCACAGCGATAGTGTCAATCTTCGAAAGCGATGTGAATTTATCATTTAAATTATTACGCTATTCACAATCGCCAATATTTAAGCGAGCGGTTGCGGTTGAAACGATTAAACAAGCGGTTGTAGTATTGGGTATGCAAGAGCTAAAACGCTTTGTATCACTTCTATTTAGTGCCCAATTTTCTCAAGATAAACCACAAGCATTAGCCGCTATGGCATTAGTTAGAGCTCGGTTCTGTGAGTTAGTGGTTCAGAGCGTTACCCCTAGCCATTCTCAGTCTTCAGGCTTTTTGACCGGATTATTGTCTTTGCTTGATGCCATGGTAGATGGTGATATTAAGGAGATAATGGGTAAGCTCCCACTATCCCTAGAAATAAAACAAGCCATTGTTAACCGTGTGGGTAAATATGCAGACATCTTAAGATTATGTGAACTTTATGAAAACGCAGAGTGGAAAAACATTGACCAACACTGCCAAACAGTCGGTATTGATCCCACTCAGGCTACAACATTGTTTCAACAATCCATGAATTGGTCTTCAGAAAGTATCAAAGCACTACATCCATAAGTAGATTTGCAAAAGTTTGGGTCTTAAAATATAAGTGGTAACCTGCTTTTACGCGTCGTTGGTGCTGATAGCTGGCAGCTAACCTTTTACTACCAATACCGCTCCAAGGATATGTGCCCCGGCGAACGCCTAAGGTGTTTAGATAAACCCAATTCAATTAAGGTTTGTGTGGCCTCTTCGATCATGGCTGGGTTGCCACATAACATGACTTGGCTATGAGCTGCGTGAATATCTATGCCTACTTGTTGTTGAATATATATTGTCTTAAGTAATGTGGGGATACGCCCGTGTCATCTATCAGCCTGATGTTCTCGGCTTACGATTGGCACAAAGTGAAATTGACCCGCATATTGTTTAGACCAGCTTTCAATCAGTGGTTTATAGGCTAGGTCTTCCTCATAACGTGCGCCATAAACGAGTATTATATTTTCATAACTCTGCCAAACCTGTTCTGAGGCTAAAATGAATAAAAAAGGTCCCACACCGGTACCCGTTGCCATTAACCATAAATCTCGGCTTTACGGTACTTCGTCAAGGATCAGAAACCCTGTTGCGGGTGACATGATTTTTAAAGCATCACCTATGTGCAGTGTATGTAGTTTGGGAGACAATAAACCATCTTCAACAGGTACCGCAATAATCTCTAGTTCATTATCATCAGGCCCACTAACGATTGAATAAGGGCGGGATAGTATTTTGTCATCTTGTCTAACACCTACTTTAGTGAACTGCTCAGCCTTAAATTTAGGAAAGTCAGCACAAGAAAAACGTAAACTAAACAAATGATCATTCCAATCTGTTCTATTTACCACTTTTCCATCTAACCACTGTGCCATTCAATTATCCACGTTTGGTATTTAAGTCTCAAACCACAATATCATATGCACATTTGAATAAAAGTGAGTATGATTTCGATATAGCTAACCAGAGACAACATACTGACCATTAAGATGGATAACCCCTTAGGTATTAAACAGAGATTCAATCCAACTCGCGCAATAACCTTGACTTGTATTATTTCACTTGTGTTGATTGTAAGCCTAACCATTTTTGTTTATTTCTCTGTGGATAAAATCATCGTTGAACAAAGTGCTTATGCCAAACCTATAAGTGTAAGTGGCCAACAACATGACGTTGAGTACAATCAAAAAAGGGACGAGTTACGTGATATTCAACAAATAATACTGATCATCATCACACTGAGTGTTCTCATTAATGGCTTGCTTATTGTACAAACATTGTTAAAAAAACCAATTCAAAACCCTAAAAATCCGCAACAAGAAGCCAATAACGATTATCTGACTAATCTACTCAACCGCCGTTCTTTTCATGTACTTGCTCAACAAGCCGTTGCCACAAGTAAACGTTACCATTCTGATTTATCTGTCATCTGTTTTGATATCGATCATTTTAAATCCATTAACGAGCAATATGGGTTGTCACTAGGCGATAAAGTGATTCAAAAGGTGGCTGAGACTATTCAAGAAAATTGCCGAGATTCGGATTCGGTATTTCGTTTTGATGGTGGAGCGTTTCTACTATTATTGCCACAAACATCATTATCAAAAGCGACTAAACTGGCAGAAAAAATTCGTAATGAAATTGCTGGCGTTCCCACTTTTTCAGATAAGTTGATTGTCGAGATGACTGCCAGTGCTGGCGTCGCACAGTGGCAGAAACAAGAAATAGATTTAGAAAGTGCCCTAAAACGAGCAGATAAGGGTTTAGAACAGGCGAAAGAACAAGGGCGCAACCGCATAGTAAATTGTAGCTGAAGCCATTGGTTTTTCTTTAGCCCTATCCTCGACTCAAGGCTTGCCAACAATGACTTCAAGATGGCGTTAAGCGGCAGTGCATTTAGTTCAAATTATTAAAAATAAAAAGAGCATGTGCTTTTCACACACTAGCATCCATGCCTTTGTTCAAACAACACCCCGCGCGGCGTCCGCATGTTGTCCGACTGACTTCTTTTCAACAGCCAAAAGAAACTCAGAACGGTTTAAAGCTGCTACCATATTATTACAGCAATTTTAGACCGACCGGTGTTTCGGGTGTTACATTTAGAGGTTAGGTTTGGGAAATAAAATAAATCATTATGCTAAACCGGGAGTTTCAAAAGCGGTCATTGGTTGGCAGTCTATTCTAAGGGATTTTTTGTTAGGAATTATATGTACTATGATGGCTCTTTTTGGTTGGAATTCTAGTATGTTGCTATTGGCAGTACCCACAGGGTTTGTGGCTGTCATGTGCTATTGTTCATCATTACTTTCAATTGGTGTGCAGTTAAATGAAAATATAAAATATCTAAAAAAGCAGTAATTCGAAGCTAAAAAAGCGACGTCAGACTAACTGAAATCCTTAAATGTGAACCCAAATATAGGTGTCTGGGTGTGTGTCGCTTCGCAAAATCTACTGCAAATCTCTTTTAATATTCCGCAAACTGACATCACCCGAGCCATCGCTTTTTAACCTAAGTCGCTAGCAACTATCAAAAGGTTTAAACAACCCATTATTTAATTTGTTCGGCATTAAAAATATGCAAAGTTGGTGGCGCGGAAACCCACATTCTCACCGCGGCAACAAACGCTTGAGAACTAGGTAAAACAAAATGCGCATCAATACTAGCTTGGTCTTCCCATTGTTCATAAAAAAACAAACGTAAGCCATCTTCAGGATCCTGATACACGCCATGGCTAATACAGCCCGGCTCAGTTCGCGAGTGAGCAACATGTTTTTGACAAGTTTGCATTGCTTGCGGCATGTGGCCTTCTAATATCATCAAATCGCCAGTAATAATAATCATACTTTTATATCCTCATTTTTATGCTTATGCCTAAGTTCATATACTCAAAATCCTTGAAGTTGCAGCTAGGCGGCAACCTAAAGGAAGACAGGTATAGATTAAAACATAGGGTCTGGCATAATCACAATTAAGGTTCTCAATTGCGTATCCAATGACTAAAGACTTCCATACACCTCATAAAAACTGGCAATTTTGGATTGATCGCGGTGGCACCTTCACCGATATCATTGCCCGGCATCCAGATGGCACCCTACTATGCAGAAAGTACCTATCAGAAAATCCAGAAGCCTATGACGATGCGGCCGTGTTCGGTATTAAATCAATTCTGGATATCCGTCAATCCGCTCCTGTTCCAGATGGCCTAATCGACAAAATCAAAATGGGTACCACAGTCGCGACTAACGCTTTATTAGAACGCAAAGGTGACAATGTGTTACTAGCGATCACTGAGGGGTTTAAAGATGCACTTGAAATTGGTTATCAAGCACGCCCCGATACTTTTGCCTTAAAGATTGAAAAACCAGATATTCTCTACACCCAAGTAGTCGAGATAAGGGAGCGAGTCACGGCTAAGGGTGAAGTATTGCAAGAGCTGGATATCCCATTAAGCAAAAAGGCATTAGAGGCTGCTTACAGCCAAGGTTTAACAGCCATTGCAATAGTACTGATGCATGGCTACCAATATAACCAGCATGAAAAACAACTGATGCAATTGGCCAAGGAAATTGGATTTAAGCAAATTTCTGTCAGCCATGAAGTCAGCCCCTTACAAAAACTCATCTCCAGAGGTGAAA
>Ga0307488_10000545_pt1 | contig 31202 bp, 28 predicted proteins | sample SB02metaG_FD_202248 | JGI IMG/M metagenome (GOLD analysis project Ga0307488, IMG submission 202248) | Sea-ice brine microbial communities from Beaufort Sea near Barrow, Alaska, United States - SB 0.2 | ecosystem: Environmental > Aquatic > Marine > Coastal | place: USA: Alaska | collected...
ACTGGCTCTAATGATGTGCTAGTAGTAAAAGGCAACGAAGAAAGTATTGATCGTAACGAGCGTCTAATACCTTATTTGCCAGATCAAGTGATTACAAAGATTGACCTCCTCGGAGGTGTTATTCGGGTCGATTGGGATCCGGAGTTTTAGGTGAAAGTAGGTGTAGTAACGCTATTCCCAGAAATGCTCAAATCTTTAACGGATTTTGGTGTGGTAGGAAGAGCAACGCGGCAAGGTTTGCTGCAAGTTACGGGGTATAACCCACGCGACTTTACCCAGGACAAGCACCGCACAGTGGATGACCGGCCATACGGTGGCGGGCCTGGTATGTTGATGAAGGTACAGCCTTTACGAGATGCCATCGGCCAAGCAAAAACCGAACTAGGCCAGCCTAAGGTGATTTATTTATCACCCCAAGGGCGTAGGTTAGACCAAGCAGGTGTAGTAGAGCTGGCTAAGCAGGAGAGCTTAGTATTGGTAGCAGGGCGCTACGAAGGAATTGATGAGCGCCTAATTGGTACCGACATAGATGAAGAGTGGTCTCTTGGAGACTTTGTATTAAGTGGCGGTGAACTTGCAGCCATGACCTTTATCGATGCAGTTTCACGTTTGTTACCTGGTGTATTAGGGCATGCAGAATCGGCGCAAGAAGATTCGTTTGCTCAGGGCTTGTTGGATTGCCCTCACTATACCCGCCCAGAAATGGTTGCAGGTATGCCAGTACCTAGGGTGCTGTTAAGTGGGGACCATACCGCAATTGCCCGTTGGCGTATGCAGCAGCAGCTAGGTAGAACCTGGCAGCGGCGACCAGATTTACTAGAACAGATGACACTGACGCAGGAACAAGAGCAGTCTTTAGCAGAATTTATTCGCTTAACGGGTCAGTCCGAAAAGTGAAGAACAGGAGCGTGCCATGAGCAGCAAAAACTTGATTATTCAGCAAATTGAAGCTGAACAAATGAACAAAGAAATGCCAGATTTTGGCCCCGGCGATACCGTTGTGGTTCAAGTTAAGGTAACAGAAGGTACCCGTGAGCGTCTTCAAGCTTACGAGGGTGTGGTAATCGGTAAACGTAACCGTGGCCTAAACTCTGCCTTTACAGTACGTAAAATCTCTCACGGTGTGGGCGTTGAGCGTACTTTCCAAACCTATAGCCACCAGGTTGACAGCGTAGCTGTTAAGCGTCGTGGTGACGTACGTCAAGCTAAGTTGTACTACTTGCGCGACTTGTCAGGTAAGGCAGCACGTATTAAGGAAAAATTGGCTAAGCGTTAAGCTTAAGCTGATAGAAAAACCCGCCTCTTGTTTGTTAGTGAGAGGCGGGTTTTTTTTGGCAAGTACAAAACCATAAATGGGATTTAAACATGTTTGTAACGTTATTTTAAAGCTCACACATTGCCTAGCCAAGGACAATAACGTGTAGATACAAGTTTTTCGCTCAACATACTATACTGTTAACTATTAAGTGCTGTCGACATATAGACCTAGGGTTCTTGTTTATCAATGAGTAACGACATTAAATTCATCGAAAAATACACTAATTCACTTTGGTTGGAAAAAGGACTTAGTCATAATACTATCGTAAGTTACGCTAGTGATTTAACTCAGCTAAGCGAATATTTGTTGCAGCGCAATCTCTCAGCCGTCTCTGCCCAGTCTAGCGACCTAATGAGTTTTCTAGCTGATCGATCACAGTCTGGAGTTAAACCTAGCTCTTTAGCTCGTAGCCTTTCCAGCATTAAAGGCTTTTACCAATACATGGTGCGGGAAAATCACATTGAGGTTAATCCTGCAGCCTTGATTGAATCGCCTAAGCAAGGGCGACCCATCCCAAAATCACTTACAGAATCAGACGTTGAGGCGTTATTGGCAGCGCCTAATGTGGCGACAGACTTAGGTTTGCGAGACAGGGCGATGTTAGAGCTTTTGTATGCCTGTGGTTTACGGGTGAGCGAGCTTATTGAGCTTAATATGAGTCAGCTGAATTTATCTGCTGGGGTGGTCAAAGTATTCGGTAAAGGTTCTAAAGAACGCTTAGTGCCTATAGGTGAAATCGCTCAAAATTGGCTGCAAAAATACATCAAACGAGCGCGCCCACAGCTATTAAAGGCGGCAGCTAGCGGTGTATTATTTCCTAGCAATAGAGGCCAGCACATGACCCGGCAAACCTTTTGGCACCGCATTAAACAACATGGTATAACAGCTGGAATTCAAAAGCCGCTTTCTCCCCATGTGATTAGACACGCCTTTGCAACTCATCTGTTAAATCATGGCGCCGACTTGCGTGTGATTCAAATGCTCTTAGGACATAGTGATTTATCCACCACACAGATATATACTCACGTGGCTACCCAGCGATTACAAAATCTTCATTCACAGCATCACCCTAGAGGTTGAGCCATATTATGCATTTAAAGACCATCACATTCGCAGCCACGGTTACCTTATTGCTCGTACTGTTGACGCCCAACGTGTGGGCTGGCGAATACGCAGAGTTAGAGTCTAGTTTGGCCAGAATTAATCCAGACATGAAGGCCTCTAGTATTGAGGTAACACCTATGGTCGGCATGTACGATGTTATGTTAAACACAGGTGACCGTGTTTATATGAGTGCGGATGGAGAGTTTTTCTTCACCGGAAACATGTATCAAAATGCCGTTGGTAGAAGCTTGGTTAATTTAACAGAGTTAGACGCCGAAAAATCTAGACTTGTGGCCATGCAAAGTTCAGCAGCACAACAGGCGTGGGTATTTCCTGCACTGGGCGAGAAAAAGGCCTCCATCACGGTATTTACCGATGTAGACTGTTTTTACTGTCAAAAATTACATTCGGAAATGCCTGACATTAATGCCCTTGGGATTGAAGTGAGGTATTTGGCGTATCCACGAGCAGGTGTAGGTTCATCCACTTACCAGGTAATGGTTGACGCTTGGTGTGCCGAAAATCCTAATGAATTTTTAACTGAAGCCAAGCTGCGTTCGCACAACAAGCAAGCCCCGCAGGCCTCTCCAAAGTTATGTGATAACCCAGTGGCTGCACACTATGAACTAGGTCAACAGATCGGTGTAAATGGCACCCCGGCTATCGTGTTAGATTCTGGTGAAATTTGGCCTGGCTACTTGCCAGCGAATGAATTAGCTAAGCGCTTGGGCCTTCTCTAACTAGGGTTAAGGCTATGGATTCTGTGTTTTTCTATGTCGCCAAATTTGCGTGGTTGTTGGTGGCAGTGGACAGTGTGTTGGTCATGTGGCTGAGTTTAGGGGTCTTGTGCCTGTATATGGGTTGGCTTAAGGCCGCCCGCAGGCTATTACTTACCTTGGTTGTAGTATGCCTGACCATTGCCTTGTTTCCACTTGGCGAATGGCTGTTTTACCCCCTAGAGAAACAAAACTTTCCTGCTTCGTTGCCCGCAAAAATTGATGGCATCGTGGTGCTTGGAGGTGGCGAGGCAGTAGGCTTAAGTCATGCTTGGCAACAGGTTGCGCTGGGTGAAGGTGGCGAACGTTTGACCGCTATGGTTATGTTGGCTAATACCTACCCTCAAGCCCCGTTGGTGTTTACCGGTGGCTCCGGCCGTATGGTTCAACAGGGCACCACAGGTGCAGACGTCGCTAGGCAATTTATTCAATCTATGGGTCTCCCAAAAGACCGCTTAACGCTAGAGTCAAAATCGCGTAATACGGTGGAAAACGCTGTGCTCACCAAGGCCATGATGCAACCCAAACCTGGCCAGCAGTGGTTGCTGGTGACCAGTGCCTTCCACATGCCAAGGTCCCTTGCAGTATTTTGTAAAGCAGGATGGCCAATGCAGCCCTATGCGGTGGATTATCGCGCACAAAAAGGCAATTTATTGCGTTTTGATTGGGACTTTGCTAAGCATTTACGCAACCTCAATCAAGCCTTTAAAGAATGGCTCGGTCTGGCCGCTTATGAGCTGACAGGCAAGTCCTGTTAAGCTACAATATCCCGCTTGTTTTTATACATTAATTAGATACGCGCATTTAGCGCAATGGGGTTTACCTTGAAACCGGTAAGAGTTGGTATTTGTGGACTTGGCACCGTCGGCGGCGGCACGTTTAACGTATTACAGCGTAACTGCGACGAAATTACCCGCCGTACGGGCCGTGCTATTGTGGTTGAGCACATTGCTCAACGTCGTCCTAACGTCAACTGTGATACTGGTGACACAGCCATTACAGATGATATATTTGCTGTAGCCAACAACCCTAATGTTGATGTGCTAGTAGAACTTATTGGTGGCCATGAGCCTGCCAAAGAGCTTGTACTCACGGCTATTCGTAACGGTAAACATGTGGTTACGGCTAACAAAGCCTTGATAGCAGTTCATGGTAACGAAATTTTTGAAGCTGCCCGTAAACACAATGTTGTAGTCGCTTATGAAGCCGCTATTGCTGGTGGTATTCCTATTGTTAAGGCTTTGCGTGAAGGTTTGGCAGCCAACAGCATTAATTGGCTAGCTGGCATCATTAATGGTACAGGTAACTTTATCCTTACGGAAATGCGCGACAAGGGCCGTGCCTTTGCTGACGTACTTAAAGAAGCTCAAGAGTTGGGTTACGCAGAAGCAGACCCCACCTTTGACGTAGAAGGCATCGATGCTGCGCATAAGCTAACTATCTTATCCTCAGTGGCATTTGGTATTCCGTTGCAGTTTGACCAGTGTTATACCGAAGGGATTAGCAAAGTGTCTGCAGAAGACGTTGCCAATGCAGAATCCTTGGGTTACCGCATTAAGCACCTAGGCCTAACTCGCCGCACTGAAGCGGGTATAGAGCTACGCGTGCACCCAACTATGATTCCAGAAAAGCGCCTAATTGCTAACGTACACGGCGTGATGAACGCTGTTTTAGTTGAAGGTAATGCTGTTGGCCCAACCATGTATTATGGTGCGGGTGCTGGTGCAGAGCCAACCGCCTCTGCCGTAGTGGCAGATTTGGTGGATGTTGTGCGCGATATGGCTGTGAATCAGAATGTGCGTATGCCGTCATTAGCGTTCCAGCAAGATGCCATGTCTGACACCCCTATTTTGCAGATGGATAAAGTAATCACTGCTTTTTATATGCGTATGACAGTATCAGATAAACCTGGTGTCCTCGCTCAAATCACTCAGATCCTTGGTGATGCAGGTATTAGCATTGAAGCCATTCGTCAACACACTCATGTGTCCTCACAGGTGCCTGTTATTATATTGACTCGTCCGGTGCAAGAAGGCCATATGAACGAAGCCATTACGGCTATTGAAGCTTTGGCAGACGTTAATGGTGAAGTGACTCGGATTCGTGTAGAAAACTTAGACGGTTAGGAAGAAATATGCGTTATATCAGTACCCGTGGTCAAGCCCCAAGTCTTAGTTTTGAAGATGTTTTACTTACAGGCCTTGCTAGCGATGGTGGCCTTTATGTGCCAGAAACTTTGCCGAAATTTAGCCATCAAGAAATTGCCTCATGGTCTAAGCTGAACTACGCTGATTTGGCGCACAAAATTTTGTTGCCATTTGTTGAAGAAGACATTAGCAGTAGTGAACTTAAAACCATGGTTGATGAAACTTATGCCGGTTTTAACCACAAGGCTGTGGCGCCATTAATTCAGTTAGACCAGAACGAATGGGTACTGGAGTTATTTCATGGGCCTACGCTAGCGTTTAAAGATTTTGCCCTGCAGTTATTAGGCAGGTTAATGGACAACGCACTCATTAAACGTGATAAACATTTAGTGATTATGGGTGCTACTTCTGGTGATACGGGTTCTGCTGCCATCGAAGGCTGTAAGCACAGCAAACGTGTACAGATGTTCATTTTGCATCCCCATGAGCGTGTATCAGAAGTGCAGCGTCGCCAGATGACCACGTTGATGGGTGACAATATTCACAACATTGCCGTGCGTGGTAATTTTGACGATTGTCAGCAAATGGTTAAACAAAGTTTTTCTGATCAATCCTTCTTAAAGGGCGGCCAGTTAGGTGCAGTGAACTCCATTAATTGGGCCCGTATCATGGCTCAGGTTGTTTACTACTTCTATGCGGCTGTCGCGTTAGGCGGCCCCTACCGCCCTGTGTCCTTTAGCGTGCCTACGGGTAACTTTGGTGATATTTACGCGGGTTATTTGGCCAAAAAAATGGGTTTGCCTATTCAGCAACTCATCGTTGCAACCAACGAAAATGATATTTTGCACCGTTGCATTAGTGCCAACCAATACCAGAAACAAGGGTTAGTTCAAACCTTGTCCCCAAGTATGGATATCATGGTGTCTAGTAACTTTGAACGCCTTTTGTTCGATTTATATGATCGCGATGGAGCGGCGTTACATGAATTAGTAACAGGCCTTAATAACGGCACTGCTAATAGCTTAGAACCAAAGCGGTGGGAAAAAGCACGGGAGCTGTTTAGTAGTCATCGTGTGGATGACGAAAAAACGTGTGATGTGATTAGTCAAATTGCTCAACAACACAACTACTTGCTTGATCCTCACAGTGCCATAGGTGTTGAAGCAGGGCGGGTATGTAATCAACACCCAGAAGTGCCCATGGTGACTTTGGCCACAGCTCATCCTGTTAAATTCCCAGATGCGATCGTTAAGGCTGGGCAAGCATTACCGCAACTTCCGAATCACTTAACAGACTTATTGGATCGTCCAGAACGTTGTCAAGTGTTGGATAACAACCTTTCTGGCGTGCAAAGCTACATGATGAGCCAGCTCTAAGAGCGCCGCGCATATGTCAGTCCGCTTGCGTGTAGGCAGTTCTAATGCTGCCTTAGATGCCGCTTTTGACCCTCTGGTAGCGCGTGTGTTTGCTCACCGTGGCATTAGTGATCCTGCGCAAGTAGATTATCAACTCAAGCACCTCCTGCCCTACCATCAGCTTAAAGGTATAAACTCAGCCGTAGCCCTTTTAGTGCATGCGCTCGAAACTCAACAACATATTGTTATTGTTGGTGATTTTGACTGTGATGGAGCAACAAGCACCAGCCTTGCTATGTTAGCGTTGGGCGCCATGGGGGCTAAAAATGTAAGCTATCTTGTGCCTAATCGGTTTGATTTTGGATATGGCCTAAGCACTGCTTTGGTGGATTATGCGCAAGCTATCGAGCCCGATTTAATTGTCACTGTAGACAACGGTATTGCAAGCCACGAGGGCGTTAAGCGTGCCCATGAGCTTGGAATAAAAGTAGTGGTTACAGACCATCACTTGGCGGCCGACACTTTGCCCGAAGCGGATGCCATTGTTAATCCGAATCAACCTGGGTGTGAATTTCCGTTTAAGTCTACTGCTGGGGTTGGAGTGATTTTCTACGTCATGTCAGCCTTAAGAAGGCAGTTGCAAACTCAGGGTTGGTTTGATCAGCAACGCATAGCGCCGCCTAACATGGCACAGTACTTAGATTTGGTTGCCCTAGGCACCGTAGCAGACTTAGTGCCTATGGAGCATAACAACCGTATTTTGGTGGCCCAAGGTGTAGCACGTATTCGTGCAGGTAAAGCTAGGCCTGGTTTATTAGCCTTATTAAACATAGCCAAACGCCAACATCATAATCTACAAGCCTCTGATCTGGGGTTTAGTGTTGGCCCGCGACTCAATGCTGCGGGTAGACTAGATGACATGAGTTTGGGTATTGAGTGTTTACTAGGCGACAATGAACAGATCGCCGCCCAGTTGGCTCAAGAATTGGACGAACTGAACTCTCAAAGGCGTAATATAGAAGCAGATATGCAGCAGCAGGCTGGCAATATTTTAACTCGCTTAGAAGCTAGTCAAGATAAAGAGATGCCTAAGTGTGTGTGCTTGTATCATCCCGACTGGCATCAAGGCGTGGTAGGTATTGTAGCGTCTCGAATCAAAGAAAAGTGGCACCGGCCAGCGTTGGTATTTGCCAAAGGGGATGCAGACACTCTCAAGGGCTCGTGTCGAAGCATTGCTGGTTTCCATTTGCGTGATGCCTTGGTGGCGGTAGATGCCAAGAACCCAGGCCTCATTATAAAGTTTGGTGGTCATGCTATGGCAGCCGGTTTGAGCATTAAGGCTGAACATTTTGGTGATTTTGAAGACGCATTAAATGCCTACGCCCAGGAGCATCTTTCGGACAGTTTGTTGGCTCAAGAGTGGCGTTCTGATGGTGAATTAAGTGCTCAGGAATTACAGCTCAACCAGGCCTTTCTTTTACAACAGGCAGGACCTTGGGGGCAGGGCTTTGAAGAGCCAACGTTCCACGGCCGCTTTATGTTGGTGCAGCAACGGATCGTTGGAGAAAAGCATCTAAAGTTAGTGTTGGCAGATCTTCAAACGGGAGAGCTGGTGGATGGTATTTATTTCAATATAGATTTAGCCGTTTGGCCAAGCACACGTGAACAAGCAGATTTAGTCTATCGTTTAGATATCAATGAATTTCGTGGTCGCCAGAGTTTGCAGCTGATGGTGCAGCACATGACTCCTGTACTATAAGTAAGCTAAGACCTTTGCCTAGAGTAAATCACTTTGAGGTGACTGGGATTGGGCGAAGTTTAGCTCTAGATTAACATCACCTTTACCCTTGGCACGGCGGCGTTCCATCATGCGCTGGTAGCGACGAGCGCATAGTTTCATCACCTGAAGCTGCTCGCCGGTGTTCATATCATGCCACCCAAAACGCTCGTCCCGTGAACGCATGCAACCTTTGCAAAAACCTTTTGGGCTATTTTCGCATACCCCAATACACGGACTTGGGGCTTCGAATAATTCAGACTGTTCCATGTCGCGCAATATACCAGTTTATGCTGATAAAGTCCCTTTTCCTATACCCACCTATGCCCACCAGTGGCTATCAGTGTTGGTAATTCGCCTATGGCAACTTGATGGTGGCAATCATGGGTAAGTGGTCTGAAATATGCCACGTGTTTTGTTGCACCACTTTAGCATCGTTAACCTGCATGTGATCGCTATACACAAAGTAGTCTATAGTGCGGTCTGGTGCAGACACTTCTGAGCGGTTAGGGAAATGAGTAAACCAATCTTTGGCATCGGCACCATTTGCTTGTTCGATACTTGGTATGACATTGAACTGGTCATAAATCCGGGAAAATTCACTATCGGGTTGGTAGTAGGTGCGTGCGGTGGCGTCCATGTTTTCATATTGACCCGGTGGCAGTAAGTTAAAGTCGCCAGCAATGATCCAAGATTCCCCGTTTGCGTTTTTATCGCTCAATAACTGCTGTAAATAAGAGACTTGCTGTTGCATGGTGTCTGAACCTTGGGCGAAAGCATCAAAGTGAGTATTCATTAGGGTCAGTTTATTACCACCCAATATTGGCAGACTTACTTCTTGAATCGCTCGGCGGAAATTAAATTGGTCACTGACTGGATCAGTTTTTATAGCAGCTAGTTGGTGGCGCAATGCATCACCTAACTTATACTTAGAAATAACTGCCAGCTTCATGCCTACGGAGCCCATGATCTGTGGCAAAGGTACAAAGCTTGCTTGCCAATAAAACGTTTCGCTGTAATTGTTGTACTCAGTAGGGAGCATAGAGAGAAGGCGTTGAAGTTGGTCTTCGTAGTCTGTCCGTTTGGCGTTGTCATGGAGCTCTTGTAGAAAAATGACATCTGGATCTTGTTCAATTATGAGCTGTGCAACTTGATCAAAAGTTAGATCAATGTCAGCTTTGCTTGCACGAATGTCTGGCCCGTCGCCATCTAGTCGGTCATACCAAAATTCGTAATTCTTGCCAGACATATACTGCAGGTTCCAGCTAAGCACCTTCACCTGTTGGCCAGGTTTCAGCACAGGCGCCCCCGTTTGGTTAATGACGGCTTCATCCTGCAATGCGGGTGGGTGAAAGGTGATGCTCCAAATCAATATAGTCAAAGCAATGACTAAAGCCACCAAGCTGATGGCTATCCATTTAACACTTTTCATTAAAATGTTGAGCATTTTTTTATTCTCGATTGGTTATATGACTAGTCCTGACTAGCAGTGTACTTGTCAGCACAGCTTTTCGTCCAGTTTACTTTCATTGAAAGTTGTAATGCATTCAGGTAAAATCTTTATCGAACAATCATTCAATAAAAACCACACTAACTTATTCGACCTAATCTTATGCAACATACACTGCTCTATATCAACGGTGCTCACCAGAGCGCAACGTCTAATGAAACCTTTAGCAGCATTAATCCGGCCACAGGACAGCCATTAGCCACTATCGATCAAGCGAGCCAAGGGGACGTGGATGCTGCTGTTGTATCATCTCAGGCAGGGTTTGCCATTTGGTCTACAATGATGCCTGTTGAACGTGCACGTATCTTGCAAAAGGCAGCGCAACTATTACGCGAACGCAACGATGAACTGGCCGAGCTAGAAGTATTAGACACTGGCAAGCCACTGCAAGAAGCTAATTGCGTAGATATTGAATCGGGTGCTGATGTGATCGAGTATTACGCAGGGCTCATTTGCGGCATGCAAGGTACTCAGCAAGACTTAGGTAAAGACGCCTTTTTTATGTCACGTCGTGAGCCTTTAGGTGTGTGTGCAGGCATTGGAGCCTGGAACTATCCCATCCAAATAGCATGTTGGAAGTCTGGACCTTGCCTAGCTGCAGGTAATGCTATGATCTTTAAGCCTTCTGAAGAAACCCCGCTAAGTGTCATGAAATTGGCAGAAATTTTCACTGAAGCAGGCGTTCCTGATGGCGTATTTAACGTGGTACAAGGTGACTACCGTGTAGGCCAAATGCTTACTGCTCATAAGGATATCGCTAAAGTCTCCTTCACTGGAGAATCTGGCACTGGTAAAAAAATTATGTCCGATTCCGCTTCCAATCTTAAACAAGTGACCATGGAATTAGGTGGCAAGTCTCCCATGCTAGTGTTTGACGACGCTAAGTTAGATAACGCTGTAGCGGGTGCTATGTTGGCTAATTTCTATACCCAAGGTGAAGTATGCACTAATGGCACTCGAGTGTTTGTGCAGGCTGGGGTATATGATGAATTTGTTGTCAAAGTTGTCAAGTGTGCTAAAAGGATTAAGTTAGGCGACCCTCTCGATTTAGACACTCAAATGGGTGCGTTGATTAGTGCACAGCACCTAGAAAAAGTAATGGGCTACATTGAAGGAGCCAAGCTCACTAGTGCTCGTTTAGTCTGTGGTGGACACCGTCATCAGTCGGAAGCTACTAAGGACGGATACTTTGTTGAACCGACTGTATTTGCTGATTGCACAGACGACATGGTGCACGTAAAAGAAGAAATATTTGGTCCAGTGATGTCTATTTTGAAGTTCACCGACGAAGACGAAGTGATCGCTCGTGCCAATGATTCTGATTACGGCTTGGCGGCAGGTGTATTTAGCCAAGACATTAGCAGGGCTCACCGAGTTATTAACCAAATGCAAGCGGGTATATGCTGGATCAATAGTTGGGGCGATTCGCCGGCAGAGATGCCTGTAGGTGGCTACAAACAATCGGGTATTGGCAGGGAAAATGGTCCAGAAACCTTGCATCATTATACTCAAGTGAAAAGCGTTTTTGTTCGCTTAGACGATTTAGAATCTCCCTATTAAGGAATGCTTCAACATGACTAAGAAATACGATTATATTATTGTTGGTGCAGGTTCTGCTGGTTGCGTATTGGCGAACAGGCTCAGTCAAAGTGGCGAGCACCAGGTACTCTTGTTAGAAACTGGTGGCACTGATAAAAGCATTTTTATTCAAATGCCCACGGCCTTGTCGTACCCCATGAATACAGAAAAATACGCTTGGCAATTCCACAGCCAAGCTGAAGCAGGGCTAGATGGTCGTGAAATGCACTGTCCCCGCGGCAAGGTTTTGGGGGGATCATCTTCCATCAATGGCATGGTTTATGTCCGCGGCCATGCGATGGATTATGAGCAGTGGCAGGAAAAAGGAGCAACCGGCTGGAATTATGCAGATTGCTTACCGTACTTTAAACAATCGGAAACTTGGCAAGGTGGTGAAGATGAATACCGCGGAGCTAGTGGACCACTAGGGACTTGTGGTGGCAATAACATGCGTCTCAATCCATTGTATCAAGCTTTCATTGATGCTGGCCAAGAAGCAGGGTACCCATACACTAAAGACTTTAATGGTGAGCAGCAAGAAGGTTTTGGTGCCATGCACATGACCGTTAAAAACGGTGTGCGCGCCAGTACCAGTAATGCACATTTACGTAGAGCCCTTAAGCGATCTAATCTCACCTTGATGAAAAGGGTAACCGCTCAAAAGGTGTTGTTTGAAGGCCTACAAGCCACGAGCATAGAATACCTCCAAGGTGGCCAACTTAAGCAGGTGCATGCTAGCAAAGAAGTGATACTAAGTGCAGGTTCTGTGGGTTCACCTCAATTATTACAGCTGTCTGGTGTTGGCCCTGCCCAAGTATTAGCAGATGCCCAAGTGCCCTTGGTACATGATTTACCGGGTGTTGGTGAGAACCTGCAAGATCACTTGGAAGTTTACTTCCAGTATCGCTGTAAGCAGCCCATTACCCTTAACAGTAAGCTTGATTATTTTAATATGGGCTTAATAGGCGCTCGTTGGCTTCTCACAAAAACAGGATTAGGGGCAACTAACCACTTTGAGTCCTGTGGTTTTATTCGCTCGCGCGCAGGTCTTAAATGGCCAAATATTCAATACCACTTTTTACCAGCAGCCATGCGATATGATGGTAATGCAGCCTTTGATGGGCATGGTTATCAGGTTCATGTTGGCCCTAATAAGCCAAGCAGTCGAGGCCATATCCGTATCGTGTCTAACAAAGCAAGTGACGCCCCAGAAATAGTGTTTAACTACATTGGTACAGAACAAGATAAGCAGGACTGGCGTGACTGTATCCGTCTCACACGAGAGCTGCTTAATCAGCCCGCCTTGGATCCATTTAAAGGTGAAGAGATTCAGCCTGGCCTAAAAGTACAAACCAATGATGAAATTGATGCTTGGGTGAAAGAGAATGTTGAAAGCGCCTACCATCCTTCATGTACCTGCAAGATGGGTGCAGATGATGATGTTATGGCAGTACTCGACAGCGAGTGCAAAGTGCGTGGTATAGAAGGGTTAAGGGTAGTTGATTCCTCGATCTTTCCGGTGATTACTAACGGTAATTTAAACGCACCAACTATCATGGTGGCAGAGAAAGCGGCAGACCTAATCTTAGGTAAAACGCCCTTGAAACCTTCCGATGCTAACGTGTGGATCGCAGACCAATGGCAAAATCATCAACGGACTGGCACGCCGGTGCGCACCTTTGAATCTATGAACGACTAATGCTTTCAAGTTGCTGCAGCCCACTTTAAAAATCAGACAGGGGGCAGTGGTTATATTACAATAATCTTTTGTGCTTATTATAAGAGACACTTGCTAATCTATGGTTGATCGAGATTTATCCATTATTATTCCCGCCAAAGCTAGTGGTGGGTTTATTCTACGCAAGGTAGAGGTGTTGCTAGACTATTTGCAGCAGCACTGGGACGCTCGATTTGAAGTTGTGGTGTGTGTTAATGGCGAGTTAACTGAAGTTAACAAAATCCACGCCATTTTGGCAGAGCGTTTTGCGCAAGACTCACGTGTTGTATTACATCAACATTTGGCGCCGGCACGCAATGGCGCCGTCCTACAGTCGGCTTTTTTAAAAACTCAGTACAACTTAATTGGCTTTATCGATATAGACCTTCCGTTTGACTTGGCTTTCTTAGCCCAAGCTGAAGAAGCTGTTAAGAGTGGCTCTAGCTTAGTGGTGGGTAACCGTCGTTTGGCGAAAAGTAGAGTGCACTTACCCACCACATTGCTTCCCTCATTATTTAAACGACATGTTTTTGGCCTACTCTATAACAGAGCAGTGAGGCTGCTGTTCGGCATCCAGCAATCTGACACACAGTGTGGCATAAAACTCATGACGCGAGACTTTGCCACCACGCTTTTTTGTCACCTGACCTGTCATGGTTTCTCTTACGATGTAGAAATGTTTTTATTGGCACAAGGGCAGGGCGACAAGCTCACTTCTATTCCCGTGACTTTAATCCACGACCATGGTCAATCTACCCTCCGCCTAGGTGGGGAACTCATTCGTTCCACTAAAGCCTTAATGCACCTCAAATACAAGAAAAGTCGTGGCGAATACAAACCACGATCGCCTCTAAGTAAAACTCAAAATGAATTGCTACAAATCACCTCTGATGACTGGGGCATTTCTCCTGCGGTTAATCAAGGTATGCTCAAACTGGCCCAGCTAGGTGTCATTAAGAGTGTTTCAATTATGGCTAATAGCCTACATAAAGAGCACTTGCTTGATGAGTTAAAAGCCGTGCCAGGCATTCAACTGGGCCTACACTTTAATTTGACCAATGGTGTGCTGTTAGGTCAAAAAACAGGTCATCACCATACAAGTGGATTGGCAAAAACCCCGCCCTTGTTGCATTTAATTAAACAGAGTTGGTTTGGGTATCGTACTCTTTCAGGCCCACTACTTAAAGACATTGAAGAAGAATTCACCCTTCAAGTAAAGGGCTTACAAGAGCAAGGTGTGGCGTTAAGCTATTTTGATTCTCATCACCATGTGCACTTGTTACCTGGGGTGATTGACCGTATTGCACCACAAGCTAAACGTTTAGGTGTAGGCCATACTAGGTTGGTACTCGATTGGAGTTTATTGGGTAAACCTCAATTTTTACTGTGTTGGTTTTCCCTAAGGGCAAAGCGCGCTGTAGATCGTGCAGGCTTGTCTTATCTACCATTTAAATACCCTGGGCGTAAGCAGTTGATTTTGCGCAACCAATGGCAGCGTCAGTTAGCTAAATTGACTAAACCTACAGAAATCATTTGTCACTCTGCTACCCATGGCGACCTGCAACTGTTGCCAGAAGAATACACAGACCATTATGACGGCGCACGGGTGACGAATTTTGGGCCTTGTATAATTTGAGTCGTTAGCCGACACAGTGACCTGTCACAATATTACGGATGAATCCCGATGGTTGAGGTATTAATTGTAGGTGCTGGATTAAGCGGCATGCGCTTGGCCCAGCTGTTGCAACAGCAAGGCACTAACTACCTTTTACTTGATGCACGGCCCAGAGCAGGCGGTCGTATTGTGTCTCAATCCATGTGTGAAGGGCCTGAACGTGATAATGGGGATCATCGTTATGATCTAGGGCCTTCATGGGTCTGGCCAAATCAACCCAGAATAAGCAAGCTTACAAAACAATTTGGTATTAAGCTTTATCCTCAATATGATCAGGGTACACTAGTGTACCAAGACCAATTTGGGTCAATTGATACAACCATTAATGCTGCACCTATGGCTGGCTCGCTTAGGCCACAGGGTGGCCAACAAAGCATTATAGATCACTTGTACAATGAATTAGAGGCTGAACGAGTTTGGTTAAATTATACATTGCAAAGTCTCACCCTAAAGAATGGAAGAGTAACAGCTAAGTGCCTAACCTCCACTGGCACCGACACCATACAAACTCGCCGAGTTGTACTTGCAGTTCCGCCACGATTGGTTGCAAACTCTATCAACTTCTTCCCAAAGTTAATGCCAGAACAAACCCAAGCGATGCATGATGTTCCTACATGGATGGCAGGTCAAAGTAAGATCACAGCTGTGTATTCGAGGCCGTTTTGGCGTGACCATGGTTTGTCTGGAGACGGTGTAAGTCGTATCGGTCCTTTATCCGAAATTCATGACGCTTCCCCAGAAGATGGATCACAAGGTGCGCTATTTGGTTTTGTTGGCTGGTCGGCCCAACAGCGGAAAACTGTTGGCAAAGATATGATTCCACAAGCTATCAGTCAGTTACAGCAAATGTTTGGCCCTCAAGCGGCTCAACCGCTGCAGGTTTCATTGCAAGACTGGGCTGTTGATCCTCTCACCGCAACGGCTGCTGATTGCCATCAGCACGAACATCCACAGTTCGGCCTACCACCGCAATTAGAGGGTGTGTGGAATGGCCGCATTATGTTCTCGTCTGCTGAAATGGCTGAGATGTTTGGTGGCTTAGTCGAAGGTGCATTAGAAGCGGCAGAAGCAGCGTTTAATGACCTGATGGAATATCCAGTGAATCAATAGGCTCTGTCTTTAGGTACAAGGATAAGTAATCTGTAATCACTTGGCGGGCTAAGGCTGAATCAATGCCTTGTGGATTAAGAGCGCCGCGTAACCAAATCCCATCAATGAGCGCAGCTATGCTTGTTGCTACCATCTGAGCTTCCTGATGGGGCATGCAGCGCTTTAATTCAAACCTGAGGTAAGACAGTAGGCGTTTTTCATTGACTCGCTGTAGGCGATTCAACGCAGGGTCATGCATGGCTTGAGCCCAGAAAGCTAGCCAAGTCTTCACTACCGCTTCATCTTGTTGGTGGGAGCTAAAGTTCTCCCCCACAATAGCTTCTATGCGCCCTACCATATCGTCTTTGGGTACTTTGGAAAGGCGTACATTTATGCCGGTGGCAAGGTCTTGCAAAATGCTGCGCATAGTGGCTTCTACTAGGCCACTTTTGCCATCAAAATAGTGATTAATGATGCTTGGAGAGATGCCGGCTTGTTGGCCAATTTTAGCCACCGAAGCATTGAGAAAACCCACTTGCTTGATGACCTCCATAGTGGCACGTATGAGCTGTGGGCGTCTAATTTCTGGCATACCGACTTTTGGCATAAGGAAGTCCTATTGCTGATTAATCTAGTGAGCCACGGCCTTAGAAAACACTTGCATAATGATGACACCAGCAAGAATAAAACTGACGCCAATGATAGCTGGTGTATCGAGCCGTTCGTTAAAGAACCAATGACCAATAACCGAAATAAGTACGATGCCCATACCCGACCACACAGCATAAACTACGCCGATAGGTAGCACTTTAAGAGAAAATGTTAATAGATAAAATGCCAAGACAAAACACACAGCAACTGCTGCAGAAGGCCAAAATTTGGTAAACCCTGCAGATTGCTTAATGGCTGAGGTACCTACCACTTCAAATACTACTGCCAAAAATAGCAAAAACCAGCTCTTCATGACTAATCCTTGAATATGAATTACTTAGTGCTGGACTTTACCCGATGATGGGTTGCCATGCGAGACAATTAACAATTGGCCGAAGATCTCTCTAGAGCCAAATAATTATCTATACCTGCAATACGATCTTGCGCGTGGTGGTTAACGTAAATGACTGAGGTTTCCTTAGCTGCACAGATCTTTTCGATTAAGGCTAAAACCAGCTGGCGGTTGATGTCGTCCAAACCCAAACAAGGTTCATCTAAAATCAATAGCGGCGGGTGTTTAACCATGGCTCTGGCGATGAGTAGTAAGCGCTGGTCACCATAAGACAGTTTATTAAAAGGCTGGTCGCCGCGGTTTTTCATACCTAATAAGGCTAACCATTCATCAGCAATCTGTTTTTGCCGGTCGGTACTTTTGCTGTACAAACCAATGGAATCGTAAAAACCAGAAATAATCACGTTACGTAAGCTGGTGCCCACACGGTACTCCCACTGCAGCGCAGTGGAAACGTAACCTATGTATTGTTTAATCTGCCAAATGCTTTCGCCATTTCCTCGTTGATATCCAAATACAAAAATATCGTTGGTGTAGCACTGGGGGTGGTCGCCGGTGATAAGAGATAAAACTGCCGTTTTTCCACTACCGTTAGGGCCGCTAAGTTGCCAATGTTGGTTAGGTTCAATAGTCCAGTTTAGGCCGTCAATCAATACCATATCGGTATACTTTACGCAGATGTTACTTAGCTTCACTAAGGGCTGTTGTGGGGTTAGGGCGGGAGTTTTAGCCTCTGCATCGGCTGTTGGAACTTCCAGGTTGGTGGTTTTAAGGTGCAGTAGTTGATATAACTCAGCGTAAGCTTGGGCATCTTCACGCTCTACTTGATAACGTAACTCGCCTTGTTCCATGTAAGCAATATGGCTAATAAAGGATGGAATTTCATCAAAGCGATTGAGTACCATAACCACTGGTGTGTGTTGTACCACTTGGGCAAGGTGGTTTTGTAACATGGTATGGGTGGCGCTATCGAGTCCGTCGAAGGGCTCATCTAAAATCAACAAATCTGCATCACAAGACAAAGCCCGAATGAGCATTACTTTACGTGACTCACCCGTTGATAATCTTCGGAAGGCGCGGTCGAGTATGTAGTTTAGCTCGAACTTTTGAATTAAACCTTGTGCCGTGACTGAGTTTATTTCATCGGTAAATATAATTTCAGACACAGGGGTGCCGAGGCTTATGACATCGACAATGTCGGCATCGTCTTTTTTAAGTTCGGCTTGAATGAGTTCGGCTTGGGCTTCAAAGGACACCCAGCCAATTGTGGAGGGAATACCACTTGTGCTGCCAGCTAGGATTTCTCCATAGCCAGCTAACACAGCAGCGAGGGCAGATTTACCAGCACCATTTGCGCCGGTAATCAGCCAATGTTGATGCTGCTCGATTTGCCAATTGATATCTTTAAGTTGAAAACCTTCATCGAACTCTACGGACAAATCGTGCAGCTGCATCATAAAGAATCTCGCTTAAACGATCTTCTTCATGTCTGCCATGTGGCCACGTAAAGTAGCGCCAATAGCTTCTACAGGGTGGCTACGTAGTGCTTCGTTTACTTCGATCAAACGGGCGTTATCTACGCCATTGTCTTCTGAAGAAAGGCCACGGCCAATAACGTCTGTGTCGATGTCTTTCATGAAGTCACCTAACAAAGGTAAACAAGCGTGGTTGTACAAGTAACAGCCGTATTCTGCCGTATCAGAGATAGTGGCGTTCATTTCGTACAACTTCTTACGAGCAATGGTATTAGCTATTAGCGGAGTTTCATGCAACGACTCGTAGTAAGCAGAGTCTGCAATGATGCCTGCAGCAGTCATTGTTTCAAAAGCTAGCTCTACGCCGGCTTTAACCATAGCTACCATTAGGATGCCGTGGTCGAAGTACTCTTGCTCAGAGATCTCTATGTCGCCAGCTGGAGTCTTTTCAAAGGCAGTTTCGCCAGTTTCTGCACGCCAGCCTAGTAGATTAACGTCGTCGTTAGCCCAGTCTGCCATCATGGTGCGAGAGAAAGTGCCATTGATGATGTCATCTTGGTGCTTGTTGTACAAAGGACGCATAATCACTTTCAACTCTTCAGAAAGGTCAAAAGCTTTGATCTTAGCTGGGTTAGAAAGACGGTCTAGCATGTTGGTAACACCACCATACTTAAGCGCTTCAGTAATAGTTTCCCAACCGAATTGAATCAACTTAGAGGCATAACCTGCGTCAACACCCTTGTCGATCATCTTGTCAAAGCACAACAAAGAACCCGTTTGTAGCATGCCACAAAGAATTGTTTGCTCACCCATAAGGTCAGATTTTACTTCGGCAATGAAAGACGACATCAATACGCCAGCTTTATGGCCGCCAGTACCTACGGCGTAAGCTTTAGCTAATGCTAAGCCGCGACCTTGTGGGTCATTGTTTTCGTGAACGGCGATTAGCGTAGGAACGCCAAAACCACGTACATATTCAGCACGTACTTCAGAACCTGGGCACTTAGGAGCAACCATGATAACGGTTAGATCTTCACGGACCTTCATGCCTTCTTCAACAATGTTAAAGCCATGTGAGTATGACAAACATGCACCTTGCTTCATTAGTGGCATAACGGCAGCAACTACAGGGGTATGCTGCTTGTCTGGAGTAAGGTTAAGTACGATGTCTGCAGTAGGAATTAGTTCTTCGTAGGTGCCTACGGTAAAGCCATTCTCAGATGCGTTCTTGAAAGACTGACGCTTCTCGTCAATCGCTGACTGGCGTAAAGTGTAGGATACGTCTAGGCCGCTGTCACGTAGGTTTAAACCTTGGTTAAGTCCTTGGGCACCACAGCCGATGATGACCATCTTCTTGCCTTTAAGTGCATCTACACCTTCGGTGAATTCATTCATGTGCATAAAGCGGCACTTGGCTAGTTGTTCAAGTTGCTCGCGCAAAGGCAGGGTATTAAAGTAGTTATTAGACATGGGGAAGTCCTGTAGTTTAAAAATCAATATTATAAGCCTAGTTAAGCTGGCGTAATGATACGCTTTGTGGATATTTTCGTAAATTGATATATACGCCACATAGTGAGCCATATATTGCAACATAGATCTAAAATTGTGATAAAGTTTGGTTTATGGACATGAAACACCTCAAACATTTTTTAGCCCTGGCCGAGAACTTACACTTTGGCAAAGCTAGTGCCGCGTGTCACATTAGTTTGTCTGCGCTGTCTCGTAATACAAGGCAATTAGAGGAAGAGTTAGGTGCACCACTGTTTAATCGAGATAACCGCAGAGTGCAACTGACACCTGAAGGTCAAGCCTTTGTCAGTTATGCCCGTTCAGCATTAGGCGAATGGGATGCTATCCGTAGCCAAGTTCAAGACGCCCATGACCAACTCCAAGGTGAAGTGAGCTTATATTGCTCTGTTACGGCAGTGTATAGCTTGTTGTTTGATTTGTTTCAGCGCTTCCGGCAGGATCACCCAAACATAGAAATCAAACTTCATACTGGCGATCCAGACCAAGGTATTGCTCATGTTATTTCTGGAGAAGAGGATCTTGCTATTGCTGCGAGACCCAAAAACCTGCCGAGGGAATTGGCCTTCAAACCGATCACCATATCCCCACTGGTGTTTATCGCACCCAAAGATCAAAGCAATCTAGAGCACCCGTTAATCACCCCAACCAGTCCTAAAGAATGGTCTCAAGTACCTATGATTTTGGCGGAAGGTGGATTGTCTCGTCAGCGAACGGATGCGTGGTTTAGGGCTATGGATGTGACCCCAAAAGTCTATGCACAAGTGGCAGGTAATGAAGCCATTGTAATTATGGTAAGCCTTGGCTTAGGCATTGGTGTGGTACCAAAGATTGTGTTGGATAACAGCCCTACCATTGACCGAATTCAAATATTAGATGTAAAACCGCAACTTGAAGCCTATGATGTCGGCTTGTTTGCCCTTAAAAAGAACCTTAAAAAACCCTTAGTGCGTGCCTTATGGCAGTTAGTCTCACCGGGGTCCAATTGATGGAGATTAAGAATGTTTGCCCAGAAAGGTCAGGGAATGATTAATAAAGTATTTTCTAGCGACAACACCGCAGGCGCTGCGCCTAGTGTATTGCAGGCCATTATGGACGCTGGCACTTGCTCACAGCCGCCTTACGGAGCGGATGCTTATAGCCAAGCTGTTGAAGACAAACTCTCTATCATTTTTGAGTGTCCCGTTAGCGTGTTTTTGGTGCCTACGGGAACGGCGGCAAATGCGTTGGGTTTAAGTGTGCTTACATCACCATGGGGATCTGTACTGTGTCACCCAGAAAGTCATATCAACAACGATGAGTGCGGGGCGCCAGAGTTCTTCACCAACGGCGCAAAGCTGGTATCAGTTAACGGTGGCGATAGTAAGATATGCCCCATTAATCTGGCTAAAATAGCAGGGCTAAAAACCGGTGACGTACATTCAGTACAAACCTCTGTAGTGAGTGTGAGCCAAACCACTGAGACGGGAAGCATTTATAGCTTAGAAGAAATTAATGTCATAGGTAACCTATGTAAAGAGCACAATTTACGACTACATATGGATGGTGCACGCTTTGCAAATGCGCTAGTGGCTTTGGAATGTACACCCGCTGAAATGACATGGAAAGCTGGGGCAGATGCACTGTCTTTTGGCGCTACTAAGAACGGTGTGTTAGCTGCAGAAGCTATTGTGCTTTTTGATCAAAGTTTAGCCCAAGAAATGGCATGGAGGCGAAAAAGATCTGGCCATTTAATGTCTAAAATGAGTTCGATGTCTGCGCAGCTGGAAGCTTACTTAAAGCAAGATTTGTGGCTTAACAACGCTCGTCAGGCCAATGCCATGGCACTGCGGTTAGGCCAAGGATTACGCTCTATTAGTGGTGTTGAAATACTAGGGGACACGGTTTCCAACATGTTCTTTTGTACGATGCCCAGAACCATGATTGATAGTTTGCTCAATCAAGGCTTTTATTTTTACAGTGATCGCTGGGGGGAGAATGTAGTTCGTTTAGTCACCAATTTCACTACCAAAGAAGCTGATGTTGACTGCTTCATTAGCGCTGCTAAGAAGTTGGTAAAGACGATCTAGAAGAAGAGCCAATAGCAACACTAAAAGGCGTAAAAGGTTTGTCTAGCGGCAAACACCAAAGGGCAAACAAAGGTGTGTTGACAGATTTCATGCCGTGCATTACATCACTTGAGTTATACACCAAGCCTCCCAGGCCTGGTGTATGCCACTCGCCATTACCTTGGCGCCATCGGCCATCACTCAGCACAAGGTATAATTCTTCTGGTTCGTGCTGATGGTCCGGATAGTCTATATCTGGGCGCATTAAAGTAACGCCTACAATTAAATCTTGTCGCACTTCTAACCCTTCAGGACCGATAATTTGGGCATTTACATGACTTTCCATGAAGCTTGGATTGTTAGCTACAGGCCTTTTGTACCAGGGCAGCTCATCAGCCAGGTCTATGACGCTACTGACCATGTTTTGGCACAGCGTGGGTAAAGTCACACTAGCTTGTTTTATTTGTGGTAACAAATCAGACAAAGGATTTGTTCTGGGACCTTGCTGATCAACATCTCCTCGTATACTCAGTCGCTCGATCACTGTGTGTAAGGTGGTTAACCCACCAGCATTTAAATCGCTAGTTTGTTGGAGTAGCGATAGTAAATGCTGGCGGAGGTTAGCGAGCTTTGGTTGGATGTTGTTCTGCTGTGGCATGTTTGTCTGCTATATATTCACTTGAGAGGCATCATAACCTTTTTATAGTGTGAGATAGAAGTGGGGTTTAGTTCGCCATGAAGTCTTCTACAAAAAATAGCAAATAGCTCATTACGGCTCTTAATAGCATCAATGTAATCGCCCCATTAGCCCTTGGCCGCTAACCAAACAGTGGACGCAGCCATGCACCCTCCTACAACCCAGAAGGTTACAGTTAAATCTTGAGTGAAGTAGGCTGCAAGGCCTAATACTAAGGCACCTATGGCATAACCTAAGTCGCGCCAAAAGCGATAAATGCCAATGGCAGTGGCGCGCCATTGGGGCTGTGATAAATCTACGATTGCCGCAGATAAGTTAGGGTAAAGCAACGCCATACCAAAGCCGGTAATAGCTGCACTAATAGACCAGCCCATACTAGACTCAAGCATCGGCATTAATAGCACGCCACCTGTGGTAATCATCATGCCAGTGACATTAAGCCTTTGGCGACCAAATCGGTCGGACCAATGCCCTGTGATCAATTGGCTAGAGCCCCAAACCAACCCATAGATAGAAATAATCCCGGCGGTTAGTGGTAAGTCTTGAGTTTTTTGATACAAAAATATGGGGTATACAATCCATACTAACGCATCTACAAATTTTTCCACGCAACCTGCTTGGGTAATGGCTAGTAAACGTGAATCGCTCCAGCTCATACGCTTAAATATAGACCATGTAGATACCGCTTGGGGGTCACTTGTGGTCGTATTTTGTGGTGTTGGGTACAAAGCTGATGAATGACTTTCCGCAATGTTGATCCATGTGAGGGTGAAGGCAATACTAATGATGAGCAAGCCAAATACTAATAACCCGGTTTTGAACCCTAACCACTGGCTGATGTAAGCGCTAGCTAACCCACCTAAAGCTACGCCAGTGTAGCCTGCAAATTCATTTAAACCGATGGTGAGGCCGCGTTCATGATCTGCAGTAATGTCTAACTTGGCCGTTTGAGTCATAGACCAAGTGAGGCCCTGGTTGATACCCAAAAGCACAGTGGCAAAAACTACCCACGCCCACGATTGGGCAAAATAAAACAATACCGGAATAGGCAAGGCAATAAGCCAGCCTGCAAGATGAACAGGCTTGCGGCCAATTTTCTCGGCCCAATGTCCAGCCACAAAGTTCATGCTGCCTTTAACCACTCCGAAGGCAATTACAAAAGTACTGAGTAGTAAAAATGAATCTTTGGCTAAGCCAAATTCTTGTTCGGCTAACGGTGCGATTACAATACGGGTAGTGCCCAACATTAGGCCTACAAAAAATACTTGTAGTAACCACTGAAAAACCTGAGGGAAGTTGTTCTTTAGCCCAGCGGTGAAAGGCTGGGTGTGAAGTGAAATCATGGAGTGGCGCCAGATTGTTATCGATCAACTATATATTAGACTAATCTAAACTGTAGAGAAGGTCAATGCTTCAGGCTGCAAGCTGGAATGCTACACCCGAAAGCCTGTTTTACAGGTATGATTTTTTATCATAAGTTGAATCTAAAAAGTCACTTGTGCGGCACCTATCAAGCTGCTAAGTTTGTGGCACTTTCCATCGAGACAGTAGCGCATTATGAACCCTACCAATGACTCCATATCTGCTAGTACCCCTACCACTATGTCTGGGGTTCAATTGATTGGCCATGGCGGCTTAGATCAGTTGGTGTATCGTCAAGATATCCCTACGCCCCAACCTAAAGAGGGTGAAGTGTTGCTTAAAGTGCTGGCAGCAGGGGTTAATAATACCGACATCAATACCCGTATTGGCTGGTACTCAAAGCAAGTTACAGGCGACACTAGCAGTGCTGCTAATGAAGGTTATGATGACCTTGATGCTGCCACTGCTACTTGGTCTGGCACTGCTTTGCAGTTGCCACGTATTCAAGGTGCAGATGTATGTGGAGAAGTGATTGCCGTGGGTGCTGGTGTAAGCAATGAGCGCGTAGGCGAGCGAGTGCTGGTGCGTACTATGCAACAACACCCCACAAAGCCGTTTGAGTGTATTACTTTTGGCTCTGAATATGAGGGTGGTTTTGCACAGTATACCTGCGCTTTGAGTAACGAATCTTATAAGATAAACACCTCTTGGAGTGACGCCGAATTGGCGTCTATCCCTTGCGCCTATTCTACTGCCGAAAACATGCTCCACAGAGCTGGTTTAAAAGCTGGAGAGCGAGTGTTGATCACTGGGGCTTCTGGTGGCGTGGGTTCTGCGGCAGTGCAGTTGGCTAAGCGCCGTGGTGCCTATGTGATTGCTGTTGCAGGAGCTGCTAAACATAAAGACGTTAAAGCGTTGGGAGCTGATCAGCTAGTGGCTAGGGGTGAAGACCTTGCTGCCGCTATTGGCGCTGATAACGTGGATTTAGTCGTGGATTTAGTGGCCGGGCCAGATTGGCCACAACTACTGGATGTATTGCGACGTGGCGGGCGTTACGCTACCTCTGGTGCAATCGCTGGGCCAATGGTTGAGCTAGATATTCGCACCTTATATTTAAAAGACCTAAGCTTTTTTGGCTGCACTTATCAAGAAAAAATTGTGTTTACTAACTTAGTAGAATATATCGAAGCCAACGAAATTAGGCCTGTAGTAGCAGGCACTTACCCACTTAAAGACATTCACAAGGCGCAAACTAATTTCTTGAAAAAAGGCTTTACTGGCAAGCTGGTACTTATTCCTGAGCAATAAGCAGCTCAGCACAAGGCCAGGCTAGGCTGATAAAGGCATCACTAGCCAGAAAAATGCATAGAACTTCAGGAAAATTAAGGGTAAACCCATGAAAATAAGCCAAATTGACGTCTATCAAGTAGATCTCCCTTATGCCGGTGGCACTTATCGTCTGTCTGGTGGCCGTGAATATTCTAGTTTTGATGCCACTATTGTGCGGCTCACTAGTGATACAGGATTAACTGGCTTTGGTGAAAGTACACCTTTTGGAGCAACCTATATTGCCGCTCATGCGTTAGGTGTGAGGGCAGGCATTGAGGAAATAGCGCCGGCTATATTAGGCCTTGATCCGCGGCGAGTAGACCGTGTTTATGACGCTATGAATGCTGCCTTGGTGGGGCATGGCCATGCCAAAGCGGCTTTAGATGTAGCTTGTTGGGATTTATTTGGTAAAGCCGTTGGTATGCCCGTATGTGATTTGTTGGGCGGTCGCACTGCGCAACCTATGGGGGTGATCTCGTCCGTTTATGCAGGAACCCCAGAGGCCATGCGTGAACGTGTGCAAAGCCATCGGTTACGAGGTTACCGAGGCCACTCAATTAAGATTGGCGAAGACCCTCAGCTAGACGCAGATCGGGTGATGGCCTGTTTGGCAGATCGTCAACAAGGTGAGTATTTTATAGTAGACGCCAATGGTGGCCTGACGGTAGAAACGGCGTTGCGTTTTTTACGCTTATTACCTCGCCATGCTGATATTGTACTGGAAGCACCTTGTGCTACTTGGCGCGAGCATATGTCTTTGCGCAGGCGCACGGATATCCCCATGATATGGGATGAACTTGCCAATAGTGATGCGGCCGTGACTCAGCTGATCAGTGAAGATGCGGCAGAAGGAGTGGGTCTAAAAATATCTAAAAATGGTGGTCTAACACCCTGTCGTCGCCAGCGAGATATGTGTATAAGCGCAGGGTATAGCCTTAGTGTGCAAGACACGGTGGGTTCTGATATAGCCTTTGCCGCTATCGCCCACTTGGGTCAAACTATTCCTGCGCATCTACTACGTTGTATTCTAGACACTAGGGATATGGTGAGCATCACCACTGCCGATGCAGCTAGCGCTGACAAGGGGAATTTTGATCGATACAACGGTTGGATTACTGTGCCAGAGGCTCCAGGGCTAGGTATTGAACCACGCATGGAGGTTCTGGGCGAACCAGTAAAGACCTATAGGTAGGTTGATAGTTTGTAAGCCTAAGATTTTGACGCCGTGGCACCCCTGCGACTAAGTAAAATGCCACCCAATATAAGAAATAACCCCACAAACATGGCTAAGGTAAGGGTTTCACCAAACAATATAACGCCAAACATAACACTGAATAAGGGTACTAGATAACCCACTTGGGCTACGAAGGTGTAGCCGTACTGCCGTATCAGGTAAAAACGCACAAAAAAAGCGGCGCCTGTAGGGATTAGGCCCAAATACACCAAAGCAATGATGGCTGAACTAGGCATGCTGGCACTTTGGGATATGGGGTTTTCCAACAAAAGGCTTGCAGGTAAGGTGAGAAGGCAGCCTCCCAAAAGAACACCTGCAGCTACCATAGCACTACTCATACCCTTCAACCGCTTTACCATGGCACCTGAAATTACGTAGGACGCAGCGGCAATGATGATAGCCAACTGCGGTAATAAATCGCCCACTCCCTTGGTGAAAGTGTTTAAGCCAATGACGAACAACACACCTATAAATCCCATCACAAAGCCTGCTGTTTTATAGCGGGTGATGCGTTCGTTGTTACTGGTAAAGTGGGCAAGAAGGATGGCGATTAGTGGGCCTGTGGCCATGAAGATGGCTGCTCTACCGGAATCTAACGTTTGCTCGCCCCAAGGGATGAGGAAAAAGGGTAGGGCACAGTTGAACAATCCAATCAACAAAAAGGTCATCCATACTGAGGTAGACCGAGGTAACCGGTCGCCTTTCATTAAGGCGTAGGCCAATAACACTAAGGCAGCAATAAGAATGCGCCCAGCAGCAATGCTAACAGGCCCAAACCCTTCTAAGGCATACTTGATAGCCTGAAAGGATGAGCCCCACACAGCCCCTTGTAAGGCTAGTAGTGTGTAGGCGTGAAGCCCCGGTATTTTGATCATCTAAGGTTACTCAGTGTAGTGATGCTGGGCATCGCCAATAATTGCTTCAACCGCGCAGCTCCACTGCATTAGCAATGGGTCTTGTCCGTGGCCCATCATGATTTGTAAGCCCAACGGCATATCATAATCATCCAATCCGCAAGGCAGTGTAGCTGCGCATAAGTATTGTAAATTGGCCACTTGAGTATTACGTAAGGCTTTGAAATTTCGTTCTTTATACTGTTCTATATTGGTTTCTACGTAAGCTAAGGTTGGTGCGCTTATGGGGCAGGTAGGGCACACCGCAAAGTCTACTGTTGCTAGCACTGCTTCTGCAGCTTTATTGAATGTTTGTATGAGTGCATTTTTATCAGCGACTTGGGCCGGAGCGTTAGATAGATCTGCATCCGTAAGGTGGGTAAAGCGCATTTTGGTGCTTGGAGCCAGTTGATCAAACCAGGGCTTTCTATCGGGGGCTTTTATAAATGCTGGAAACTCCAGTGCTGATAATCCACCTTGCAAAAAAAGCTGATAAGTTTCTTCAAGGTAAGGCCAATCTAGCTCTATTAAAATTGCACCAGCAGCTTCCAGCAGTGCCAATGCGGCCAGCACTTTGTTATCGATGTTACCTTCACACCCTTCAAACAGTGCCGTAATTACACCAATACGAACACCTTTGATGGGCTTTTTCGTAAGCATGTTTTGAGCAATGAAGGCCCTCGGGTTATCGCTAGTTGCAGGGTCTATTACAGCAAACCCCCAAAGTGCATCGGCAGCGCTTAAAGCTAGCAGGCCAGCAGTATCAACACTGGGTGACAGTGGCACAATACCGTCTTTCTCCCACCGCCCAGCGCTGGTTTTAAGGCCAAAGGTTCCGCAAAATGCAGCTGGAACACGTACAGAACCTGAAGTGTCTGAGCCTAATGCCAGTTGGCAAGCTCCCATCCATAAAGACACAGGTGCGCCAGAGCTAGAGCCACCAGGTACCCGATGTTGTTTGGTATCGAATGGGTTAACTGGCACAGGCCAGTGAGGGTTAGTGCCCAGGCCACCAAAGGCAAACTCTACCGTATGAGTTTTACCGCAAATATGCGCACCTGCATCGGTTAAGCGCTTAACCAAGGTGCCAGACGTGTTGAATTCTGTTAACGCTAAAGGTGAGCCAGCATAAGTGTCAAACCCGGTAACAGAATAAAGGTCTTTCACCGATACGCTGATGCCAGCCAATAACCCTTCAGGTGCTACAGAAGGTGGCTTTCCAATGGATCTGAACGCTTGTAGCTGAGGCTGATGTTGATCTAGGTGGGCGTGCGCTTGGTTGATTAAGCTGGCAGCACTTGAGGCGCCTACTGTGACTCTTTCATGAATATCGTGAATACTTAAAAAGGGTCCTGAGAGCATGAAATATAGGCCTATAGGTTGAGATTGATAGATATGAATTACCAGTAGTTCACTATTGCATAATGGGATAGAAGTTCATAGCGTCAGCTCATGACTCAGATTAAATCATAGTAATGGTTCTAATCGCTAAGCCCTAAACCCTAGATCAACTTACGGCTTGCTGGTGGGTTTTGCCTTAACTGATCCCAAAACCACGATCACCCCAGAAACCACTACCAGTGCCATGCCGAACATAGCGTCCGGAGTAATCAGTTCATCCCACAGAATCCAGCCTAATAAGCTAGCAAAAATGACGGAGCCGTAGGTAAAGGCACCCAATTGCCCTGCAGCTGCGTATCGATAACCTTTGCTCAAAAGGAGTTGTGCCAAGGTTGCAAATCCTGCCATTAATACCATACCCCCTAATAACCAAAGGCTGGGTGTATTCCATACCAATATAGCGGGTACTAAGGAAAGCAGGGTGTTAAATAAGGAAAAATAAAACACAATCACGATGCTGCTTTCGGTCAGGGTTAATTTGCGCACCACAACTTTAGCGGTGGCTCCTAATGAGGCGCCAAAAATAGCCAATAAAGCCACCCAGGGAGTTTGAGTGTGACTTTCGGGGTTGAGAACAACCCACACACCAATAAAGCCCACTAAAATAGCAGCAATTGTCCAGCCAGTAATGCGTTCTTTTAGCCAAATAAACCCCACGATAGGGATGAACAACGGTGCTGTTTGTTTAAGTAAGGCTGCCTGTGCTAGGGGTAAATGTCCCCAAGAGTAGAACAGACAATACATGGCTACAATGCCAATCAGGGAGCGTGTTAAGTGCAAGGGTAGTCGCTGGGTTGTTATTGAACTCTTACCGTTGCGTATGAGCCAAGGTACAAAGAACATTAAACCGATGGCGTTACGCGCTAATACCAAAATCTCTGTAGGAACCTGTTTCACAAGTTCATGAATCATCACCCCTGTGAGAACTAATGCTAGCTCTGAGAGCAGTATTAGCAGGGCACCTTTGTGCAGGTCAGACAGGAGTGTGCTGTTGTAGCGCATTGTTATTTATTAACCCTTTCTCCTGTGGAGTTGCTCTCTAAACAAAACGTAAAGCCCTGCCATAACCACAATTGCTGAACCTAACAGCATGTATTGATCTACTTCTTCATTAAGAATAAATACACCTATCATCAGGCCAAATAATAAACGTGTATAGCGCATTGGGCTAATGACAGATATTTCTCCCGAGCGCATGGCTTTAGTGGCGTAGTAGCTACCATTGGAAGCAAATAAAATCATACCTAGCAGATAGCCATTAGCCTCTAAAGAAGGCACTTTCGCTCCTCCAAACCACATCATAACTAGGCCAATAAGCACAAACGTCATAGCGCCATATAACGCCAACATGGAAGCAGAAATAGTGGTAGGTGATAAGCGCGAACCTACATCGCGCATCGACATGCCGATGACTGCCAGCACTGCGTAGAGAGAAAATACATCAAAGCTATCTACACCAGGCCGAATAATAAGTAATACCCCGGCAAACCCAATGATCACTGCCAAAAGACGGTGTATGCCCACTTTTTCGCCCAAAAATATGAATGAAATTAAAGTCATCAATAAAGGCAGGGTTTGTAAAATTGCTGATACAGAAGTGAAAGCCGAGTGGATGAGCGCTAGAAAAATGAATATCACAGCAATTCCTTCTCCCACTGTCCGTAGCAACACTGCTGGTACAAAAAATTGACGGGTTAATACTTTTTCTTGTTTGCGTTTAGCGATGGACCAAAACAAGGCGCAGCTACCCAAACCGAGAATGAACATTACTTGCCCAGTAGGTAGTAACTCACAAGCCCACTTTAAGGTTAGATCGGCTAGAGTGAATGACGCCATGGATAGGGTCATGTATAACATGCCGGTGAGATTTTCTGATTTGCTAGGCATTTGACAAACTATGATGAAAAAAACAATCGCTCACTATAGCTAGTTTTCTGACCGATAACACTAGTTAAAATGAGTCTGCGTAAGTTTGTAACCACTGCATTAGCAACTGTACTTGTGGATGACTTGAGTGGGGGGTAATAACATAACCATATCCTTGCAACTGGTGAGTGCTCACGGAGATTAGGCTGTGATTGTTAATCTCGGTTTCCATTAAGGCATCTGCCAGCATAATGCCTTGGCCATCAATGGCAGCTTGTACCCGCACATTAGCATCTTCGATCATGTGCTGGGGGTTGGCTA